>Ga0310123_10000149_pt1 | contig 60639 bp, 43 predicted proteins | sample CB6_AW_1057_MG_FD_203505 | JGI IMG/M metagenome (GOLD analysis project Ga0310123, IMG submission 203505) | Marine microbial communities from Western Arctic Ocean, Canada - CB6_AW_1057 | ecosystem: Environmental > Aquatic > Marine > Oceanic | place: Canada: Western Arctic Ocean | collected... | reverse complement strand
GAGGAAGCTGCTGCCGGGACTGATGCTGCCGAAGACAGTGCCGATAACGAGGAAGCAGCCTCGGAAGAAGACGGTGAAAGCGACTCTGAATCAGAGGACGACAGCGACGAAGCTGAAGAGGACCCGCTGGAGGCGATTCGGAAAGAATTTGAGACCGCCCAGAAAGACTACGAACTCGACAAGATGACGTATGACAACGGTCTGGAAGAGTTTGAAAAGAAGGTCGAAGACGGTCAAAAGAAAGCCGAAGATCTCAATCGTCGTTTCGCGGAATGGTACTATGTGGTGTCTGGGGAAACCTTCGACAAGCTGCGTCTGTCTCGCAAGAACATCGTAAAGGTGAAAGAAGAGGAAGAGACTGAGGACTCAGACACCGACGAGCCGTCCAATTCGAGTCAAACGTCTGACGCACCAGCGGAAGAAGCCAGTGAGGCGGACGCAGATGCACCGGACGCAGATGCACCGGACGCTGTGGATTCAAAAGAGAATGTTGATTCGTCCGACGAATCTGCCGACGTGACAGAAGATGCGGCTGCAGAGGAACCGTCTGAGGAGGAACCGTCTGAGGACCCCGCCGAGGATGGGAGTACCGAGACACTGCAGGATACTCCCTCCGGATCCGAGCCGACCGGGGATGCTCAGTAATGGGCTGATTGATTCTGCCTGTCCGTGTGACAAGTTCTGTTCAGTTCATTCTGTGCTGTGAGTCAATCTCATAGACTGCCTCAATGAGTGACACACAGACAACGGGACGCTGGCCGCTTCACTGGCAGATTCTTGTGGCCATGGTTATCGGCAGCCTCATTGGGGTCGTGGTCAATCCAGGTGATCAGCTGCTGCCGAACGCTGTTCATGTGGCCGTAACCCGCAGCGATGAGGGGATCTCCGTTGAGGAATTTGCTGTTGTTGATGAATCTCAGGTCGTCCTGTTTCGGGCAGATTTTGATGGTACAGCATCTCTACTAGAAAATGCCTTTCCTGCACTGGCCGCGGTACTGAGCGCAGCACCCGACGATGAAGGCGTAGTGACGCTGGAGGTAGGCAATCCTCGTGTCCGTGTTCTGAGTACGATGGCTGGTTATTCATTGGTCTGGCAGCGAACCCATGATGGTGTCCCGGCTGTCAGTCGTCTGAATGCAGTGCGGCCGTGCGGATTTCCGGATTACTGGGCCGAATGGATCAGCGATCATCCTCCAGGGATCGGCAGTCGCATTACGTCGCTTGCCAAAAGTGTGGGCGACCTGTTCCTGCGCCTGCTGAAGATGGTCACCATTCCACTGATTCTGACATCGCTGATCACCGGTGTCACGGGACTCGGCAGCCGGGGTAGCTTCGGAAAAATGTTTGGGCGTACGCTGGCATATTATCTAATCACCAGTTGCCTGGCAATTTTCACCGGCCTGCTGATGGTCAATCTGATTCGACCGGGTGTGAATGCGACATTACCCGGAGGAGGTGAGGTTGTTCAGAAGGCGGATCAGTCATTATCAGAAGTGATCTACGATCAGCTGTTGCGTCTGATACCGACGAACCCATTTGCGGCTATAGCAAATGGAGAATTCCTTTCATTAATTTCGTTCGCGATTATGTTGGGGATGTTCATCAATTTCGTGGACGGGTATCACAGTCGGCGGCTGTCTGAGCTCGTTGAATCGGCCTTCGCTGTCATGCTGAAGATGACAGGCTGGGTGATCAGTCTCGCTCCGGTCGGAGTTACGGCGTTTATGATTTATGCCACGGCGACGCAGGGGCTCGACGTTTTTGCCACGCTGGCCAAATATATGCTCACAGTGTTCCTCGCACTGGTGATCCATGCGGTGGTTGTTTTGCCAGTGATTGTGAGGCTGGTCGCTCGACGGAGTCCTTTGACATTTTTCAGAAACATGAGTCCCGCGTTGTTGACCGCGTTCTCCACCGCGTCATCAAATGCCACGTTGCCGCTCACAATCTCCTGTGTGGAAGATCGTGCCAGGATCTCCAACCGCACCAGTTCATTCGTGTTGCCACTGGGGGCTACGATTAACATGGACGGGACGGCGCTCTACGAAGTTGTGGCCGTATTGTTTATTGCACAGGCAACGCCGGGTGTGGATCTCAGCTATGTTGAACAGGTGACCGTCGCGGTCACGGCGCTGATTGCCAGTGTCGGAGCTGCCGGGATTCCGCATGCCGGGTTGGTGATGATGGCCATCGTTCTGCAGGCTGTCGGACTGCCGGTGGAATCACAGGGAATCATTATCGCGGTGGATCGCGTGCTGGACATGTGTCGTACTTCGGTAAATGTGTGGAGCGATTCCTGTGGTTGCGCCGTGATTGATCATTTGACGAATGATTCGACGAATGTTGAGCAGTAAAGCGAACGGCCAAAACAGGTAACCCTGGTGCTCTGATCGGGCCACCCGGAGGCAGGGTTCCAGTCAAAAAGGGAAAACCGGTCCGACAATCGAGCTAAGGGCGTTAGCTGCGACCAAAGAGTGAATCAGCCTGTTCGTCCTGACGAAGCAGTTCGCATCGATCGAGAAAACCACGACGTTCTGCAGCGGCCTGCATTTTTTTCAGTTGAGTTGTCAAATCACAGTGCGCCTCACCGGCTTCATCTGTTTCTCGTCTGACTGCTGCTCCGAGCCAGATTTCAATTTGTGTAATCAGTAGATCCTCTGCCGATACGAATGCCTGGGCAGATTTGGGATCGCCGTGGCGGCCGCAGCGACCAATCAACTGACAGTCTGTGGCCCCCCCCGGGCAACTGACACTCAGCCACCACGACGTGGAGACCGCCCAACTGTTTGAACGTCTTCAGTCAGTTTGATATCAGTACCGCGTCCGGCCGGGTTCGTGGCGATGGTGATACTGCCGCGTTGTTCTGCTCTGGCAACGATGGCGGCCTTCTCCGCCGTCTGCAGTCCGTTGAGTATCGACAGCACCAGACCGTGCTCTGTCATCGCGGCTGTGATCCGTAAGGCCGCAGAGATTCTCGTACAGTCGAAAAAGCGTTGTCGTGTGATTCCGGGCCAGCCCCTGCTTTTCGGCTGTTACGGGGACACTTTCACGTGCCTCGACCTCCTGATGAAGTCCCTGCTGCCAGGAACGGTCTTCGAGGATGTGGTCCATCGTCTCGTCAACGATGTGGCAATCGTCTCAGTCCTTGTGGCGGGAGGTTCGGCGATACCGCCACCTGCGGGGGTTTGCAAAGACGAGTCTGCAGATTCTGATGAAGATTCGGCGCCATCGGCGGAAGCGGCAGTTCCTGCTGGAAACTTCTCCCACGATGATTTTGACACCGAAAGTAGGATGATGGGGCTGGATTCACGTCGCGTGTCACCACGTTGGGTAACGAATTCAAATCCGAACAAAGCATTAAATGGAAGCCGACATCGAATCCCCGCAACAGGAACTGTCGGAAGCAGTTGAATGCTTCGCCGACAATTTGTCTGCTTCTGACCATAACTTCTGATCATGTTTACGATGGTGCGGGTCATACTGAAAACCGGAGTTCTCACGAGCACAGTGATGCCCAACGACATCAAATTTACTGATCGCGTCAACGAATGCGGGAGATCATAAGCTAGCTTTTGATTGGCCCCGATCCTCAAAGCACAACAGATACCGTGATGCCTGCTGATTCTCAAATCGATCCTCAATCAGTGCTGGCAGAGCTGCGCTCAATGATTGCTTCATCGGGTACAATTCGTCAGTCGCGCGAGAGTGACCTGGATAAACTGAAGTCGGCACAGTCTGGTGACCGCAGGTCAACAGCAGCAGCAATTACTGAGCCATGCGCGGACCGGTATTGTGGAGATCTGATTAATCGGGCTGCCGTCCCTAGTGATTCATTCCTTGTGCCAAGCGGAGTGAATTCATTCCAGCCTGGGGGCTTTGAGCTCCCGGCCAGTATCGTTGGTGCAGATACAGTGCTGGACGAGGTTCCGGACCGAATGGATGCCGAAGAACCCAATGCTACGCAGGTAAATTCAGCTGCTTTGTTACCTCAGGAAAGTGCCGTTCTACGGCAGGCGAATAAGCAGGCGCGAATCATTCTTGTGGACGATGAGCCACTCAACGTGGTAACAATCCGCCAGCACCTGGAACAGGCGGGCTACACACAGTTTATCACGACCAGCAATGCCGCCGATGTACTCGATCTGGTGCGCAGTGAGAGCCCGGACGTCGTCCTTCTGGACATCAATATGTCGGAAATCAGGGGAATGGACATCCTGCGCGTCATGGGCCTGGATCCTGACCTGCAGCATGTCCCTGTTCTGGTTTTGACGGCGGTCACTGACCCCGTGGTGCGAAAAAAGGCACTTGCCCTGGGTGCCAATGATTTCCTTGCCAAGCCTATCGACGTTGATGAACTTCTGCCTCGCATTCGCAACGCCACTATTCTCAAGCAGTACTTTGATATGGTTTCCGGTGAGTCAGCTTGCCTCGGGCAGCAGGTCGAACGCCGCACGCGTCAGCTGGAAGCAACGTGCCAGCAGTTAATTTTGAGTCTGGCACGCGCCGCCGAACATCGGGACAATGACACAAGGAACCACGTGCTGCGGGTCGGTCGCTATTCCGCGATCATCGCCGCCGAACTGGGATATCCACAGGGGCGACTGTCGATGCTCGAACAGGCCGCACAGCTACACGATGTGGGGAAGATTGGTATCCCCGATTCAATTTTGTTCAAACCGGGTAAACTCGAGCCGGACGAATATGAACTGATGCAGAAACATTGTGCACTGGGCAAGCAGGTCATCGAGCCGGTTTCAGAACAGGACTCTGCGATTCTGAAGAGTCATACTCGGCGTGGCGAGCTTTTGCTTCACATGCGCTCATCGCCTCTGCTGATGCTGGCCGCGCGAATTGCTCAGACCCACCATGAAAAATGGGATGGTTCCGGCTATCCACTTGGTCTGTCCCGCACAGACATTCCTCTGGAAGGTCGCATTGTTGCAGTTGCGGATGTCTTCGACGCTCTGTCGAGTGCTCGGTCGTATAAGAAACCGTTCTCACGCGGGCAGTGCTTTGAGATTCTGGAATCCGGCCGTGGACGGCACTTTGACCCCAAGGTCCTGGACGCATTTTTCGAACGATCCAAGGAAATCGTCGATACTCAGCTGCAGCTGAAGGATGAAGAGTCTGGAATGACCGGCGAAGAATTCATCACTGTCGATACAGTTGAAAACTGGATCTGAACCGGGACTACTGATTCTGGAGCGTTTGATTCGTGAAATTGTGGGCTGCTGGCTCGCATCACATCGCAGCACTGAAGACACTGCCGTCCGGCGGTTACCGTGTTGTTCACAATGTCTTGGAGAGTTCTAATGACTTCACTCGATCAACTCAGGCAACACTCCGTCGTTGTTGCGGATACAGGCGATATTGATGCGATTGCTGAGTATCAGCCACAGGATGCTACGACGAACCCGTCGCTCCTGTGGAAGGTCGCCCGAATGCCTCGATACACTGAGCTGGTTGACGATGCGATCCAGGCCGGATTCAAATCCAGCTGTGCGAATGCTGATACAAATAGAATCGATGACGTCGCTGATCATTTGGCTGTCAACTTTGGCTGTCGAATTCTGGAGTTGATTCCTGGACGTGTTTCAACGGAGGTCGACGCTCGACTGAGCTTTGATGAGGATGCCACGGTTGGCCGCGCCCAAAAGCTCATTGATTTGTACAGCGATGCAGGGATCAGCAGTGATCGGATACTGATCAAGATCGCCAGCACCTGGGAAGGCATTTGTGCCGCCGAACGCCTGGAAAAGGATGGCATTCACTGCAACATGACACTTCTGTTTGGATTCGGACAGGCGGTGGCCTGCGCCGAAGCCGGTGTCACTTTGATCAGCCCGTTCGTCGGTCGCATTTACGACTGGTATAAGGCCGATCTGGGAGTTGACCATATCCCCGCCGACGAAGACCCCGGCGTCGCATCCGTCAGGCGGATCTACAATTACTACAAGAAGCACAACTTCAGGACGGAAGTCATGGGGGCCAGCTTCCGGAGGAAGGAACAGATCACCGAACTGTGTGGATGTGACCTGTTGACGATTTCGCCTTCGCTGTTGTCGGAACTGGCGGCCTCAGAGGATGAGGTGCCACCTCAGCTGGACCATGCGACAGCAATTCAAATGGATCTGCCTGCAATAAACATGAATGAACCCACCTTCCGCTGGATGCTCAACGATGATGCGATGGCTACAGAGAAGCTCGCGCAGGGAATCCGCAGCTTTGCTTCTGACTTGGATCAGTTGCGATCCTGGCTGGCCGAGCAACTGGAAACAGCGTCAGTGTCTGCGTAGCGATCCATTGCAGACCGCCAATCCCTAAATCTGCCGGACATGGGTTTGCACCGATGCAGCCCCGCTCTGCAGCCATCGTGACTGAGCAGGGAGTTCTGTCAAGCCATGAAAACTATTGGACTCATTCCGGCGCGGCTGCAGTCAACCCGCTTGCCGCGCAAGTTGCTGCTGGATGAAACTGGAAAACCGTTGATCCAGTACGTGTGGGATGTCGCAGTTGCCTGCAATGAACTCAACGAAGTCATCGTTGCTACGGACAGTGATGAAATCGCAGACACGGTACGTCGATTCGGAGGGCGAGCCGAGCTGACGGGTGATCACCCCAGCGGTTCCGATCGCATCGCCGAAGTCGTGCGCCGCTGCTGTCGTCATGCCGATATCGTGGTCAACCTACAGGGCGATGAACCAGAGGTGGAGCCGGAAACAATTGCTCAAATGGTACGGGTGCTGCGGAATTCTTCCTGCGAGATGGCTACTATCGCGACCCCGTTTCGTGATGCGGATGCCGTTCGAGATCCATCATGTGTCAAGGTCGTGCTGAATGACCGTTCGGAGGCGATATACTTCAGCCGTCAAGTAATACCATGTGCCCGAGACCGCAGCATCGAAGAGATTCTGGATGAGACTCCTGGTCAGTACCTGTTGCATCTTGGAATGTATGCCTATCGTACGGCGTTTCTGATGCAGCTGACCGAAATGCCACCGGGCCATTTGGAATTGATCGAAAAGCTGGAACAGCTGAGAGCTCTGCAAGCTGGTGCACGGATCATCGTCGCCACCGTGGCTGGTGCCGCGATCGGAATTGATACACCGGAAGATTACAAAGCCTTCGTCGATCGCCAGTCAATTACCAACCGAGCTCATCCGATGAAGGTCGCGGTCAAAGTCAAGGATCGTCCTTCGGTGAGACCATCATGAAGTAAAGAGAAGGCCGCGGTCGTGAATGACGACTGCCCTGCTCTGTCTGACGCGCCAAACGGGCTAGGATGCCGCGGTGTCGCTCAATGAGCCAACACGGTCGATGGCTGATTTTCCGCACGACAATCCCGAACAAATGCTGCAGTATTGCTCGTTCTTCAGAGTTTTTTCTGGTGCAGGGCGCCTTGTGATCCGATCTAGCTGGTATACTACATTTTGTGTTGACAGCCTGAATAGACCCACTATATTGTGATATGGTAAGAGAATTCGCGGAAGTATTGAGTGTCCGCGAGACAACGTTTAATGCCGCAACGTGTTGGGAGTTGAGCAGTTGAGTGATTCTGAGACGGTGATTTGACAGCCGCTTCAGCATCCTTATCTTGCCCTTCCGCAAGGAGGCCTTGGATCTCGACAGGACGTCGAATTAACCCACCGTTCTTCCGCCTAATGCAGGACCGACTAGGCACCGGTTTTCTGCTTCAGCAGGGGCCAGCTGCACTTTTGGATTTATCCAAGGGTTAGCTGCTGCGCGATGGATCGTCGAAATCATATTGATGGGGTCGACATGGGGTCGACATGGTGTGACGGAGTGCCGTTGCATGAAGCACGGCTGTTCATTTGGATGAAGACTGACGTTGAGGAGACGTTCGAATGATTCGAGCACGTACCGAATGGGTTATCCGCAAACGCGATGGTCGGACAGTACCCTTCGATTCAGGACTAATTGGGCGAGCGATTGCCAATGCTTTTCGAGCGGAATTAAATCTTGCGGATCAGCAGCCACTGGATGCAGAGTCTGATGAAGAGATCCGCAGAATCACCGAAGACGTGGCCTCTGAAGTGTCGACGGAAGCGGGCACCGAGTCCGGCACCGACGTAGAACGTGTGCAGGACATGGTCGAGATGCAGCTGATGAAACGCGGGCATTTTCGAGTGGCCCGTTGCTATATTGTCTACCGTGCCGAGCGAGCGAAAATTCGTTCACTGCAGCCAGTTGACAGTCTGGCGACGACGGCTGAACCAGCCGTTCCAAGGATGAGAGTCCGTCTGGAAGACGATGTTCGCGTGGATTTTGATGCCAGCCGCATCCGGCGGCGCCTTGAGTTAGCCTGCAATGATGTGCCGGAATGCGGTGTCGATGAATTACTCGAAGAAGTGATGAAATCGGTTTACGACGACATTTCTGTGGCAGAAATCTACCGGGCGATGATTCTGGCAGCTCGGACACGGATCGAGCGGGATCCGGCCTACGACGTTGTCGCAACCCGACTGCTGCGAATGGTGATCGCCAACGAGTCACTGGGAAGCGTTCCGGACCGTCCGGAAGATCTTGATCGTCTGTACCGTAATCAATTTGAACATTACGTGATCGACGGGATTGTTGCAGATCGCCTGACCCCCGAACTTCGTCAGTACGATCTCACCAGGATTGCGGAAGCGCTGGATCCTAAACGTGATTATTTGTTCAAATATCCGGGGCTGCAGGCAGTGTACGACCGCTATTTGCTGCATATCGATGGCCGACGGATCGAAATGCCTCAGTACTTCTGGATGCGAGTCGCGATGGGGCTGGCCATCAATGAGCCTGATCGCGAAGAACGGGCCGTTGAGTTCTACAACATCCTGTCCTGCATGCGGTTCACTTCGGGGACTCCTACTCTGTTTAACGCCGCCACCAATCATCCTCAGCTAAGTTCCTGTTACCTGTCTACGGTGAGTGATGATCTGGAACACATTTTTAAGTGTGTTTCAGACAATGCCATGCTCAGCAAATGGGCAGGAGGTCTGGGAAATGACTGGACCAGCGTTCGTGCGACTAATTCTCATATTAAGGGAACCAATGGTCGCAGCCAGGGTGTTATTCCGTTCTTGAAAGTCGTCAATGATACAGCCGTTGCCGTCAATCAGGGTGGAAAACGCAAAGGTGCGGTTTGTTCCTACCTCGAGACCTGGCACATGGATATCGAGGAATTCCTGGAATTGCGCAAGAACACAGGGGACGATCGTCGTCGTACGCACGATATGCATACGGCCAACTGGATTCCCGATCTGTTTATGAAACGGGTTCAGCTGAATCAGTCGTGGACATTATTTAGCCCGGACGAAGTGCCCGATCTGCATGATCTGTACGGCAAGGCCTTTGAAGAACGCTACGTTGAGTATGAGCGGATGGCGGAGGCCGGTCGGATTCAGATGAGTCGCAGGGTTTCGGCAGTGGAACTTTGGCGCAAGATGCTGACTCGGTTGTTCGAAACCGGACATCCATGGATCACGTTCAAAGATCCGTCCAATATCCGGTCGCCCCAGGACCATGCAGGTATGGTTCACAGCAGTAATCTGTGTACTGAGATTCTTCTGAATACATCACCCGAAGAAACGGCAGTCTGTAATTTGGGATCGATCAACCTGCATGCTCACATTGTGGAGGGTGGGCTGGATCTCAGAATGCTCGAAGAAACTGTTCGTACTGCGATACGGATGCTGGATAACGTCATCGACATTAACTTCTATCCGACCGAGGAAGCTCGCAGTTCCAACGTTCGGCATCGTCCGATCGGTTTGGGACTAATGGGGTTCCATGATGCGTTGGCGAAGATGAATTATAGTTATGCCAGTGAGCAGGCTGTGTTATTCGCCGATCGAAGCATGGAAGCGATTTCGTGGTTCGCCATCATGGCGTCGTCCGAACTGGCGGCCGAAAGAGGCACCTATGAATCCTACGCCGGATCCAAATGGGATCGTGGTCTGCTGCCGATTGACACGGTCGAACGGCTGGAACAGGAACGTGGAGTGCCGGTGGAGATGGAGCGGTCCACAACCATGGATTGGGACACCGCCCGCAAAGCTGTGGCTGCCAACGGTATGCGAAACAGCAATTGCATGGCGATTGCTCCGACGGCTACGATTTCCACGATCATCGGCGTATCGCAGTCGATTGAACCCATATACAAGAATCTGTACGTGAAGAGCAACCTGTCGGGTGAATTCACTCATGTGAACACTTCACTTGTCAGCGAGCTCAAGGAACGTGGTCTGTGGGATGATGAAATGCTGGACACGCTCAAGTACTTTGACGGAACGGTGTCAGAGATTGAACGCATACCGGCCGACATCCGAGCTCGCTACCTGACTTCGTTCGAGATTGATTCGAAATGGTTGATTGAATGTGCGTCACGTCGCCAGAAATGGATCGACATGGGCCAGTCACTCAATCTGTATATGTGCGAGCCCAGCGGTCGTAAGTTGCATGACATGTATTTTCTTGCGTGGAACAAGGGACTTAAAACGACCTATTATCTGCGAACGCTGGCAGCGACTCAGATTGAAAAATCCACGGTCGATATCAACAGGTACGGCGTACAGCCGCGCTGGATGAAGCACAAAAGTCCATCCAGCGAGATTGCCGTTACCCGCGGCTCAAATGATCATCAGCGTCAGGATGGCACTGCGGAATCCGTCGGGCAGCCGGATGTCGTGCCTGCAACAGACATGAGTTCGGTGCACGCCTGCCGTTTGGATGATTCTGACTGTGAATCCTGTCAATAATCCGTTCCGGCTGCGGGAATCTCTGTGCCTGGCCACGGGGCAGTTGCTGAGAAGTCATGCCCCGCAGTGTGCACGATTGTCGTCACTTTTTTCCAGCCCATCCATTTCTCTTGACCATCAATTCAGCATAAAGGTGTCATGATGACCATTGCCACAACGCCAGAGCAGGAAACTCTTACGGGGAGCGATGGACGATTTAAGGCCAGTGAGAAGCGGCTGATTAATTGTGCACAGGTGGATGTCAACCAGCTGATGCCCATCAAATACCAGTGGGCCTGGGAACATTACCTCAACGGTTGCGCCAATCACTGGATGCCAACTGAAGTTCCGATGAATCGAGATGTTGAGGTCTGGCGATCCGACAGGCTGACCGACGATGAACGGCGAGTCATCATGTGGAATCTGGGATTTTTCTCCACTGCCGAATCGCTGGTCGGTAACAATCTGGTGCTGGCAATTTTTAAACACGTGACCAATGCGGAATGCCGTCAGTACCTGTTACGGCAGGCCTTTGAAGAAGCAGTCCACACGCATACGTTTCTGTATGTCGTGGAGAGTCTTGGTCTGAATGAGGGTGAGATCTTCAATATGTATCGGGAGATCCCGACGATCGCGAAAAAAGATGCTTTCGAAATGGAACTTACGGCAGAGGTGCTCGACCCGAATTTCACCACTGATAATTTTGAGGGCCGCCAGGCATTCCTGAAGAATCTTATTGGTTATTACGTAATCATGGAGGGTGTGTTCTTTTACAGTGGTTTCGTAATGATGCTGTCGTTCCACCGCCGTAATTTGATGACGGGTGTGGGGGAGCAGTTCCAATATATCCTGCGTGACGAGACCATTCACCTGAACTTCGGAGTCGATCTGATCAACGGCATCAAGGCGGAGAATCCTGAACTGTGGACAACGGAATTTCAGGAAGTCATGATCGATCGTGTTTGCAGGGCTGTTGAACTGGAAATTGAATATGCGAAGTCCTGTCTGCCTCGCGGTGTACTTGGTCTGAATACGGAGTTGTTCCGTGATTATGTGCAGCACGTTGCTGATCGGCGTCTGGAACGCATCGGACTGCCGATCCAGTATGGTTCGCCGAATCCGTTCCCGTGGATGAGCGAAACGATTGACCTGTCGAAGGAAAAGAACTTCTTCGAGACCCGGGTCACCGAATACCAAAGCGGTGGCTCACTGAACTGGGACTAAGCAGAACTGTGTCAAAGACATTACAGTCGTCTTGCGGCACGGTGGATGTATTCTCACAGCTCAGCAGAGAACTTAACGTCGAAGAACAGCAGGTCCAACAGGCGCTGCGGTTGCTGGGGAACGGACGCTCAATTCCGTTCATTGCTCGGTATCGAAAAGAGGCCACGGGTGGATTGAATGAACAACAGCTGTGTGTCATCGAGGATGCTTTTGCAGAAGTTCAGCGGTTGGAGGACCGGCGGTCTGCGATCTTTAAAGCGTTGGACTCGAAAGATATTCCGGAGTCGGTGCTGACAGCGGTCCGCATGTGCAGCCGACGGGCTGAGCTGGAACAGTTGTTTTTGCCGTGGCGCAGCAGGCGGATAACACGAGCCGACACGACACGGCACGTGAGCGAGGGCTGGAGCCTTTGGCACGGATACTCATTGAGCAATCTGTCTCTGAATCAGCGCATCTAATTCTCAACCGGTTCCTTCGTCGCGACCAGGGTGTCACGAATGGGAAAGCAGCACTGAATGGGGCCTGTGACATCGTTGTGGAAAAGTGGTCGACGAACTCCGATCTGAGATCGTGGATGCTGAAGCAATCAGGTCATGGTACGATTGAATCGCGAGTCCGGTGTGGTCAGCAGGATGGTCGCAGTCCGTACCGTCATTAGTTTGAACACTCCGAGCGGGTTCCACACGCAGCGGCGCACCGAATTCTGGCGATGTTACGAGGGGCCAGGGAGGGTGTTTTGAATGTATCCCTGCGACTCGACGACAACTGGATTCAGCGTCGCCTGGAACAACGTCTTGTCAGGAATCCGCATTTCGTGTTCGCAGACCGACTGCGCGAGGCAGTGAAGGACTGCTATCGGCGTTTCTTGTGTCCAGCGACACAGTCGGTTGTGCTTCAGCAGCTGCGGGAAAAATCCGAACGGGTCTCTCTTGGAGTGTTCGCATCCAATCTCCGTCAAATGCTGATGGCTCCGCCTGCCGGGACTCGAGCAACGCTCGGAATGGATCCCGGGTTTCGAACGGGGTGCAAACTGGCAGTCGTCGACGCAACTGGCGGCTGCATAGCGTACGTTACGATCTACCCGACACCCCCGCGCAGGGCTGTGAAAGCATCGACAGAGCGACTGCTGGGATTGATCAGACGTTACGGCATTGAATTAATCGCGATTGGCAACGGAACAGCCTCACGGGAAACCTACCGGTTCGTCAGTACGGTAATTTCAGAAAGCAATCTGAACGTGATCTGTACAGTGGTCAGTGAGTCGGGAGCATCGATTTATTCTGCCAGTGAAGCCGCCATTGCGGAGTATCCGGATCTGGATGTCACTGTCAGGGGCGCGATCAGTATTGCTCACCGACTTCAGGACCCCATGGCGGAGCTTGTGAAGCTGGACCCGGCCACAATTGGAGTCGGTCAGTATCAGCACGATGTGAATCAGCGTGAACTGCGTCGTGTCCTCAATCGAGAGGTGGAGTCCTGTGTCAGCCGTGTGGGAGTTGAACTGAACACGGCGAGTCAGAAGCTGCTGGCAAGAGTTTCAGGGATCGGGCCGGCATTGGCCGGACGAATTGTGGAGCATCGACGGAAACACGGTCCTTTTCGCAATCGACTCGCTCTGCTCGACGTGGACCAACTGGGCCCGGCGGCATTTGAGCAGGCTTCGGGATTCCTGAGAATCAATGATGGCGACAATGTGCTGGATAAGTCTGCTGTACATCCTGAGTCCTACCCGGTCGTGCAGCAAATTGCGACTCGGCTGAAATGTCCGTTGAATCATCTGATTGCAAATACTGAACTGCTGGATTCCGTGGATCCACATGAGTTCACGTCAGATGACACAGGTCTGACGACCGTCATCGACATCCTGGCAGAACTCAGACGTCCGGGGCTGGATCCACGTGCGAAATTTCGGACCGTGCGGTTTGATGACAGCGTACAGGAGATTGACGACTTGTCGGTCGGGATGCAGCTGGAGGGCGTGGTGACGAACGTCACCGGGTTTGGTGCATTTGTCGACATCGGCGTCCATCATGAGGCACTGATGCATGTTTCACAGATGGCCGACCATTTCGTGAGCGACGCCACGCAGGAGGTCTCGGTGGGAGAGATTGTCCAGGTTCGTGTCACAAATATCGATCTGGAGCGGAAACGGATCAGCCTGACGCGTCAATCGCTATGAGAACGAGACTTGACTGCGGGCTAATAAACTGCTGCCGCAGCCAGTCGAGAGACTTTCGCTCTGCCAGCCGGCACACAGACGAATCTCTAGACTCGTAGCGCAAAAACCGGACTTCAGGATTCAACAATTTCTGCCTTTGTGCTGTCGACAAATGACACAACTTCCGTTGCTTCTGCTGCGGAAAATCGAAATGAGCAGGCGTGTTGTGGAGATGTTCAATGTATCGTGACCAGTCGGATTCTGAGAACTGCACTCCCAGACGGGTCGTCCGCATGCTGTGCCCATTGTAATACACGGGACCTGCTGAGTTATGGCAAAGAAAGTTAATCAGCTGCTGTTTCTCACGCTGAACTCCATCATTGGCTCAGTGATGCAGAATCAGCCAAGTTGCTCTTCGGCCGTCAGTGACGGCAGCAGGTTATTTGCCACGGCTGAGATATCATCGTCGCCACCCAGCCGATCATAAAATTTTAATGAGTCGTTTAAGGTGTTCCCTGTTGTAAAAGCCTGGGCGACCTATCGGACACTGTGGAAAGATTTCTGAAATCACGAGCAACCAGAACTCTCCGTTCGCGGCTCCTCGGGGCACCACCTGCAGAATGACAACGGGGTGGATCATCGCGTGATCCACCCCGTAACATCGTTAATGAGTCACCGACAGCTCACGGCTCCCCGGGACATCAGTCTTAATACATCTCTTCATCCCCACCGCCAGCAGCTTCTTTTTCGTCCTTTGGTTTTTCAGCGATGAGAGCATCACTCGTCAGCAGCAGTATGGAAACACTGGCTGCGTTCTGCAGTGCTGTACGCGTCACTTTGGTCGGGTCAATGACACCCGCCTTGACTAGGTTTTCAAATTTGTTGGTTGCGACATTATAGCCGATGTCACCTTCTGATTCGGAGACTTTTTCACAGATCACGCTGCCGTCAACACCGGCGTTGTCGGCAATTTGCTTGAGTGGTGCACGACAGGCACGTACGACGATATCGTAACCAACTTTTTCGTCATGGCTGAGCTTACCAGTTTTGACGGAAGTAGAGGCACGCAAAAGTGCAATACCGCCACCAGGAAGAACGCCTTCTTCCACGGCAGCCCGAGTCGCGTGCAGCGCGTCTTCGACACGCGCTTTCTTTTCCTTCATTTCGCTTTCGGTGGCTGCTCCGACATTGATCTGAGCAACACCGCCGGCCAGCTTCGCTATTCGTTCCTCCAGTTTCTCACGATCGTAATCGCTCGTGCTGTTTTCCAGTTCACGGCGAATCTGGTCGATCCGAGCCTGGATGTCGGCCTTCTTACCGCCTCCTTCCACCATGGTGGTATTGTCTTTATCGACAACGATCTTTCGGGTGCGACCGAGATCAGACAGCTCGATATTTTCCAGCTTGACGCCCAGATCCTCGAAGATTGCCTGACCGCCAACCATGATGGCGATATCCTGCAGCATGGCTTTGCGGCGATCGCCGTAGCCAGGCGCTTTCACAGCAGCAACTTTGAATGTTCCCCGCAGTTTGTTGATCACCAGCGTCGCCAGAGCTTCACCTTCGACGTCTTCGGCGATGATCAGAAGTCCCTTATCGCTGTTAACCACTTTTTCAAGTACTGGTACGAGGTCTTTGATGTTGCTGATCTTTTTTTCGTGAATCAGCACGTAGGAGTCTTCCAGAATGCATTCCATGCTGTCAGAGTCGGTCACAAAATATGGTGACAGATATCCTCGGTCGAACTGCAGTCCCTCCAGAACTTCAAAATCGGTTTCCAGAGTCTTACCTTCTTCGACCGTGATGACACCATCTTTACCTACCTGATCCATAGCGTCAGCCAGAATCTTACCAATTTCCTCATCGCCGTTGGCTGCGACTGCGCCCACCTGGGCAATGGCCTTCTTGTTCTTGCATTCATTAGCCATGCCGTGCAGGTTCTTAACGATATTGGAAACGGCCATTTCGATACCGCGCTTCATTTCAAGCGGGCTCACTCCTGCTACCACCGCCTTGAGACCTTCCTGGTAGATGGCTTCTGCCATTATGGTGGCTGTCGTGGTACCGTCACCGGCCACGTCAGACGTCTTAGTGGCCACTTCGCGGACCATTCGAGCGCCCATATCTTCAAATTTATCTGGCAGCTCAATTTCGCGAGCAACCGTCACACCGTCTTTGGTGACGGTTGGAGAGCCAAAGCTCTTTTCGATAATGACGTTGCGACCTTTTGGACCCAGCGTGATCTTGACGGCTTTTGCTAGTTTGGCCACGCCACGACGCATGGCTTCCTGAGCTTCCTGATCAAAGGCAATCATCTTTGCCATGATGTCATATTCTCCTGTGGATTCTTGTAGGATGAGTAGGACTGGAGAGTCAGCTGTCGTTCCACGTCACTGAAAAATCGTTCGGCAGATCAGTGACTGTGCCAAAATGCAGGACAAGGACCCATAAAACGGTCGTCAGGCAGCATTTCTGGTGACTTTGGTGACTCGTGTTGCCGGAATAACCCAGCGGTTTTGATCAGGCAGCTGAGCTGTCTGATCGGGTCGAGCAAAAACGCCCAACCGGGACACAGATTAGACCGTGGCGAGAATGTCGCTTTCGCGAAGCAGCAAATAATCTTCGTCACCGACGGAGATTTCGTCCCCGGCATACGAACTGAAAAGAACCTTGTCGCCTTCCTTGACTGTCAGCGCCACCTTTTCACCCATGTCGTTCACGTGACCGTCGCCGATCGCAACCACTTCACCTCGCTGAGGCTTGTCCTGCGCCGAGTCGGGCAGCACAATCCCTCCGGCGGTGGTCTCATCGGCTTCTGCTCTTCGCAAGACAACTCGGTCGCCCAACGGGACGATGCGGATGCCTCCGGAAGAAGCTTTCTTCTTCTTCTTCTTTGCCATTTTTTTCTCCTGACCCAATTTCATCAGTCCATGAGCCATCAGGCGAAACTGTCCACCTGATCAGTCACAGAATGCAACATTTGCGACTCCAGCTCGCCACAGCGAATCTCGTGCCAGTCAGTAGGGACGTACGTAAACATTCTACATAAAAGGAGTTGTGGGATTTCGGCCTCTGTCCCAGTTGCGCCGGATGGCAGTACTGCCGCCTGTTGCTCTGCCTTTTTGACACCTCAATTCGCTATCGTCCTCCGACCAGGTAACCTCGGAATTTTCGGAAGAATCGTCACTCTTAGAATAAACTACTTATTTTAACATTGAATCGTCGGATCTAACTCCACTACTTTGATGGAGCTCAACTTTTGCTGTCGAAATTCTGTCACAGGTTTTTTCCAAGGTTTATGCCTTAGTTACTGCCTGATGACACCGACATGACAATTCATTCCCTTGCTGGTATGGCTCCAACCGAGTTTCCGGATCTGTTGTTCCTGCTGCCGATCCGACCATTCCAGCCACAGCGACCATTGTCTCCATCCCGTGACACACAAACGGAGACAATCGTCTGGAAATCTGATGCGGAGTCTGCCGCTTCCCTCGGTTTTCAACGACTGGAGAACAGTGCTGATCAGTCGCCAAGCCTGGAATGGGACCGGTCGTGTAGCAGTGGAAATCTGACACGCGCAGCCGCACAGCTTCATTGGGAGTGCTTGCTTCAACATGCCAGGGCATCCATGTTCGAGGAACAAGTGTCCGATGCTGTTCAATGGGTGCAGCGTGCCCATACCTGGAAAAATCAGTGGGAAAAATCAGCTGCGAAGTCTTTGGTTTTGAAGCCGAATCACTGGGTGATTCTTTCGGCCTGCTCAACAGCTGCTGGTGATGATGACACAGCAGCCGCGTTCGCAGTCCAAGCCTGGCATGCGGCTGGACACATCTGGACCGACGATTTTGAGCATGATTTTCGCAACAGTCGAGCTGACGCTGCGACACTGCTGGCTTTGAGCCGGATGCGCCAGTGTCTCCCCGACCGTGCTGTGGAGCTGTTGGAATATGGCATAAATGGCCATCGCGTTGTTGGAGATCTGGAACAGTTGGCAGCTGATTTCCTGTTGTTGTCACTGTGTTTTGAGGCACGGGCCGACACATCACGTGCAGTAGTCGCCTGCCGGTCTGCCGCCCTGATTCTCAGAGAGTCCCTGGATCCGACTCGGCACCATCGTGGCCCGCATCTGGTTGCCTGGTTGCAACGAAATGGTCACCCGCGTTCTTTATTGATCAGGAATTCACGACCGGATTGAGGTCCCGGTAATGCTGAGTCCGGCGACGAAAGTTCCGTGACCGGGTACGATTCTGATTCGATTGCATTCCATTAGTTCGAATCGGGACGTATTCGCATGCCTACAGACTCATTGTCGTTTCATCGTCTCGTCGCTGGTTTCGGTTTACTGGTTATGGTTGGCTTCGCGTGGCTTCTGAGCAGCCACAGACGAGAGTTTCCGTGGCGCGTTGTGGTCGGCGGGCTGGTGACTCAGGTTGTACTCGTCAGGATTATTTTGGGAACAGACACAGGTCGACAGGCATTTGACGATTTAGGACATGGGTTCAACACCATGCTGGGTTTCGTGGATGAAGGGTGCCGGCTGGTCTTCGGAGATAACTTCACGGAGTACTACTTTGCGTTTCGAGTTCTGCCCACCATTATTTTCTTTTCGTCACTGATGGCGGTGTTGTACCACATCGGCTTGATGCAGCTGGTCGTCCGACTGCTGGCCTGGTTGCTGCGTTACACGCTTGGGACTTCGGGCGCAGAATCTCTTTCGGCAGCTGCCAACATTTTTGTCGGTCAGACTGAAGCACCGTTTGTAGTTCGTCCCTACATCGCCCGGATGACATCGTCAGAACTCATGGCAGTGATGACCGGAGGTTTTGCAACTGTGGCGGGTGGAGTCCTTGCGGTGTATGTCAGCTTCGGCATAGATGCTGCTCACCTGATTACGGCGTCGGTCATTTCTGCTCCGGCCGCACTGGTCATTGCCAAAGTGATGCTGCCGGAAACCGAAGTCCCCGAGACAGCCGGAACGGGAACGGTAATGGTTCCTCGTGACACCGCCAATATCATCGAGGCCGCGACTAATGGAGCCACCGAAGGACTGAAACTGGCGCTCAATGTAGCGGCCATGTTGATTGCGTTCATGGGTCTGATTGCATTAGTTGATTATCTGCTGAGTGGCGCATCTCTGTTTGTCATAAATCGACTGCTGGGCTGCGACGTGGAGGAAGGTCTGACGCTTGCATCCGTCTGCGGCTATCTGTTCTACCCGCTGGCATGGTTGATGGGGATCGAACTCGGCGATTGCCGCAAGGCCGGAGAACTGCTGGGACTGAAGGTTGTCGCCAATGAACTGGTTGCCTACCAGCGAATGTCGACGTGGATGGCCGAGGATTCGACCACACAGGAGATCTCAACTCGGACAGCAGTCATCCTGACCTATGCTCTGTCCGGATTCTCGAATTTTGCATCTATCGGTATTCAGGTAGGTGGTATTGGCGGATTATGTCCGGAGCGTCGGCGGGATTTGGCCCGACTGGGCCTGCGAGCGATGATTGGTGGCATGCTGGCGTGCTGCATGACTGCCTGTGTGGCAGGAATTGTGATCCGCGATGCGGGCTAATCCTGGAATCGGCCACCCATGATTCCCTGGATATGCATTCTCCAGTGACCCGGAAAATGTCCTCTGACGGCAATGCGGTTCCGGTGGACCGCACCTCTGCTCCTTCAACCACCAAACGACAAGCCCTGTGCCACGGGTCAGAGTAGCACTACCCTCGTTTTCTATTCGAACCCCGATCAGTTGGGGCAGCTCACACAGAATCGACTGATTTATACCGGAAACTCAATACCTGCGATCGTGGAAAGAGCTATCTACCCTGGCACCTTTTTAGATTTTCTTCGAGTCGAACTGATTTGTCGGTCTTTGCCACCGCTGGAAAATCATTTCTCTGATCGGATCTGCGCGAGTACTGTTCCCTCGCGAGCGACTGTGTCGACCAGAAAGAACGTGGTGATGTACCTTGAGGCCACACCAGACGACATTATTGAGGCTGTTGGGGACAAATCAAGCAGCCAAGCTTCTATCACTCTGTTGGCTGAGTACCATCATTCCACCACCGCAGAACAGAGAACCAAAGAGAACATTTATGGCGGAGCTCCCGAAAAATCCATCCTCAACAAGACCTCTTATCCTCAACACACTGTGCTTTCTTGGTGTGCTCGTCCTGACAGCGACGGGTCTTAAATTGCTGGGCCGTATTTTATGGTGCAAGTGCCAGGGATGGAGTCCGTGGTCCTGGGACATCTGGTCCACCCACAATTCACAGCATCTCATTGACCCGTATTTCTTCAGCCATGTTCTGCACGGAATTATTTTTTATGGCATCCTGCACGTCTCTTGGAAATCGGCGCCATCCACATGGCGGTTCAATGCGGTGATTCTGATTGAATCAGTCTGGGAACTGCTTGAGAATTCTCCGATGATCATTAACCGCTATCGGAAGGTCACGATATCGCTGGACTACTTCGGTGATTCGATCGCCAACAGTATATTTGACATCTTTGCCTGCTCCTTTGGCTTTCTATTGGCATTGAAGTTGAAACCGACTCAGTCGATCGCGCTGTTCGTGCTGACGGAGTTGGGTTTGACGTGGACGATCAGGGACTGTCTGATCCTAAACATAATGATGCTGCTGTACCCCATGGATGTGATCCGCGAATGGCAGCTGGCTGGTTGACGCGCCAGCCATTCACGAGTTTACACCGACCCGCACGAAGTGCGGCTGTATTTCTGTGGAGATGTATTCCATCGGCAGTTGTAGTACGGGACGAGTCAGTCGATGGAAATCAATTCGACGATGAAGTGCAGCGGCGCATTTGGTGGTACCGCGTTGCCGCTCCCCCTTGCTCCATAACCCAGTCTCGCAGGGAGCCACAACTCGATCATCCCGCCGACTCCGATCAGCTGCAGTCCTTCAGTCCAGCCGGCTACAACTCCTTCCAAAGAGATCGACAGAGGTTGTCCGCTCTTGTAAGAGCTGTCGAATTCGCGTCCGTTGTCCAGCCACCCGCGGTAGTGAACGGTTATCGAGTCTGTCACCGCTGGCTTTTGCCAGTCCGACTTTCGGAGGATCCGGTATTGAAGTCCTGAATTCGTTGTCTGGAATTCCGTCGGAGCATCATCATCCATGTTACCGGTGTTGCTCTGCAGTCGTTCAAGGTTGAGGAATGTAACGGCATCGCCTACGCCTCCCAATTTCTCAGCCTTCGTGGTTGGGGAGGTCCTCGGTGCCTCCGTGCAGCCGACGAGCACGTACCCGAGTGACAAAACTATGGATGTAGAAAAGGAGTTCATAGTGATTGCAGTGGCTTGGGGCGTCAGATGGCGAATTTGGGCAGACCGTCCGATTCATAATGTGGTGGGTTCATTTGAATGGACCGGGGCTGTTTTGCACGCAATTTCACTCGCTTCTGATCCGTCAACATTAGTGCTGGATTTGAATATTGGTGGTCGCGGTGATCCCATTCTTGGCGAAGGGGAATCAGTCTCGCAGGTTAGTTTTCCACGGCGGCTCATTCGAGCGAATGGACGTTTATTAGTGGAGAAAAGCAAGCCGGAGTCTGTCAAACGACTGGCAGGCAGTCCCATTTGACCCAACTCACTGCTCGCCAGTCCTGAGGCGGAACTCCAAAAGGCAGAACTGTTGCCGAAATCCGTGGCGCTGGAATTTGAGTCCAGGGTTGCAATGCTCAAGAGACAACTGAAGGTGGTGAGTTGCGCATTGCAGCATGTCACAGTGATCGAGGTGTCTCTGAAGTCAGAAACTGCTGAAGGTTCCACAACTGCGGATGAAGAGAGTGACGCCCAGTCAGGGCTGGCCAGTCTCCAACTTGAACAGGAGCGGATCGGTCGCTTTTCCTGAAGGTGTCAGAATCCTTGGAGTCGGCTACCGGACCACGGGCGATGCGGTGGAGGTTGACAGGTCAACGGATGTTGAGTCGCAGCTAACTCTCTCCACAGCACGGTCATAGTTCCTCACACGATTTCATTGAATCGTTCCAGGAACAATCGGAATCCGAATCAGTGCATGCGGCTTACTTGAACTCCGGATTCATGAATCTATACTCGCGGCACGGACGGGGCGGCGGGCTCTGGAACGGAGTTCGACCATCCAGCCCGACGCCGTCTCCGTACTTTCCGCCCACACGCTGAACTCAGTGTGCTGCAACAGTGCCGCTGACGTCCGTGATTCCCGTCGGCGCATCAATAGCGTCTTACATGAGGAAATGCGTAGTCCATTTGCTGCCGGACTGCTCACCAGCAGGCAAAGTGCCATTCGGCAGGCATAAGGATCAGGACAATCCGGTCGTTGCTGGTTCGTGTGCAGCAGGTATTGTAGATGTTGCAGGTGCGTCCAATGCGATCGGTTCAAAATGTTTCGCCACGTAATTGTCGTAATCCGCCTGGGCCACAGATCGTGACATATTGTGTTTGGCACCAGCAACGATCCAGAGGATTTCTTCTCCTCCGAACATTTCAGCAAGTGCGGTTGCCACTTTGGGAGAAACATACGAATCACGTTTGCCGGAAATCAGCTTCACCGATGTGTCGTCCAGATGAACTGATTCTTGTTCCAAGTGGACATAGCGGCAGCCACGCGATACTTCGCTGGACCGCATGGCTTGGTGCAAAGTGATATTGATATGCCACTCGGGAATCATTTTGACAAACCAGTCTGGAACGATCAGGCGGCCGAAACGCTGCACGAAATGGCGTGTCATTTCCATTGTGCCGAAGGAACTATCGGCCATGACAGCGCGAATCCGTGGATAGCGACAGGCGGCTGCAAGAGCAGCGACTCCACCTCGGCTGACTCCGAATGCCGCCAATGGCAATGTACTGAGAACGGCATCTGCCTCAATGAACTCAAGGACGCCGGCAACGTCATTCATTTCATATTCGGTCACCCAGTGGATTGGTGTGTAGCCATCCTGGCATTCGCTTTGTCCTTGATTGCGAAAGTCAAAACTTAGCACTGCAAAGTCGTGAGCCAGCAAACTGTGGCAATAGTGAGTTGCCATCCAATGATTGCCATTGAGTTCCGGGCAGAAGATCACGAGCCCACGTGGGTCTTTGCCGGACGTTGGTGAATGCAGACTGCCGGAAAGTGTGAGTCCGTCGATCGTCTGGATCGAAACCGGTTGTGCGTGAGACGAGAATGTGCCCGGCACAACACCAAATGGCGTCACGTTCTCAAAAATCTTTTGAATACGTATCGCCGCGAAGCGCCGATACATCATGTCGGCCACCACGATCAGGTACAGCAGGCCAGCGAGGTATAAGAGAACAGACACCAAGAAACTCCGGAAAATCAGCAAACAGGTACCGGTGCAGAGTGTTGTACAGAACCTTACAGTTGGCTGAAGCTCCTAGGACTGCGCCACGTCTGATTTTTGGGTAGCTGCACTTGCCAGTCCGCAAATTATCTACGGTCTGACAATCGTAGCCGCCGCTATATTTAAGCTCGAAGACGCAAAAATCACCCGCACAAAATCTTACAAAGTAAGACACAGTTACATCCTGCCGTACAGATTCAGGTTGGTCAATTCAATTGTCAGGCGGCAAAGGCAGAAACGATCAACGAAACGTTTTGGCCACCAAAACCAAAACTATTGGAAAGGGCCGCCCGAATTGGCGTTTCCCGGGCTTCGTTGGGGATGTAGTCCAGATCACATTCCGGATCCGGTGTTTCATAATTGATCGTTGGAGGGAGTACTCCGTCCCGGATGGCCATCAGACAGATGATCGCTTCGACACTGCCAGCGGCAGCGATCAGATGTCCCATCATGCTCTTGATGCTGGAAATCGGAACGGATTGAGCATGATCACCCAGTGCCCCTTTGATGGCTATTGTTTCCACTCGGTCATTTACTTTTGTACTGGTTCCGTGAGCATTCACGTAGCCGATGTCTTCCCGGTTTATTTCTGCATCGTCAAGTGCCATGCGAATGCAGCTGATGGCCCCTCGACCTTCCGGATGGATATCCGTGATTCGAAAGGCATCGGCGGATGAACCATAGCCGCGAATTTCCCCGTAGATCTGTGCTCCGCGTGCCTTTGCATGCTCAAGTTCTTCCAGGACCACCATACCGGCCCCTTCGCCCAGCACGAATCCATCCCGAGTGAGATCAAACGGTCGTGATGCTGTGCCAGGGCTGTCATTGCGTTCTGAAAGTGCAGTCAGCAAATTGAACCCTGTGATGCCAAAGGGATGAATCATGCTGTGTGCACCACCAGACAGCATGGCGTCCGCGTCACCTCGACGAATTATCTCAGTGGCTTCTCCCATAGCCTGACTGGAAGCAGCGCAGGCGGTGAGACAATTCAGATTGGGCCCCTGAGCATTGAACAGACTGGCGAGGTGAGCCGCTGCCATGTTCGGTTCCAGTTCCATTTCGAACCGGGGATTCATTCTGACCAGAAAATCGTGGGTGAATTTTTCCTGATTAACCACCCCCTCTTCCTGACATTCGGCCACAAGGTTCATGAACTGCATAAAGTCCTGCTGGCCCTCGCCGGCACCGAGGTACACTCCAAACCGGGAAGGATCAAAGTGAGGTGAGTCCAACAGACCGGCATCATTCATGGTCTGCGTGGCCGCTCCGATTGCAAATCGTATGTTGCGTCCGGCATCTGCAAACCGTGTTGTGTCCTGAATATATTCTTCCAGCCGATAATCATGGACTTCAGCAGCGAATTGGGTCGGAAAGTTGGCAGCATCAAAATGGGTAATCTGGTCGACTCCGGATACACCCTCACGAAGTTTTGCCCACATCGCTTCGACGGAGTTACCCAGCGGTGTAATGCAGCCAATCCCAGTCACGACGACACGACGCTTCATGATTTCCTCTCATCAGTTCGTCGCAAGAGGCTGCCAGGATTCTGGCAGTCCCGTTCCGGATTTGCCGACGTCGAGTATATCCAGCAGGTTCATGCGGGATACGAAATTTTTTTGGTCGATACGACTCAACTGAGGGTCGTCCGAGTTGAGATGTATGAAAATGATTTCGCCATCTGCCACGAGGCGGTCACCAACAGTGGCTTTCACTGTGACAGAACCACCTTCTTCCCGGACTGACTGCAGTGTGGCCGAGTAAATCAGTTGATCACCGGGCATTACCCAGCTGTGAAATTCGATTCTGGGCACCTTGGCGAGAATCACGTTGCGCGTGAAGCTGTTGACTTCCCCCAACAGAATTCCGCCGGTCTGAGCCATGCCCTCAATCATGAGTGATCCTGGCATCACCGGGAAACCGGGAAAGTGATCGTGCAGGTGTTCTTCTGCCAGCGACACATTCTTGACAGCCCGTGCGTGAATGCCGGACTCGAATTCGATGAACCTGTCTATCCAGTACCAGCGCATCAACGGAACCTCATGTTCCTTTCCGCAGCCTAGGCCGGGCAGACTGCGGTGTTCACTCTGTAAAAGGACACTACCACCTGGTAACCGGCGTAGACGAAGACCGACTCCTGACCGACATTTGCTTCTTCCTGTTGCAAACTTGATCAGCCCAGACGCGTGCCAATATATTTGCAAATCATATTGACAGTAAACAGGTTCGGGATGTCACTCACCTGAGGATTTTCAGCGAAACTGTCGATATCGGCGTGAGGCATTTTTTCACGAAGCTGGGCAAGTCCCTGATCTGTCACTTTGTCGTCCAGAACGAAACCCGAATCTGCGGCGGCCAGATTTTCCGGAAACAGTTCTCCCCGAGGAATCTTGATATCGAATTCTTTCTCCAGCCGGAACACGATGTCCAGAAAATCGATGGACTCGGCGCCAAGACCGCCAATTAACGTGGCTTCCTGAGTCACTTCGTCATCGTCCAGCCCAAGGGCATCAATCAGGGTCTCACGAATCTTGTCAAAAATTTCTTCACTTGAAGGCATGTCAATTTTCTCCTGGATCGCACACAGTATTTGAGACACCGCAACAACCACCGTGGCGTCACGAAGAGTGTTACAGCACTCGGTGTACGACTTTCTTCACCATAACTGTCAAGGTCGATTCCGGCCGTCGAACGGCCTTCGCCGACGACCCGGCACTAAGTGCCCATACCCAGACGCCGGAAATTGTACGAACACCTGTTTTTAAATGCGACTGCAGTTCATTGTCCGTTTGAACCGGACAGCCAGTTACATGCCACCAAGCGTCAGCCCACCATCAACCGTGAGTATCTGTCCGGTGATGTAGGATGACTGTTCCTGAGCCAGAAATAATACGGCATTCGCGATATCGGCTGGAAGCCCCAGTCGACGGGCCGGGATTTTCTTTTTGATCTCTTTTCCTGCGCTGCTGACGACTGCCTGCGTCATATCAGTTTCAACAAACCCGGGAGCGACTGCATTTGCTGTGATGCCTCGCCGAGCCAGTTCGGTGGCGATACACCGGGTGAACCCTTCCACGCCGCCTTTGCTGGCTGCGTAGTTGGCCTGGCCCGGATTTGCCACACTGGCTGCCACACTCGACATATTGATGATGCGACCATATCGTTGTGACATCATCTGGCGAGTCACTGCCTGGCAGAAATTAAAGACACTGTACAGGTTGGTAGTGATGACATCCTGCCAGGCTGATTCATCCATCATTGCCAGCAGCCCATCGCGAATGATGCCGGCATTATTGACCAGGATATCGACGCTGCCCCACATTTCGACGACATGTGCGACAATCTGTTCGGCCGATTGTTTTGACCGGACGTCGGCCTGCATCGCAGTACACCCACCACCCGCGGCTTTAACTGACTCCATGACTTCTTCAGCTGCCGCCACATTCGAGTTGTAGACAAACGCCACACGCGCCCCGTCTTTGGCCAGCGTTTCCACGACAGCTCGGCCGATTCCTCGGCTACCTCCGGTGACCAGTGCCACCCGTCCTTCAAGACTCATGCGTTTAACTCCGTTTGTAGTGGTTAACGCTGTAGTTGAGCACTGAAGAACCGGAATGATTCCAGTCTGTATGCATACGGTTCCGCGTGGCTCGGGGTTCAGTGGGCTGCAGGGATTATCTGGGCGTACAGCTGCTTCATCGCAGCGATCATTCGCTCATCGTTCTCTGCCATGTGGGGCCGCTGATCAGCCAAATTCTGTTTGGACAGGACGAGGTGGGCGCTGGCAGCCGACTTCCCATCGACTGTTCCGGAGGCCGCAAAGAACACGCGATCGTGTTCATTCTTTCTCAACTTCGCGGTGACAGCCAGTGTTTGTCCAGGCCTCAGGAAACTGTTGAACCTGACGGCCTTGACCTGCTGCAACAGCAATGCGCTGTACCTGAAATCATCAGTGACGCGGGAAAGCCAAGCGCACGACTGTACCATGGCCTCAACGATCATCACTCCTGGCAGAACCGAAAACCCGGGAAAGTGATCCTGCAGATATTCTTCGGCCAGCGAGACGTTCTTGAGCGTCGCGATAGATTCGCCCGCAACGATGTCAGTTATCCGGTCGACGAGACAGAATCTCATGGAACGTGACTGGCTCCGAAACAGAATACGAGGTGGTTTCCCACAGAGGACAACACCACCGGCGAGCGGCACTATATCGGCCGTTAGCGGAACCGGCAACGGTGAGAATGTGGATCCCAAACTTAATTTTATTTGAGGCAGGAGTTCACGACACCTGCTAACGGCAACGGTGGGTCAGTCAGTTTCTTGATTCGAGCTTTGCTGTATGAGCAATATTTTTTGAGAAATCTGCATGCATTATTACGCAAAACAAATAATCGGCCACAAAATGTCCATCATGAACATCCGGTGCAAACTTCCAAAAATTGCTAAACGTTGTATTAATTGATTTATGTTCAGTTTATGCAAGTTTTCTGTACTGTGTAAACATCCTGTGTTATGTTTATTGAGTGGACGCAATCGTGCTTGAGCCGCTAGTTCTGCGCACGGGTCATTGGGGAAATCGGAGAGGGAAATCTGTCAGTCTGGCCGGTGCCAAACCTGGCAACAAGCGATTGCTGACTTGGATTTCGGGTTGTCTTGGTTTTTGAATCGAATCGATTCGAGGAGGAATTCGAGAGACATGCGGTATGTCTTGTCACTGGTGGTCGCAGTCCTGATGACTGCAGAAGCTGGCAGCTGCTACGGCAGTAAAGCGAGCTCGTGCTGTTCCGCTCCTTGTGCCTCAAGCTGTAGCCCATGTGGTGCTGGCTGCTGTGGTTCGAGTTGTGCTGCAGTGGCTAGCTGCGAAACTTCTTGTGGAACGTGGGAAACTGTGGAAAAGACAGTCCTGGTTCCTCAAATGGTTACGGAATCTCGAACCGTAACAGTGAATGTTCCACATCAGGAGGAACGACAGGGGACTTGTATCGTTTGCCGCACTGTCTATGACGACGTTGACCAGACATGCACAGTGATGGTTCCTTATACAGAAGAACGTTCCGGAACACGCACGGTCTGTCGTACCGTCTACGAAGATGTCGAGCAGTGCTACACAGTGATGGTTCCTTTTACAGAAGAACGTTCCGGAACACGCACGGTCTGCCGTACTGTCTGTGAAGACGTCGAGCAATGCTACGCAGTAATGGTTCCTCATACAGAAGAACGTTCTGGAACACGTACGGTCTGCCGTACCATCAGTGAAGACATCCAGCAGAGCTACACGGTTTGCGTTCCTCATACCGAAGAGCGACAGGGGACTCGCAGTGTTTGTCATTCCGTTCCTGTGACGAAGACCCGCACTGTCTGTCAGGACCAAGGCCACTGGGAAGAGCAGCCATGTGGCGGTTGTGCTCCAGCATCCGCACGCGGCGACTGTTGTAATGCTGCTTCTGCCTGTGGTGGATGTGACAGCGGCGGCGGGGACCGTGCCTGTGGAGACTGCGGTGCTGTTGCAAGCTGTGGAACTCATAAGGTCTGGGTACCGAATCTGGTTCAGACAGAAGTGGAATATACCTGCTACGAAAACCAGGTCACCGAAGAGCCTTACACGTACGACGTTACCACTTACAGCCAGGAACAGCGTACTCGTATGGTCAAAGTTGCTCGTCAGGTTCAGGAGGAGGTTCCTTATACCTGCAATGTGATTGTGTACAAACCGGAACAGCGTACTCGCACGGTCAAAGTCACTCGTCACGTTCAGGAACAGGTTCCTTGCACCTACAACGTGACCGTATGCAAGCCGGAACAGCGTACTCGCACGGTCAAAGTCGCTCGTCACGTTCAGGAACAGGTTCCTTGCACCTACAACGTGACCGTATGCAAGCCGGAACAGCGCACTCTCACGGTCAAGGTTGCTCGTCAGGTCCAGGAAGAAGTTCCTTATACCTGTACAGTGACAGTGTGCCGTCAGGAAGAGCGTGAAGTTCAGGTTCAGGTGTGTCGAATGGTTGAACAGACTATTTCATGCCAGGTCTATCGATCGGCCTGTGCAACAACCTGCTGTGGCGGTCTCTGAGACTAAAGCCTGTGAAGCCGGCATTCTGCTGGTGACTCATGATCTTAATGACGCACCCCGAAAGGATTTCCTGTCGGGGTGTGTCTCTTGAAGCAACAAGTCAGCAATCGCTGGCGTGTGGAGTGACGCAGCTGGCTCGACTCAGTCACTAATCAGTGCAGTATCCGTCCCTGGTGGCCGGCAGCGTCCGCGGTTGAAGCTCCTGACTCAGATTCTTCAGGCACATTCGGTCCAGTGTTATTGTACGGGAGAATCGGTCGGCGTTCGATTGTCCCCGCCGGTCCAGGTGAAATGAATTCCGCCGGCTCGGTGTGCAAATGTGGATTTGGCGTTGCATGCATTCGTTCGGCCGCGTGAATGGCGGCATCACAGGATGCGTCCTGGGACCAGGGACCTTCTGCAATGTACACTCCATTGTATTCCAGCAGTGAGCCGGTCGCCAGATTCAGATTGACAAGCGCTTTATTGTAGTTCACCACCTGCTCATAGTAAGAGCTTTCAGCAGCCGCAGCGCTGGCCTGTGCACGAAGCACCAAGTCCAGTGTGGCGGCGCCGAGTTCCTTCGTATAGTTGAGTTTTTCAACGCGCTCTGTCGCAGCCTGCCGTCGTTTCTGATGCGACTGAGCGGTTGCAAATGCAGCTGTAACTTCCTGAATTGCGATGGCAATTTCGTGAGACACGTTGCGTTCCTGTGCCGCCAGGACGGCAGTATCTTTCGCCAGCTGAAGTTCCAGGTTTCGAACCTGACTTCGCTGGCTGCGGTAGCCGATTGGAACTATCACTTCCACTCCGGCTGTCCAGGATTCAAGTCCGGCACTGGTGAGAGAGCCATATCCGCTGCGGATGGGCCGTCCGGTGAATGGATCAGTCCTGTCATCGTCCAGCAGACGGTCACCGAACCCGTTGATGTCATAGCTTCCCACAGCGTTGACTGTCGGTCGAACGAGAGTTCGCGCCGCCTTCAGCTGCAGCTGAAGGCTCTTAATCCGGAACTTTTGTGCGCGAAGTTCCGTCCGGTGAGTCAAGCCCTGGTGCAGTGATGATTCCCAGTCCGGGATATACTCTGCAATGTTTGGATCATCAGACGGTCTCAACACATGTCCATCGTTGACCGGAAGTCCGACGAGTCGGCGAAGTTCTGATTCCGCCCGAAATATGTTGCTCAGCGACTGCTCAACAGTAGCTTTTGTTTCGTACAGGCGGTCTTTGGCCTGCAGCTCGTCCACCGGATTGAGAATCCCGACATCCATCTTGTCACGTGATTCTCGCCATGTCCGCCGAGCACTGCGATGCGCAATCACGGCAGTGTCGAAGGTTCGATATGCCAAATACAGATCCCAGTAAGCGTTTTCAATATCACTGACGGAGCTGCGAACGGCCAATTCGAAATTCGCGATCGTAATGTCGTTGTTGATTCTTGAGATCACGACGCCCTGGCCCACTCCGGTGATCGCCCCGAATGCCGGGTTCGTCGGGCCCGCAATGCGTGTGAATTCGACTCCACTGCCTGCTAGCAACGGCTGACGAACAGAGAGCCCGAGATTGCCGGTGTATGTTGAATTGAACGGCGTTGCGGCCGGGACGCCCAGATAATTCCAGTTGTGTGACAACGCGACGGTTCCACCGGTAGCGAATTGCTTGCTGAGGGAAGAGGTGAACAATCCGGTCTCGCGCGGAACGAGGCTTGCCGTACTGCGGCCCCAGAGGGCGGAGGTTGTGAATTGGCTGTCAAATCGTGACAATGCGGCTTCAATTCCCAGACCACCGCCGAACAGGACGCCGGATTCTTGGATCGCGGGATCATAGACCGACGACACGCCGCGCGGGCTGTTGAGCACCATTGAACTGCCAACACCACCGATCGCGCTGGTTTCAATAATTTCATTGTTCGACAACGCTGTCTGAATGGCTTCATTCAGTGACAGCGAGTGAATCTCTTCCTCAATCCGTCGCAGCAGGTTGCGTGGCTCGATCGTTGTCTGGACGGATTCTGCAGTCTTATTGTCCAGACAGACATGTGCTATCCCGCCGCCGTGGCGGCGGTACGATGAATCGAGGTGATCGTTCCTGCTTTCGCACCAGGACCGGTCGGACAGGGGTTTCTTATTGATGACACAGCCGGACATCAGGGGAACCACGGTCAACGCAAAACCACAACAGGCGACTTGAGACAGTCGTTGCCACAAAGAGGGTCGGACCTTCGCCGCTCGCCCTGGTAAACACCGCAGCTGAGTACGGTAAGTCGGGCCATTGGCATAATCATCCGGTTGAAACAGCATGTGACATCCCTGTCGCTGCGGCACTGAGACGGAAGGGGCCGCCAGAGTCCTCTCCAAGGACGTCACAGACGCCGTAACCGGACAGGTTTGCGCAATCGTTATTCGCTGACCTGACCGGAATCCTTTCACATACGCACGATGTGCGCTTCAGGCAGCAGAGGAGCTATCGGCTGGATTCTCAGAGGGACTTGACTTGATTCTTGGAGGGACTTGAAGTGTCTTGGCCAGGAGCGTACTCCGTATATGGAAGGCCAAGTTTCTTCTTCAAAAAAACAACCTCACCAGCATCGTTTCCCTCAACTGCGTGACCGACAAACTGCAACAGGTAGCCGATGATGAAGCATCCCAGTGAGTAGTACCATGCAGCTCCCTCGATCAGGGCCAAAGGAGTGCCCACGAACGTGAGTGGAACTCCAACCAGATGCAGTACCCTGTTGGTTCGACTGGTATGCCGAGGGAGGTAGTTCTTGAGGAATCGCTGGAACATGCTGGAGAGGGATTGCAGCCGTGACCGTGCAGGATCGCTTACGCCGACTCACACCGGTCGAGGACAGGTTTCAGGTATGAACTCACTCCGACTCATCCGGGTCAGACAGTGACCCCATGGACTGATCTTCACTGACGGAACGCAGCGGGCGGCGAAAAACGGCAACAATATCTTCCACAGGAACCACATAGAGCAGGTTGTCGGCTTCAAAATCGATCGGAATGGCGTTTCTGGGATGGAACAGCACCTTGTCATATTTGCGAATCGGGAAGTCGTCATCCCGATCGATCTGTACACTGATCTCCACCACGCGACCGGTGATGGTCGGAATTTCTGACGTATCCGGCAATACAATGCCGCCCCGGGTTTCCTGGCGTGCTTCGTCTTTCCGAATTAGAATTCTCAAGCCCAGTGGTTCAACATATTCGCTCACGACGTTTTATCATTCATTCAATTGTTTAAGTGAGGACAGGTCATTAGGTCGCAGTGTATTGAATTTTCACTCCCAATATGAGCTTGAGCAGGGCTCAGGAACAGTGTTCCCTGTGATTCGGGGCCGACGGACACCAACAGCGAGAAGCCTGGCGTCAAGCGGCACAAATGAAAAGCAGCGGCGACGTGTCATCAACGCGATGACTTCCCACCTGCGATATCAGAGTCAGGCAGCGAACTGGATGTCGCAGTCCTTTTAATTTGATCCGACGGACCGATTGAGTCCCAGTCTGGCACCATCAGCCTGACGACTCACAGCCGCCAGATGCTGATCACTGACGGAACCGCTTGCTGCGTCCCGTGGCCTGCTCTGATGGGCATGCTTTCTGAGAATTGACCGCTGAATCAGATTTCCCAGCGGACCAGCCAGCAGAGCCGGCAGAAAGATGATGTCGGAGATCAACGCTGCAAAAATCAGTGCTGCGAGCATCCAGCCGAAGCGGCTAATCAGTAACAACTCAGCTGGCAGCAAGGCTACCATTCCCAGGCCCACGACCGCGCTGGTCTGCCACATAGCAGGACCGCATCGTTCAAGTGCCCCTGCCACCGACTCGGGAATGGACCTCCCTTGTCTGGTCAACTCCTGAAACCATGTGATCAGATGCAGTGTGCCGTCCACTGCGATTCCCAAGGCGACTGAGGCCGTAATCATTGTGCCTATATCAACTCGCAGGCGAGCCCAGGACAACAATCCAAACACGACGATCACCGGCATCAGGTTCGGCAACATCGTAATCAACCCTGCCGGAATACTCCTGAGCAGGATCATCATTACGACGGCAATCAGAACAAAAGCTATTCCGAAGCTTTTGATGAGGCTTTCCAGAACTGCCTGCTGGGTGCGTAAAAAGACGGGGATAAGTCCCGTGACCACATGTCCGACACCTGAAACGATGATGTCCTCGCCTTCTTCGTTTTTTCCGGAAATCATTGCCAGACTGGAGTGGGCGATTTCGTCTAATTCTGTCGTCAGAACTTCCAGATCAACGTCGGACAGGATTGCAGCCTGTGCGGAAATGCGCCACAACTCATCGCCCGCTGCGTTTAATTCCGGTTCATCCGGAGCCGGACCGGGTGTGGCGGATTTGGGAATCGCCAGTAATGACACAATTCCTTCAGCCTCTTCAGTTTCTTTGTCAGATTTCTCAAGTCTTTTGCGAATGGCTTTTTCCGTACGTTTTTGGGCGCGGCGCTGCCCAAACGTTAACTGAGATCGGTCTCGCAGGTCCAAAAAAGAAGCCAGTGACAGTGTTCCGCTGATTTCGTCGTGACCGCGGATCTCAGTCTGCAGATCCATTACCGTACGGGCACGGTGCAGGAAGCTCATTTGACTCTGAGCTTCCTCACTGAAGCGGACAATCGTGTCGACCGAGACGATGCCGGAAAGGCTATCTTCGAGGAACACATAATCCTGATACAGTCGTGATTCCGGCGGGAAGTAGCGAATCACCTTTGTTTCGGTGCGGAACCGATACAAACCATAGCCACATGCCATCGTGCCGGTTACGCACAGGATCACCACAGGATACCTCAGTCGCGTGAGCCACCGGCCCAGAGTATTCCAGTTGCCGGTACTGAGTTTTTCAAAGTTTGGCGGACACCGCCTCCAGTACAGCATCAGCGATGGCAGCAGGTACAGCACCATGAAGAAAGAAATAGCACAGCCGGCGGAAGAATAGATACCGAAGTCTTTCACAGGAACCAGGTTGCTGACGAACAGTGATCCCAGTCCGATCGCCGTTGTCCCGCTCGCAAGAAAGCACGGCAGCCAAGCCGTCGAGGCAGCCTCCGCAACCGAACCTTCTTCATCACGTGCTGACGAATGTTTCCAGTAATTGACCACATGAATAGCAGCAGACGTCGTGAGCACGGCCAGCAGAGTGGGCATTACCACCAGCACCATATTCATGCGTCCGCCCGTGACCGGCACAATGGCCACTGACGCCAGTACGGTAAGCACCGCAACGAGCTGCACCAGAATCGCCAGTCGCATGCTTTTCAGCATCCATAATGACAGGCCTATGCTGATCAAAATGGAGCACAACATGGGAGAGCGGTGCGGAAAGTCCCATAATTCGAAGGACGTGTTCCAGACAGCACGGCCAACCGCCTCGTTGAGTTCAGCACCCACGACCGGACTGCCACCAAGCCTCAGGTTTTCTGCCCTCACGCCGGATTCCAGGCACGCCTTGCGAATGGCCTCCAGCGCCGCTTTCCGTTCGACCGCTCCGGTTTCCGACAGTGTGACCGTAAGTGCCGCCTGCGAACCATTGATAAAGAATGCTTCTTCCACGCACGGCTGTTGGCTGAATCCTGCACCAACCACATCTGTTTTCAGATTCTCCAATGCATGAACGAGCTGTTGCTGTCGGGCCTGGTCCGAATGCATCTGTGGCCAAGTGACAGTCAGATCAAAATCGGGCTGATCACGAATCCAGCGGGTGAGCTCATCATTGAAGTTCCATGTGGACGTGTCTTCCAGTGGAATGTCGTCGTGTGGCGGCAGAAGCAACGCATCGATGAGTCTGGCGTCGTCCTGCAGCACTTCTTTACATGCAGACAGAATCTTCGTGGACGATGCATCCGTGTCAGCTCGACCGGCATTCGTCAGCCGAATTCTCAGAGGACCGGGTCCACAGAGCAGCCCATCGACTCGACCAAGCGCCGTCTCGAACGGAATGTTTCGGTCCAGCATCCGGCGCAGCATTTCTGAAGGCAGAGTCACGGAGGAAATGTAAGGTGACCCACCTTCGCGCGTCCCGTTTTTCAGCCCTCGTCCTTCGAGGTCATTCAAAACAAGTTCGAGTCGTGGGTCACTGATGGAACAGTCATCCCAGGAGACCAAGATCCTGTCTTCTGTCGGAAAGCTGCCGCGATACCAGCTGAGTATCTTTGCCTGAGGATCGTCACTCGGCAGCCAAGCGGCCACGTCGTTGCGCATCTCGACTTGGCCAAGCGACCAGAAAATCGGGGGCAGAGCCAACACCACAACTGCGACAACCCATACGGCCATACCGTGGCCCCAGCGGTCGCGTCGCATCAGGAATATGTTCTCCCGTAGTTCTGCCATACTCAGGTTACGCGTTCGTCCAAAAAAAGTAGACCGAATAAGTGATTCAAAGACTGCCGATAAATATCGCCAGTGGCCGTCCACTCACCGGACCCAAACGAAGTATATCTGGCTTTGGTGCTGTCGTCATTCGTGGAAACGCCATCGAATTCTGAATCCATCTTGTGCGTCAGTGAGTGATAAGGGTTGCAGAAACTATTGAAGATGAAACGGTTAGAGAGAATGTGGCAGATACATGTCGGCGACTTCGCGCCAAATGAGTATTATGGGTAACAAACACAAGCCAACTGTTGCGCGCGCCACAGGTCGTGGGAATGTGACCGTGGTTCCGGTGAGCAGACTCTTGACCGATACGAAAACCGACAATTCAAGTGTTCTGGCCGTTAACGATGCTGCGGCTGAGGGGGCGATCGGAGGCAGTCGCCTATTGAGCATGACTGCAGCCAGCTGGTATTTGTCATTCGTGCTCCACCTCATGGGCTACGCATTCGCGCCTTTCGTCTTTGGGTGGCTGGGGCTGACGCTGATTCCTGACCAACCTAGGTTGCAGATTCCCCTGATCCGGGCATCGCTGGACAATGAAACTCGAATCGACGACCTGCCCCTGCTGGAGATTATTCCGGTAGCCGGTCCAGTGACTGAAGAGGCGACTCAGAGTCTCCAGCAACTGGCTGATCAGCTGGCGGTATCGGACCGCGGACAGTGGGATACCGTCCTAACCGATGCCAAGCTGGCCACGATTGGCAGTGAAGACTCTGATGCCGGTGATTACGGAGAAAGCCCTTTCTTTCGAATTCCGGAAACGGGGCTGGCCGTCACGAAAGGCAGCTTTACAGCATGGACAGATCCGGCGCGGCCGGACCCCGGCCAATTCTACCAGATCATTATCGAAATGCGGCTGCCGGATAAGATCAAACACTACCGAATATCGGATCTGTCAGGAGTTGTCATCGGCAGTGACCGATATCGACAGGTTCTGCCGTTTGACCGTAACTCACCCAGCGCAGCGCGTGTCACTGGCGGCTCCGAATACAAAACAGTGCGTCGTAACATGACTGTGAACGTCACGGGAGCGAAGCTTCAGCTGGCCATCAGGGTTCCCGGGGGAGAACGGCTGGTGAAGGACCGCATTCGGATCAAATCCCGCCGGTTGCGAGAGGAACAGGAACTGGTTCTGGTTTTTGGCAGTGGCAAAAAGTCGATGGGGCTCGGTTTTGACGAAGAGTAATCTCTGCTCCGGCAACCCGTGGCGCGGTAAGAAGCTGGAGGCGCCCGCAATGAGTTTTCAGCACACTTACCATCTTCCTCCTGTGCGGACACAGGAAACACTGGTTTGCTGGAATCTTTAACTCAAGACGGGCACCAACATTTGACATAAATCAATTATGCAAGGTGGTGCTGTCCAATTAGGATAGCACCGCAGATCGAGTGAGTCAGCCCGCAATTTCCAGAGTGAATGGAGGCGTTCAGGGCAGCATGGCAAAGAAGACAATCGCGCAGGTTAATGTGAACGGAAAAACGGTCCTGATGCGAGTGGACTTCAATGTCCCGCTGGATGGGTCGACAGTCACCGACGATAGACGCATCCGTATGGCTCTGCCGTCCATTCAGTCCGTACTGGATCGCGGTGGCCGGTTGATTCTCATGAGCCACCTGGGACGGCCAAAATCAGGTGAAGACAACTCTCGATTCAGTCTGCGACCTGCTGCCGCTCGGCTGGCGGAACTGGTATCGGCAGATGTGATCTTTGCAGACGACACTGTTGGATGCGATGCTCAGCAGCGTGCCGACTTGTTGCTGCCAGGTCAGATTCTGGTTCTGGAGAACCTGCGGTTCAACGGGGGCGAAAAAGCAAATACTGCTGACTTTGCCGAAGAATTGGCCGCGTTCGGTGACATTTACTGCAATGACGCCTTCGGATCCTGCCATAATTCTGATGCTTCCATGGTGGGAGTCCCTCAGGCGATGGGTACCAAAGCTCGTGTGGTTGGTTTTCTGGTCGAGAAGGAAATTCAATTCCTTAACGATGCCATCGCCAGTCCACGGTGTCCCTTCGTCGCGATTCTGGGCGGAGCGAAAGTCTCCGACAAAATCAAACTCATCCGCAATCTGCTGGAGGTCTGCGACCGAGTCCTGATCGGTGGAGCGATGGCATATACCTTCTCTTTGGCACGGCGAGGCAGTGTTGGCAGGAGTCTTGTGGAACCGGATAAGGTTGAACTGGCGGTTGAGTTGATTGAGGTCGGGGGCTCCCGACTGATGCTTCCCGCAGACACTCACTGTGGCGATTCGTTTAGCCCTGACTGCAGAAAACTTGTTGCTAATGCGGGCGAGATCCCTGACGACTACCAGGGGCTGGACATCGGTCCGGCCACGGCTGCCTTGTATTCCGATATTGTAGAAGACGCCGGGACGGTGGTGTGGAACGGCCCCATGGGCGTCTTTGAGATGCCACCATTCGACGAAGGCACTCGTGCAGTCGCTCAGGCGATCGCTGATAGTTCGGCTACGAGTATCGTTGGCGGCGGTGACAGCGCTGCCGCCGTGCAGCAACTGGGCTTTGCCAATCAGGTGACGCACGTGAGCACGGGAGGAGGAGCAAGTCTGGCCATGCTGGAAGGTCGCTCGTTTGCAGCCGTGGAAGTACTCGACGATGCGTAGATTGTTAATGCGGTTTCATCGTGACTAAGTCCCTCCGTTGAAACCTGAAGTCGCAGCAGTTGGCTCGTGGCTGTCAGTGGAAGTCGCTCAGGAAACCCAGGATGAAATCAATTGCGGATGTTCTGCGAAGAACGCTCGCAGGAGTTCCAGCTCTGTCGGAGTGAGCAATCCTTTGGCATTCGCAAACAGAGTGTTACTTACGGTCCAGTTACCGAGCAGGCCCAGCAATCCGGTGAGTGCCTGCTGATCGACGCCACCTGCCGTGCGCACGGGAACCAGGTCGTCAGCCGGGATGCTCGACTCCAGCTGCAGTATCGCTGCCTGCGGCGCAAACGGCAGTATCATCTGCAGCAGCCGTGTACGTGAGGCTAACCATAAGATATCGCCAGGGTCGACTCGCACCGGGCCGTGGGCGGCTCGACGAATCATATGTTGATCGTGGGCTTCACCTGTATGCGCCAGTTCGCTGGTGATACCAAAGCAGATCACCTGCTCTTCAATTGTAAGCGACCTGGGTTTTTTGCTTTTGGTTGATTGCCAGGTCTGCAATAACAGTTCGATTTGTACCTGAGGAGCGGTCCCTGCAAGCATTGGAATTCTCTCCAAAAACCCAGATTGCTGCTGCGATGCTGAGGTGGAAACGAATTCATCCAAGAGGCTGTCAAAGACTCTCAGAAATGCAACACGACACGCCACGTAGAACAGTCGATTGCGATTAAGCTGACTAAAAATATCCGTGTTCATATATTTGCCGTCGTCGTTACCCGACTGATCGAGTTGCTGCAGGTACTGTGCCCGCCTGTCGCGATCTGTCGGAAAGGAATTCCCGCTGGAGTTTGTCGAGCTGGCCCAACTACCCGGGGTGCAGTGACGTCCGAATCCACTTCTAAACGGATTCCAGGACGACTCAACCACGTTCTCACACGTAACCAGGGAAAAGCATGTTGCTCAATGACAACACGTTCCTAAGATCGACCCCAAACAGTATCTGTGGAGTCAATCCAACAGGCTCAGAATTGTGCATCCGGTGCCTGGTTCAGCCTTGGTCAGCCGCACCAGGGATTACGTCCTGGTCGTAGAAATAGTTCGCCATCAGGTGCTCACCGCAGAATAAGATGACCAACAAGCCCAGCAGGATCGGAAATACCTCAATTCCCAAACGTCCAATACGCAGGACCTCCTCCAGTTCACTGGGATTCTGAACCACTGAAAAGCGATCTTTGCCAAGCATCACTTCCAGCTCGGCGGGACTCACTGGTGTCAGATCCGTTTCGTTGTTATCCATATTGACAGCGAACTCGGACCGGAAATTTCCGAATTCCTGGGGCGACCACGCGCGGTAATGGCCCGGTTCATCGGCATCGTCAATGAGTACGGAATGCTGCCCAGGCTCCAGGAGATCCGATGTCTGGCGAGGGCCTGGTCGTCGCAGGACGTAGCTCTCAAACTGACGGTCCGCGGGAAGCTGAAGTTCGATGAGGGCACCGGACTCAAAATTACGGCGCTGCTGTGTTGCCCCCGTCAGATACTGAATAATTCCGTCTGCCAGCATAATGAAAGTGTAGCTCGCCGGCAGCTCATTCCACTGTTGAGTATGTTCCGGGGTGTAGTCCACGGCAGTGGTCAGCATCAACGAACGACCGTTGCCAACCCGTCGTTCGAGCAAGGCGGGACTGCTATTGGGCCCGGTGTATGACATAATGACTGCCGCGTCCACAGACCGATCCACCTTCCAGCAGCGACGAATTGCAATCCCCAGCAATTCCGCGCGTGCCTCTCCGTCATAGTCGAACGCACGCATGAGGGGATGTCCAGTTTCAAACTTCAGTGATTGAGGTTGACCCTGATAACGGTGCGTTACAAGCAGCTGCGCAGGCAGGACCGATTCACTCTCTTCAACGTTCCAGGCATGAGGTACGGCTCGTCGTGCTCCGCCGACGACAGTCAGCAGTGCTCCTCCCTGATCCACAAAACGATGCAGCGATTCCCAGATATCCCGTTTCGGACGCTGGCAATTGACCAGACATACGACATCAAATGACCGTACAGCCTGGCTATGCAGTTGTGAAAGCGGAACAAACCTGCAGTCATAATTGGGCTGACTGGACGGGCCACCTTCGTGTGACTCCAGCGCAGCCAGGAGATGCAAAGTATCTTCAATCCTGTCGGCGACGAGCATAACTTTCGGTCGAGGCTGCACACCGAGTGAAAAATAAAGTGTATCGTCTGCCTTCAGTGGATCTAACGAACTGATCCGCACGATACCCCTCAGAAACTCTGATCCTGATCCCACAGGAACCAGCATTCGTGCTCGGGCAGATTTACTGTCTAAAGATACATGAACTGGTGACGCTTGCCGACTTTCTTCCCCATTCTCAGTCAGGAGAAACACTTCAACATTCGCAGACGTCTGCGCAGCCTCTGTACGCACGACGTCAATCGAAAGGTCGATGTTGCGCCCTGCCACAATGGAATCGCTTGAAAGCTTCAGATTCCGAAGCGAAAGATTGATCGGACGTGGCACGCTGACATCCACCAGAAACACATGCAGCCAGTTGTGTTGCATCAGCAGATCGCGCAAACCGGACTCGTCCGGCAGCAGCCAGGCGGATTTCGAAAAATCGGTGAATATGAAGACTTCCCGCGAGAACGCATCACCGGCGCCGGACGTTCCCAGGTCATTGCGCACCAGCTGCTGATCGTCGCGTTGCGCCTCAATTATTCGCAGCAGAATACGATTAAGCGGCTCGATTGCTGATTTTGTTCTGAGCGTCTCTATTCGCGATTGTGCACCCGCCAGATCGGCCTGAAATACGATGTCGTCTCCAGGCAAGGCACTTGTAACCGCGACTCGGCTGCCGGACGGCATATTCTGCAAATGATCTTTGGCGATTTGCTGTGCCCGTTCTAGGCGAGTCACATTCTCATAGCGATATGACATGCTGATGCTGGTATCGAATACGAACGCTGCCGCAACAGGGATGTCAGCAGCCAGATCGTTGCGCGGTGACTGGATTTCACCACGGACCCTGACCCCCCAAGGGACTGCGACTATCAGTAGTATCGCCAGCAGGCCGAACACTACTGTTATTGTACGAAGTCTGGCAATGCGCTCTCGCAGCAGGAAGTCGGCGGCTTCCTGAGTGGCCACTCTACGAGCAAACCATCTGTAGCAAATCACCGAGGCTGTCGTGACACCAGACAGCAGCAGCCATTCGTACCAGGCAAGTCCGTAGCGTGCGGGTGGCAAAGAAGGTCGTGTGAGCGCGAGCACGGTCACCATCAGAAGTGTCATACGCAACAATAACAGAAGCAAATGACGGAGTTTCATCTGACGCGCATTAGCCACCCGATACGCTTCGAGAAGTCGAAGCGCCGGAAACTCAATTCGCTTTGGCCGGGACCGCATGATCAGATGCAGGACCACCGGAATAGCGGCCAGCCCAAGACCGGCCAGAAGGCTGAGATTGATGAATGTCATCGGCGCTCAGCGACCATCAGAAATGGCTGTCAGCGACTGTCGAACCAGATAATTCAATTGCAGCCGGTTTGGCGAAACATTGCAAGCGAATCAATGTGACTGACAGGCTTCGGCGAGGTAATGCACTTTGCAGTTACTCCTGCGCTGCGTATTGTTCGGCGAATTCCACCGTAAGTCCGTCAATAACTTCCCGGAATCCGTCGTCTGTGGCTTCCGCCAGCATACGAAAGTTGGCGCGATTGAGTGACTCGCGATTGCGAATTGTCCCTTTTGTCACGAGCTCCAGAATGTTTGTACTGGTCCAGGGTCTGATCAGCATTTCAAAGCGGCTGTACAGGTTACGGCTGCTGCCCTGTCTCATGCTGACGTCGTCACGGCTGATGCGAGCACCCCAGCCGTCTTCATTGACGACTGTGGAATACTCAAAGCCTGGAAAATGATCGCTGAGCTGTTTCAGGCAGGATTCAATATGTTCACTCAGCAACAGGCGCAGCTCAGAATGACGGTTCTTGAGTTCCTTTTCGGATGCTCGCTGCTCGCATTCTTCACGTCCTTTGACTGACCGAGAACCGTGGCCACGCTTGATCGCTTGATTCAGTCGTTCCTGAAAACCTGACATATTAATCTCTCGTGATCGATGCCATCATGATCGCCTGTCAAAGCACGCCGGAACAATTCTATCGCTGGCGGTTGTCACGCACGAACACAGACTGGATGTTATAGGCGCTGGCTGTCTGCGTCACTCACGGGACCTCGGAATCCTGCTCGGTTTTTGAAGAGTGGTATAGAGCAGGCACGGAGTCGCGTTGTGGCGTTTTATACGGACGTACAGATCCTCAAACCCTCCATGACGCGCGGGGTGCGATCAGGTATCGCGGCCAGCGACCCAAACATCCCAAGGCCGATGAGCAAGATCAGCAGCAATCGGAACTGGTCGAACTGTTTCAGATTCTCCTTCTGCGTGGACAGGACCAGCAGGACGCAGCTGACCAAATGGCACAACCATTGCCGCCAGACGTGCCAGCTGGAGCCCTTTGGAGAAGTGACCCAATTCCCGGGTCACTGCGATGGAAGCAAATCGGCAAGGAAACATCCAGTGCTGCAGCCAGCCTACCGATGCAACCAGCCACGACATCCCAAGGTACGAATAGATCATCACCAAAAGAGCGCAGGTGATAAAATTCAGACCGAAATGCGTAAAGGACACAACGAGATCGACGCCTTCCATGAGCCAAAGACTGAATGGAAACACCAGAATTCTGGGAAACCAACCTAATGCAGCGATTTGCAGCATGTGAATTGGCAACCCCACCAGCACACACTGCTGATTACGTTCTTCATTTTCAGTGGGGCGCTGCTCCATTCGAACCGCCCTGAGAGAACGCAGGACAATGATTGCGACAAGTGAAAGGCACAATGGCCACAGAATCAGGTTATATCCCACCGTCACTGAAAAGAACGCTTCCCTGATCCGTTCGTTGGCCACAGCAGTCGGTGCCGATAGCTCAGGAACCCGGACCACTGTTGGCCTCCGGATTTTTACGAATCCCACTGCAAACATCCGGCAGAATTTTGCTCGATGTTTACACTCTGACTGATGCTGTGATACGCCGGTTGCGTTCAGGCGATCATCTTGCCAGAGTACCGCTACGGATGCCAGTGCATACGGCCTGTGGTGTTAGTTTGCTTCTGCCAGGTTCAGTGAATCGCCGTCGTCGATTTCGACTTGGCACTGAGGCAGACTGGACACGAACAGGCGACCATATGGTTTCGTCAACACACGCGGATCCAGAATGACGACGCGGCCGGTATCGGTTTGAGAGCGAATCAATCGGCCGAACCCCTGCTTTAGTTTAATGACAGCTTCCGGAATCTGGTACTCGCGAAACGGGTTGCCGCCCCGGGCCTGGATCGCATCCATGCGTGCCTGAAGCAGAGGATGATCCGGCACACTGAACGGCAATCGTGGAATAATAACGTTTTGCAGAGCGTCGCCCTGGACATCAACCCCCTGCCAAAAACTGTCGGTGCCAAACAAGACGGCACGTTGATCTTTTCGAAATCGATCCAGCATGGCCGATCGGGGCATTCCTCGTCCCTGAGCGTACAGCGTGAGATTTTGTTCGGCCAGCCAGCCCTGCAGCCTCTGCACACAAAACTGCAACATGCTGTAACTCGTGAACAATACGAAGGCGCGCCCATTTGTTTCCATCAAATGGCGCTTCATTCGGGGAATACAGGCGGCCTGAAATGCCAGTGAACTGCTCCCAGGGTCAGGTAAATTCTTCGACAGAATCAGTCGGGTTTGCTGTGAATAATCGAATGGGCTCCCGTGGTGACTGTCGTTCCCGTCGGTGAGACCGATGCGAGATCGGAAGAAACTGAAATCTTCAGCTCCCACAGACAGCGTCGCGCTCGTACAAATTACGGACGCCACTTTATTGAACAGATGTTCCCGCAGAAGCGGTCCAACTTCCACGGGCGCGCTGGTCAGTGTCGTGAGATGTTTGGTTGTATTCTTTTCCAGCCAGTAGACAAAACCTGGCTGATTCTGATTGCACCATGAGTTCAGACTGTCGGCCAATACCTGACAGCGGTCGGCTGCGGCCGAGACTTCGACGCGGTCATCCTCCCTGACCAGCCTGCCCGCTTCTGTTTCCAGGTGTGCGGCGAGATCTCGTAAACGTGGTGACACGGTATTCATCACTTCAACTGGTTCACGGATGCGACCATTGGGTTGACCGAAACGGCGGCACCATTCTTCCACTTCGGGGAAAAACTGCCGGCAGGCGCCGCGAATCGATGCAACCCGCTCCTGAGCGGCCGTCAGCCGGTGAATTGACAGCAGTCCCCGTTGAGTTCTCTGATTGAAGAGACGGTTGAGTAAATACGTGAACTGCCCTTCCGAGACTGACAATCCCATATGGCTGCCCGCCACGCTTTCGACGGTATGGGCTTCGTCAAAAATGACTGTGTCGTAATCCGGCAGAATACTAGCTCCTTCACGGCGCAGTGCCAGGTCCGAAAAGAACAAAGCATGATTCACCACAAGAAGATCGGCGTTCCATACGCGACTGCGAGCACGGTAATAAAAGCAGTTGTTGTGATGCGGGCATGACTTCCGCAGGCAGTCACCATGATCACTCACGATCTCATCCCACACATTGGCCAGAGGACGAAACGGCAGTTCGGCGCGACTTCCATCCGTAGTGTCTGCGGACCATTCGACTATTCGGCGCAGCTGCGTCTGAGCGTCCATTTCGAACATGGTCTGTTGTGCCTGACGGCTGAATGTTCGTTCGGTCCGTCGCAGGCTGATGTAGTTTCCTCGTCCCTTCACAAGAACGGCTGAGAATTCCACCGGCAGCACGGACTGCAGAAACGGGATATCGCGAGCAATCAGTTGTTCCTGCAGGCTGATTGTGTTGGTGGAAACGACGATGCGTTTTTTCCTGTGTCCGGCCGTACGTTCGGTACCGGTCGCCAGGATGGCGGGCACGAGATAAGCAAAACTCTTACCCACACCAGTGCCGGCTTCTGTGACCAGGTGATGGCCGTTGTGTAAGGCACGTTCAATCGCTTCAGCCATGGCAACCTGTTCGGGGCGCCGTTCATATACAGGAAGACGTCGAGCAATACTGCCTTCCGGTCCGAGTACATCCGCTACCGACACAGGAAATTTTGTCATGCCGGTACCCGAGTTTTGCGAACGCCACTCACTCTGCTGTCGGGCAAGTTGGTGTTGGATCTGTGAATCGCCGGCAGCACAATCTCGTCTTCCATTTTCGATGTGTCTTTCAGTTGCTGATTGTCCCGCATCACTGGGTCTTCGCGGCCGGTGTGCGAGTCCGAGTCGACACGTGAGAGTATGTGACTGACTTCGGTCGGCGATACCGGAACTCCATCCGCTGACAGGATGCGTGGGATTCCATCGGAACACAACGACAGGACATCGTTAGGTGCTAGAGACAATTCTGAATCCAGCCGACCATTGCTGAGGTGGATGTAGTCCGCCAGATCTGCAGGGACGTCCGGAACAGTCATCATCTGGTGTCTCACGCCAAATCCATTGACTTGTGGAGCTGTCAGGGGATCAGCTGACGACGAAGTCGATCGGCTGTTTTTCTGTGATCCGATCAAGAACTCTCTGCAGGTCGCCGCTGCGGCTGCTACAGCGGCCGCAAAGGGAGACAAAATCAACATAATTCAAAATGGCCAGACGTTCCGCATTGAGCGAATACAACTGGTGTGGTGGCGGGACCGGAACACTGCTGAAGCAGCAACATGATTGCAGACTTTCACTGTTTTCCTGCCGCCGGCGTGTTGTTCCAGATCAGGACAGGAATTGGACTATGACCCGTTTTACGCGACGCCCAGACCAGTGACCCTGTGGAGAATACTAAAACGGAACTGGTTTTACCGAGCGAGTGCTGAGGGGAATTCCTGATAAATCCCGTCTTTCGGCCAACGGACGAAGTTGCGAACTTTCTGAGATATCGTACTGATGTTCCGTTGAGTCAGGCTGGGGCAGGATCTCCGGATCCAGTTTGAACGAATGGGAAAAGATCCAAAGGGACTTGCTTGGTACCCGAAAGAACCGACACACTTGTGAGTTCCATGTCCGCTCACCGGGATCGGCCTAAACTTCGCTCCATTTTAGTTGTCTTGAGAATTCATGAGTCAGACTGCTTCTCCCTTGGTATCTGATCTGCAGCAGAAAATCGAACAGAAGACCGCGCTGGTCGGTGTTATTGGGCTTGGCTATGTCGGCCTGCCACTGATCAATGCATTCACCAATGCGGGATTTCGATGCATCGGTTACGATGTCGACGAGTCAAAGGTCACGTCGCTGACCACGGGTAAAAGCTACATCCAGCACATTTTGAGCGAACAGATACAGGACTGGAACCTCCGGCAGGTCTTCGAAGCGACAGCCGACATGGGAAGACTCAACGAAGCCGATGTTCTGTTGATTTGTGTGCCGACGCCGCTGAGTGACAGCCGCGACCCTGATCTCAGATACGTAACGGTCACTGCCGAAGCCATCGCCACCGGACTGCGTCCGGGTCAGCTGGTGATTCTCGAAAGCACAACCTACCCCACGACCACCCGCGACGTACTGGTGCCGATTCTAGAAAAGAACCCAGCAGGGCTCCAGTGTGGCACAGACTTCTTTGTGGCCTACAGTCCGGAGCGAGAGGACCCGGGCAACCCGAATTATACTGCCGCAAGAATTCCCAAGGTTGTCGGAGGAATCGATGACGTCAGTCGTGAACTGGCCTGTAACTTATACGCGCATGCGATAGTGCAGGTCATTCCCGTGGCCAGTACCGAAGTCGCGGAGGCCTGCAAGATTCTGGAAAACACTTACCGCGCGGTGAACATTGCTTTGGTCAATGAGCTAAAAATGCTGTTTGATCACATGAACATTGACGTCTGGGACGTAATCAGCGCTGCGAAGACAAAGCCGTTCGGGTTTCAGGCGTTTTATCCAGGGCCGGGCTTGGGTGGGCACTGTATTCCCATTGACCCTTTTTATCTCACATGGCTGGCCCGTCGGCAGGGGATGTCGACGCGGTTCATTGAGCTGGCTGGTGAGGTGAATGCAGGAATGCCTCGCTATGTAATCAACAGGTTGAGCGAATTTCTCAACGAAGTTGGCAAACCAATTCGGGGCAGCAAAATCGCTTTGCTGGGAATGGCCTACAAGAAGGACGTCGATGATCCGCGCGAGAGTCCGTCATTCGAACTGATGGAGCTGTTGATGGAGCGTGGTGCTGACCTGACCTACAACGATCCTCACATTCCTCAGCTGCGAAAGATGAGGAATTACGATTTTTCTGCTATGACCAGTCAGGAGCTGACTCCGGATTACCTGGCAATTCAGGATTGCGTGCTGATCGCTACCAACCACACAGCCTATGATTACGACGAAATTGTGCGGCATGCGAGAATGGTGCTGGATACTCGTAACGCCACGGCCGATGTGCTGGAAGGTCGAGAAAAAATTCGCCGCGCGTAATTAAAAGGAAGGATAAGAATTCCATTTCCGGCGGCTTTCGATTGCCGACGATTTCTCTGGAAATCCCGGATGTTACTGTGATTTCCGCACTGGAGTCCGTGCACCTTTGCGTTCTTCAGTCAAGGTGTCACCTTGATGCAGGAGACTGGTCAGCATTGCAGTCGTGCTGTCTGCATCGATGTCGAGGTAGAAGTTTTCAGTTATCATCACGGTCTCATGTCGCATGAATTCCTGCAGTCCCATCGCTGGCATGCGACGGGACCAGCGTCAACGTCAGTGAGTTTCCCTGTCACGTCACACGCAGCAGGAGATTGCTGACGCGGTTGGGATGAGGCAGTCTTCTCTAAAAGACACTCTTAGGGATTTTGGTAACATTGCCGAATTGCCTAAAACTGATCAAAACGCAGCCAACCATGAAAGCAGTTTTGGCGCACCTATTTACAACGTCCGGAAGTAGGAGACGAAGTGGAACACTAACCCGCCGAGATCAGTAACAAGCTCTCGTCGCACGCGCAGTTGACCGCCCTTGAACTGCCACCCAGGGGGTATGGCCATGACTCCCTGCACTTGTGGATTCGATTGCGTATCGTTGATTTTCATGGCAATCGGTGGTCATCAGGCAAGACGGTCGGTCGGTTCGTTGAGGGCCCGCTGCTGGGCTGCGACCAGGTTTTGGATGCCCTTTCCCGTGGGCACATTGATAAACAGGGCCCCCAGCAGTTTGTCTGTATCCACATTGCGCAACTCGTGTTCCACCGAGGGTGGGATGTAGACCACGTCACCGGTCGAGACGGCTTGAGTGGTGCCCCCCAGGTCCATGACACCGCAGCCGGCGGTAATCACCACGAGCTCCTCGGCATCCGGATGAATGTGCAGCTCTTCGACGTGCCGCCCTTCTGGCGGAATGAGAACGTGGTGGACGAATTGAATTGTCTGCAGACAGGTGCGTTCGTCCGGGCCTTCGGTTTCGAACAGCCGCCGCACAGGTGCGGGGGTCGATGCTCGATCGACCCAGTTGCCATGCTCGTCGTGGACCTGATATTGGACGACGCGTTGGGGATTGTTGTACAACAGACTTATGATCTTGCCATATACTTGCGTTTTCCAATTGGCGGTGGGCATCGTCGTTCCTCGGTTGTCGACGTGGTTACAGGTAGTACAGAGAGGCAAGAGGGTCCGGCCGGAGCCCTCGACCGTCGAGTATACAAAAGGCCCCGAACGCCCGCTTTAATTTCTACCAGCTCTTTTTGTAACGGCACAGTGTTCTGAAACTTCCGTATCGGCAATAGCGAGTCACGTTGGCAGGTACACTACGAATCTCTGCCGCAGGAGTGCACGAACAGACTTGACGTCAGGCCTAAAAGTGTCACCTCACCGGCCACGGTCCAGCATTTTCGCTGTTGATGTGATTAGCTGACGACTAGTAAAACAAAAGAGTTCCGGAACCCTTTAGAGGGTTAATTTGGATGAGAAGTCCGTTTCCGGATTCCGTACAAAAAAATCGCGCAGCAAACGAAGTTGGCAAAAGTCTTCTGACCCTTGCGACGCAGTTAAAATCAAGCTGCGGGAATTACTATGTCTCACCTGGAAATGGTGTCGTGTAGACGGCCCGGCACGTTCGGCTCACCAAACTCGGAGGCCTGTCAATTGACGTCCTCACCGGTCAGCAGGCGTTCGATATTGTCGGCCTGAATCCCGACTTCCACAGCACTGCGCCGGATTTCTTCCCCTTCCACTGTGGCCCGCGGATAAGTATCGACCATCACAAAATACGGCTCGCCATCAATATCCCGAATCGACAGGCCTCCGTGCAGAACCTGTGCATTTAATCGCAGGGCCTGCTCATAGAATTTCGGTGATGCCGGACAGCAGATACTGTAGATCAACAACAGACGCTCACCCGCTGCGTGGTCGCTGTTCTCGAGGAAAACAGACTGACCTCGATCTCCGGGCAGCTGTAGCTGGACCTCAAACCCCCGATCACGCGGATGAAAACTGGCCATAGGCATAGATTCAAATGCCTCGTGGACCAGCGTATCCAGGTCTCTGGCGCCGCCTAGGACCGCATGCAGCAGCTGGCAGGCACCGGCACCGTCGGCTGGACGATTCGATGGACTCTGTGACAGCAGCATCGCTGCAATTTCCGCCATGTCCAGCGGCACCGTTGGCATGACGTCACGGACAGGAGCATAGTTACCGGACATTACCGTGTTCATCAGTCCATGTAGACTGTCACCTTCAAACGGCAACTGTCCCGTCAGCATCAGGTAATAGCAGACACCGAACGCAAATACATCGCTCGAAGGGGTCGCTGACTCACCCTTAAATATCTCCGGTGCCATGAAATTCGGGGTTCCGGCCAGCTGAGCAGGCCAGGTCTCAGCCGACTGCACCCGCTTGGCCAGACCGAAGTCGCCGATCTTGGGACTGCCTGACGGAGTGACCAGAATATTGTCCGGCTTCAGATCCCGGTGAATAATGCTCAACCTGTGAGCCGCTGCCAGTCCACTCGCAATGCCCGCTGCCAATTGCGTTGCGCGCAGCGGACCAAGCGGCCCACGGTCATCAATCTCGTGCTGCAGTGTCCCTCCGGCCACATATTCCATTTCCAGATAGTGACGATCATCAAAAACTCCGATCGCATGAGTTGTCACAACGTTCGGATGTACAAGAGCTGCTGCGGCGCGAGCTTCGATTTCGAAGCGGTCAATGTAGTCAACATCGACAGAAGTTTTCCGGGGAGAGAGGACTTTCAATGCGCAACGGCGATCCAGGGCAGTATTGTGAGCCAGATACACGACTCCCATACCACCGCGTCCGAGCATGCGATCGCAGTCGTATATGTGCAACCGCTGGCCTTCCAGCAACAGATCATCAACGCGAACGCGAAGTTGAACTTCATCATTCCCTACCGGCTCGCGCGTACCGGACTCACCCAGTAATGGATCCGTCAGCGGGTCGCAGATGTCGTTTCCCACACCAACCATGCTGCAGCGAGGGCATGCAGGTGTCGAAGCAATAAAAGGCTCATTGCAACCCGCACAATAGTATGCAGACACATGCTTACCTCAGATGTTCCACGTCGGCCATCATGATTCCGGAACCGGTTTGACTTACGGTAACCACCATCATACTGGTGAATTGACGTCATCAGTTCGGCACAGCTGTCCGATTCTGCGGATTGGGGGGTGGATTTGTGAGAACGTAGCGTTGTCCAATTAAGATACTTAGCGGTTTTGCTCGAAGGGACTCGAATTTCCAGACGTCACATCCAGTTTCTATGCGACAACACACCGAAATCGATGTGAATTTCGTATCCTCTCGTTGCGGCCACCTTCAGGTGTTCTATCCGGATCATTCTGCTGATTCATTGCTGAATGATTTAATTACGGTCTTTGAAGGGTTCAGATCACCATGTGATCGCCCGACATCCGAGTTATGGTCGGCCAGTGATTGTCTGCTGATTACTTACGGGGATTCGCTCACCCAAGAGAACCGTGCTCCGCTGCAGACACTGGAATAAATTTTCGCAGAATTTTTTGGTGCGAGTCTTCTCCACTGTGCACGTGCTTTCGTTTTCACCGTTCAGCTCAGATGACCGGTTCACTGTGGTGGATTGTCGTGAGGTGAATCCCGATCTGGGCGACCGGGCAGATCTCGACCGACTGGCCGGTTGGCACAAACTGATGCTAGGGTGTTCGACCACCCGTTGCTGTCGAGTCGTTTCATCGCTGCGTCAGACACGTTCGACGGGCCGTCACTCCGCGGGTGCTGCTTGGTTCAGCAGGCGGACTCCGCGCACGATGTAAACCGCGCCGCTCCAGATCGTTACGCCCACGGCCAGCCACAGCAAAACATCACGAAACTGAATCAACATTGGCCAGTCCTGCTCGGGAGCCAGAGAAATCAGTGCGACGGTGATCGCCATGCACTGTATGACCATCTTGGCCTTGCCAGTGAAGTTAGCGGAAAAGTCGTGGTCATGCTGCTCCAGAAATCCGCGCAGACTGGATACAAACATTTCCCGGCCAATGACAATGATCACCATCCAGGCTGTCACACCTGATGACCGAGCGCCATCGGCTGCTAACAGAAACAGGAACGCACCACCCACGATGATTTTGTCGACGAACGGGTCAAGGATTCTTCCCAACCTTGTTACCTGGCCAAACCGGCGAGCCAGCCATCCGTCGAGCGCATCAGTGGAGGCTGCAAATACGAATAAAAATGAACTCGTAATCCACCATTGACCACTGTCGATCAAAGCGAACAGAACCACTGCGAGCGCCAAGCGACTTACGGTAACCAGATTGGGGAGATTGAGCGATTCTTTTCCCATGCGGATCGATGTCGACTTGGCAGAATTGAAATGTGTGTCGGCCGGCATCGGAGTGTCTTCCTACGCTACCATAGTGCTGAAGCGAACGATGTTGTGTGTCTTTGGCGTTTTGCCTCCAGAAACCTGTGCGAGACGGGAATCATGTCTCTGATGGTTCGTCCACGATGTCATCCACAGCAACCCCGATCAAATCATATTCGTCACGCTGCAGAATCTCAACGGGCACCAGTGACCCAGGTTCGAGGTTCTCCGCTGAAACATACGTGCAGGCATCGATTTCGGGGGCATCCATAAATGATCGTCCTGTCCACACATTGTCGTCGACCTTCCCATCAATCAGGACATCCAGTTCGTAGCCAATGAGTGAATCGCCATGGTCATATGCAATGGGCTGCTGCAAAGTCATCAGCTCATCACGGCGCTGACTCCTGATTTCTTCCGGCAGATGTCCATCCAGGCGAACCGCCGGCGTACCCGGCTCTGCGGACCACGTAAACACACCCATGCGTTCAAAACGTGTCTCGGCCACGAAGTCACAGAGCTCGTCAAACTGAGCATCGGTTTCTCCAGGGAATCCGGTTATGAATGTGGTTCGCAGCACCAGATTTGGAATGGCCGACCGGAGCTTGGACACAAGCTCGCGAGTTTGTGTCCCATTCACGCGGCGCTGCATTCGTTTCAGTACGGGCGTACTGATGTGCTGAAGCGGGACATCCAGATATGGCAAAATCGTTGAGGACTCGGCAATCGTCCTCACCAGCTTATCGTCAAAATTCACCGGGTACAGATACATCAACCGGATCCAGTCAATGCCGTCGACCTGCTCCAGTTGTCTGAGCAATTCCGTCAGCCGAACCTCTCCGTATAAATCGAGGCCGTAGTAGGTGGTGTCCTGAGCGACGATAATCAATTCTCGTACGCCGTCCACGGCCAGCTCACGAGCTTCCTCCAGGATCATTTCAATGGGTTTCGAAATATGCCGGCCACGTATTCCGGGAATGGAACAGAACGTACACGTTCGATCGCAGCCTTCTGAGATTTTCAGGTACGCGTAATGTGAAGGAGTCATCCTCAGCCGCCCTCTGTCATCCATAGACTTGATGGGTGCCGGACGAAACAGCTCCCGCTGTTCCGTAATCCCGCCGACCAGTCGATCAGCCACCCGACCAATTTCGTCCCGCCCAAACACGCCGACAACATGGTCGATGTTCGGCATTTCCTGGAGCAGACCTCCGTTCTCTTCCAGACGTTGCGGCAAACAACCTGCGACAATGACACCTCCGGTCCGACCCGACGCCTTGAGATCGAGCATTTCCTGAACGACAGACCGGGACTCATCACGAGAACTTTCGATGAACCCGCAGGTGTTGACGATTACGAAATCCGCCCCTTCCGGGTTGGGAACCAGCTGATAGCCGTCAACTGCAAGCTGTCCCAGCATCTTCTCACTGTCCACGAGATTCTTGGGGCAGCCCAAGCTAACAAACGCGTACGTCCCCCGTGTCCGGCTGCCGGACGGCTGAGGTGCAGAGGGTTCAGGACTGGAATCGATGATCGGCAGCAAAGACATGTGTAGACATCTGTCATAAACGAACGTCGAGCCCTTCGGCCGCGATTATTGGGGCACATCAGACAAAGCTTACCGCGACGCCGAGAGTTCGGAGACACGAGAGGAACCGGAATCATTCAGGATTTCCGAAATTCGGCTTCCAGGATGGAAAGCAAAGCGCAGAATTGCCCTGGCATCGATGCAAAACCAGTGCGAAAAGCTTTGTACTGCTGGCCTCCTGTCGTTTGGTATATCAGAATACCGATGAAAGGTGCATCGTCACCACGAAACTCAGTTCTTGAATTGAAGGACGGACAGCGTGTCTGGTGTCCAAGAAGACGGAGAAGAGGTCGAGCAGGTTCTGTTTCAGGGTCCCATGTTTGACCGTGAAGCAAACCTCAAGAAAAACTCCGGTCTTGTCAACGCCGGGCTGGTACGGGTCAAACGACTGGTTTCGGATGCTTTGTCCCGTCGTGCTCATATGGTCACGTTTGAGCCGAAAGGCCCACGTCTCGCAGTCCGGTTCATCGTGGACGGAATTCCTTATCCGGCCGCAGCGCTGCCCGGGAAGCAGGGCTATGCGGTCGTCCAGGTGCTGAAGCTGTTGTCCGGGCTGGAGGTACAGTCCCGCGGGAAAGCCCAGTCTGGTGGCATCCTGGCGAAATTCCTGGACCAGCAGTATCACTTGCTCGTGGACACCTTTCCGGTCAAAGGGTCGGTGGAACGACTGCGGATCCGGGTTGAGAATCCTAACGAGTCGTTCATTAGTCCGACAGAAATCAATTTCCTAGGTAGCCTCAAAGAGTCCATTCAAAGACTAACCGAGGACGCAACCGGGATTATTCTGGCCTGCGGATATCCAGGATCCGGTGTGACGTCACTCTCGCTCGTGGCACTGCACTGCATGGACCCTTACCTGTATTCTGTCTTTAACCTGGCCGACATTGGAGACAAGCAGCTTGTGAATGTGAGCGAGTCTGACGAAGAGACAGACTTCGACCTCGAATTGAAGCTGGATCGTATTATTCGCAAGGAGGGTGATGCTGTATACATGGGCAAGTTCGATGATCCGCAGCAGACTCAACTGTTGTTTGATTTCAGTGACCGGCTGTGTTTCTTTGGTGAAATTGCTGCGCAGACGCCCGCAGAAGCCATCAGGCAACTGATTGACTGGGTGGGCGTCGACAAAGTACTCAGCAGCCTGAAGTGTGTTATTTCACAGAAACTCATTCGACGGCTTTGTGACCACTGCAAGCAGGCCTACCGTCCCAATCCAGGACACCTGAGGCAGCTGGGGCTGCCACGGGAAACGACTGTGCTGTACCGTGCGCCGTCGCGCCCTCCGGAAGATGACCCGAATGCAGCGACGGTGGAAGAGCTGTGTGCGGATTGCAATGGGAGCCCGTATCATGGCAGAGCCCCCGTATATGAGGTATTTGAAATGACGGATGAGATGAAGGAGGTTATTGCAGCCGGTGGAGACGCGGCAGCGATTCGTAAGCAGATGATTAATGAAAAACAGCTGATCCTGCAGCAGGACGCGTTAAGGCTGGTAGTGAGCGGAGTCACTTCGCTGGCAGAAGTGAAACGCGTCTTTTCTCCTCGTGGCAGGGGAGAAGGCAAACGTCGTCCCAGGATGGCGAAGTCTCGGCTGAAATAATTTTTTTTTTTGCAGTCAGCACCGGCTGCCGTGGAGTTCTATCACCGTGGAGGGAGTAAATCTTGCCAGGTGAACTGCCGATTGAATTCGGTACGCAGGACGCGGCCGAGACCTACCGACAGAGACTCGAATCCGCCACCGGGAAGAGGTTGCTGCTGCAGCGCCGGGACCGCCGGTTTGTGCGTGTTCGTACAACGCTGTTTATCGCCCTGATTGTTCTCGGGACATGGCTGGCGGGAGACAAACAGGCCACGATACCGTGTTCGGTCACGGCCGTGATACTCGTTCTGACCATGGTTGCTCATCAGCCCACTCTGGTGCGCCTCCGATCCACGATTCGTATTCAGCAGTGGTATTCATCCTGCCTGCAGCGGCTGACCAATCATTGGCGGGAACTGCCCGATCTTGGAGCGGAATTTGTATCTGCGGAACATCCGTGGTCCGGTGATCTGGACCTGTTCGGACTTGGGTCACTGTTCCAGAAACTGTGTCAGTGTCGAGTCCTGCCGTCCCGGCGAATGCTTGCTCGCTGGATGACGGAAGTGCCGGAAGCCGACGTGATTCGCTGCCGACAGCAGATGGCGGAATCGCTCCGCAGCGAACTCGATCTGCGCGAACGCCTTGCAATCATTGAAGATGCCCGCAACTGGAACGCCACAGAGTCAACCTTAAACCGCTGGGCAGCCGAATCCGTCCGGCCCGTTCCGCTGTGGATCGTGTTTTTGTCCGGGGTGTTTGGAATTGCCGGAGTTATTCTGCTGTTCATGGTGGCCGCCGGAATGCTCTCTGTCTCGGTGCTGGTGCTGGTGCTGCTGGCGCAGACACCGCTCATGATACTCGCACGGGCTCAGATTAAGGCGGTAGTGGCAGCAGTCGACAATGTAAATCAGGCCCTCAGACAGCTTTCAGGAATTCTGAAGGAACTGGAGGTCCACGCCTTCGATGACCCTCGGGTGATTAAACTGCAGCGTGTCCTTACTGCAGGTGGCCATCGGGCATCTGCCCAAACCCGTTCATTGAGTCACCGAATCGGCTGGTTGACCAACTCAACGCGAAACCAGTTTCTGATTCCGTTCGCGTGGCTGTTTGGATTGACGCTGCTGCTGACGGACCGGATTGAACGCTGGCGAGTCAAATACGGTGCATTGATACCCGGCTGGATCGATGCCGCTGCTGAACTGGAGGTACTGCTGACCATGGGAGCCTGGAGTTTTGACAACGCCGACGCGTCCATCCCCAATATCTCCGACGGAGTACCGCTGTTCTCGGCGGAAGCTTTGGGACATCCGCTGTTGTCCAATCAGGAGTGCATCCACAACGATGTTCGGCTGACGCAGGAGCGGCCTTTGATGCTGATCAGCGGTTCCAATATGTCGGGCAAAAGTACTCTGCTGAGATCCATTGGTGTCAATCTGGTACTCACGTGGTGTGGAGGTCGTGTGAATGCAAAGACACTGACGACAACTCCGTTCCAGATGGGCACTGTCATGCGAGTAAGCGATTCGCTGATGGAAGGGCGTTCATTGTTTTTCAGCGTGGTCAGGCGGCTGCGACAGGTTGTTGATCTGACGGACGGTCCACGCCCGGTCCTGTTCCTGCTGGATGAGATTCTAAACGGCACAAATTCGAATGACAGGCGTCGAGGGGCTGAAGCGGTAATTCGCTCGCTTCTGGACCGTGGTGCTTTGGGGCTGGCGACGACCCATGACCTGGAACTGACACGTATCGTCAAATCAATGGACGACCGTGCTGCAAATTACCACTTTGAAGACCAAATCACCAAAGACGCGATGACATTTGATTATCAGTTGCGAGATGGCGTGGTGGAACGCAGCAACGCGATTGAACTGATGCGGATGATGGGACTTGATGTCTGACGGAATCAGAAGTCGAAATCACGCTGCCGTCATTACGGACCCCAGACGGGGGGACAGATCACAGTCAATGTTCTTTCGGATTCCACGCATACTTCCGTCAGCCAGCAGGAAGGTGTGTGAGACTTCATGCCAAACACTGAATTAAGGCTCGGGTGGTACTGAGATTTCCGGTACGCCGTTCTCATCGATCGAACTGTAGGGATTCTCGATACCGGATTGATTCGTCGCGGTCCACGTTTGCGGATCAGGGTTCGCGAAAGCTGGACGCAGTGTGTTGTAATCACCTGCAAACCGGCCGTTATCGACCACCCCCGTCAGTTTCTCTTCCGCTAATAAATGTTGTGGACGCCCCATCGAGGACCGAGTACATGGATTCAGAATTGTTCAGAAACAGCAATCGGTCATTATTCATATCGATTTGTGTCGCGTTGCTTCCGTAACATCCGGCACATAAGGAAACCGACGGCCAGCTTCTCCGACCAGGCAACGCGTCAGAACTCCTGGTTGGACACGACAGCAGGGGAATCGAAAGCAGGTTGACCTGTCGCCATGCGGCAGTGACCGTTGCTGCGAGCCTGTCGACGGGTGGAAAGATCAAACATTTTCTCCAGCTCAGCACGGGGATCCTTGGTCAGTTGCCTGGCGGACCGGACAAACGCACTGGAACTCGTTGAGGAATCTGCAAACACGACGACCTCAATGAAACCTGCGGTGAACGCCGTTGTCTGTCAAATCTGAGAATAAGTTTAAATCCTGGGGTCTGCATGTTGAGGTTCTGCACTGAAACAGTGTGTCCGGACCGTCAGCCTGTGGCAGAACAATGCGGAACAACAAATCAGCCAGCTGGATTTCGATATCGAATCTCGCAGAAATCGGGTTCACATTGTGACTTCGGCTCAGCAGTCGTAGTACATCGTGAATTCAAACGGATGGGGTCGCTGACGGATGGCATTGACCTCATTGGCATGTTTGTGGCGAACCCACGTCTCGATTACGTCTTCTGTAAATACGTCACCCTGCAGCAGGTAGTCCTGGTCGCGTTCCATGGCACTCAGTGATTCAGTCAGCGAACAAGGAAGTTGTGGCAGATCGTGCTGTTCCTGCGGTTTGAGATCATACAGGTCTTTGTCCAGCGGACGTCCAGGTTCTATCCGGTTTTGAATACCGTCCAGCATCGCCATGAGCACCGCCGCCCCTGCGAGGTACGGATTACAGGCCGAATCCGGACAGCGGAACTCCAAAGAACGTCGTTCGTCGTTTCCGCTGTTGACCGGAATTCGCACTGCGGCAGAACGATTGCGATAGCTGTAGGACACATGCACAGGAGCATCAAAGCCTGGGACCAGCCGTTTATAACTGTTGGTGGTCGGACAACAAAAAGCCAGCAATGACGCGTTGTGCCGCAAAATACCGCCCAGAGCAAACATCGCGGTTTGACTCAATCCGCCATATCCATTGCCCGCGAACATCGGCTTGGAGTCTTTCCACAGAGCCATGCGTAAATGCAGTCCGGATCCGTTGTCGTTCCACAACGGCTTGGGCATAAACGTCGCCGATTTCCCGTGGCTGGCCGCGACATTGCGGACCAGATACTTCAAACGCATCAAATGATCGGCGGTACGGACCAGTGAATCGAACTCCAGATCGACCTGGCATTGCCCGGCACTCGCAACTTCGCGGTGCTGAGCTTCTGTTGGAACTCCTCCTGCCTGAAGAGCGAGCATGATTTCCGTTCTTAACGGCGCCAGTGAGTCAGCAGGCGGCATAGGCAGATACCCCTCCCGATGGCGTACCTGATAGCCGCCGGCTCCGATACAACCACGCTTCCACTGACCTTCATGGCTGTCGATGTGATAAAACGCCTCGTGAGAACACTGATCGAACCTCACGTCGTCAAATACAAAGAATTCCACCTCCGGCCCGATGTCCAGTCGGTCAGCAATCCCTGCAGAGATCATATGGTTTTCGGCTTTGCGCGCGATGTTGCGAGGATCGCGCGCATAGCTTTGGTGGGTCACGGGATCCCTGACATTGCCAATGATGGCCAGGGTCGATGGCATAAATGGATCGACGAATGCCGTTTTTGGATCCGGAACGATTAACATGTCACTCTCATGAATAGCCTGCCAGCCACTCATGGATGATCCGTCGAAACCGAATCCGTCTTCGAATCGGTGCTCTGTCAGCTGTTCGGCCGGAACTGTAAAGTGCCGCTGATATCCTCGAAAATCCGTAAACCGAAGATCGATCGCCTGAATTTCCCGCTGACGACACAGAGCGATCACTTCGCGTGGCGAGTACTCATTTGTTGTCATGCTCAGCTCTGACGAGGATCAGTGAACCGAAGTTTCTCCGGTAAAACCGACACTGTATCGAACTATTGCAGACATGGCGACGCATGTGGGTACTCCCGCCTGATTTCATGTGTCCTGATTTGATACCAGCGCAGTCGCTGTCCCATAATCACGAAGGTGAAACACTGAGTATCACTGATTGGGTATACCAGCTGGTCAGGTGTCTGCTGTGGCCAGCCTGGGACGGGAAAAAGTGCCGGTTTTTCAGACAGATCCTGATTCGGCTTTTACCGGACCGTCGTCAGAACTGAGCGAACGTGCGGACCGATCCTGCAAGACAGCGGCAGGACTCCCGAACTGGCTGGTGGTGTCCTGACCACCGGGCCGCGTTCCTCTGGAAACAGGCGCACGGTGGTCGAGAATTGTTTCCTGCGAGACTTTCGTTCCGTCGGGTACCACTACCTGGATATTCAGCAGTTCCCCACACGCAAATTCCATCGGTAGATCGGATGCCCGATTTACGATACATGTCCCGGACGTTGTCCCGCTAACAATGCGAACTGAACCCTCATCAGCCGGTTTTTTGGAACCTTAGGTCTGTCCGGGAATGATCCGCCTTGCAATGTCGATTTCCATGGAGCTCGGTGTCACACGAATAACGCGACAGGTTGCCTTCAAATGTACAGGGATCGGCTGCATCAGTCGGCGATCGTAATTGGATGAGTCACCTTCCTGAACGTGGCAGGCCAGTTCAGGCTTCACTTCTTTGTCGAACGGCAGAAGCCCAACAGTGTCCGGTACAAAAACGGCAACTCCTTCATTACCAAAACGGACAGCAGTCTCATTTATCAACATTGGGCGCCGGTCGACAGGCACATCGGCCATGGCAGTGTCT
>Ga0310123_10000148_pt1 | contig 60743 bp, 46 predicted proteins | sample CB6_AW_1057_MG_FD_203505 | JGI IMG/M metagenome (GOLD analysis project Ga0310123, IMG submission 203505) | Marine microbial communities from Western Arctic Ocean, Canada - CB6_AW_1057 | ecosystem: Environmental > Aquatic > Marine > Oceanic | place: Canada: Western Arctic Ocean | collected... | reverse complement strand
CAGCTGGCCGAACTGGCCGTGATCGGCGAGTTGACCGAGCGGGCCTGGCGGCAGGGCGTGCAGGTGATGTGCGAGGGTCCCGGCCACGTGCCGCTGGACCAGATCGAATACAACATGAAGCTGCAGAGGAACCTCTGCCACGGAGCGCCGTTCTACGTACTCGGCCCGCTGGTGACCGACATCTTCCCCGGCTACGACCACATCACCAGTGCCATCGGGGCCACCTCGGCCGGCTACCACGGTGCCAGCATGCTCTGCTACGTCACCCCCAAGGAACACCTGGGCCTTCCCAAGAAGGACGACGTCAAGCAGGGCTGCATCGCCTACAAGATCGCCGCTCATGCCTCCGACATCGCACTGGGTATTCCGGGCACGCGAGACCATGACGACGAGCTGACCAAGGCCCGGGCGGCACTCAACTGGCAAAAACACTTCGAGCTGGCCTTCGACACCGACACGGCCCGGGCGCTTCACGACGAAGACCTCGACGTCGACACCGACTTCTGTGCCATGTGCGGCCACGACTGGTGCAGCGTGAGGATCTCCAAGGAAATCACCGACTTCCTCTCGGGCAACGACGAAGCCTACGCCTGGGACAATGCCAAGGTCTCGGATGCACTCAGCGACGACCAGAAGCAGATCCTGGAGCAACGCGGCGTGCTGAGTCCCGACGAGATTCACCGGCTGGCGGCCAAGACGCGAGGGACGATGCAGGACGAGGAAGACGCTCCGGCCGCCTGCCACAGCGACCTGGTCGACGACGACGAGGGCCGGCGGCTGCAGGAACAACAACTGCCGGTCGTGGAACTCGACGAGTAGCCGGGAACTGGCTTCCGCCCTCTACAGTTCCTGCTCGGGAGGCCGGAACAGCACGGCCACCGGCAACACCACCGTGGCCAGCACCGGAAACGTCCAGCTGATGGGCAGGTGCATCGCGGCCAGCAGGCTGCGGAGCGCGAAGAAGGCAACCGCCGAGAAGACGATGCCGCAGAAGTTGATCAGGTTCATCGTCCCCATCATCCGACCCTTCAGGTCCTCGGTCGGACACACCTGCAGAAAGACCTGCAACGGCACGACGAAGATCCCGGCACAAAAGCCCAGCACCAGCAACACGCCACCGGCGGCCCACATCCACATCACCGGCACAGGATCGGGTGCAGCCCCCCCCATCGCCCACAGCGCCAAAAGGCACCCGGCCATTCCCCACGCCCCGCGGTTGACCAGCCTGAAATTGATCCGGTGCCGCGAGAGCAGCGTGGCGGAAATGCAGCCGATCGCAATCCCCACACCGATCGAGGCCAGCAACAGGCTGGTCTTCGTTTCTCCGATCTTCCACTGGTAGACACCGAACTCGTTGACCAGCTGGTGCATTGTCCCGCCGACGAACCAGAACAGGCTCGAGATCAACAGCACTGTCACCACGAGCGGATTCCGCCGCAGCAGTGCGCGAGTCGGCCGATCGAGTGCACAGAGCATCGAGGATGTGAATTGCAGGCCAGGTACCGCGACCGGTGTGCGACGAACCGTAAACGAGAACAGCGTTCCGACAACCGCGATCCCCACGCAGCCCCAGCAGATCCACTGCAGACCCACCACCTGGTGCTCCTGGACCAGTTCCTTCAGCACACCGGCCAACGCACCTCCGAAGATCACCGCCACAAACGTGGTCATCTGGATGATGCCGTTGGCCGAGGGCAGATCCCGGGCCCTGAGCATCTCGGGCAGGATCCCGTACTTCGACGGCCCAAACACGGTGCTCTGCAGACCCATCAGGAACAGGACCAGCAACGGAGCCCATAATCCCCCGATGCCAAAGGCCAGCACGCCGGCAAACATCACTGCGATCTCGCCGAACTTGCACGAGATAATCAGGGTCCGCTTACTGAAGCGATCGGCCAGGAACCCCGAAAACCCCGAACCGAAGACGAAGGGGATCGAGAACAGGAAGAAGGCGATCGGCTGGTAGTCGCCACCCTGCTCACCCACCGCGGCCAGGCAATACAACAGCACCAACTGCTTGAAGAGGTTGTCGTTGAAGGCGCCCAGCAACTGGGTCGTCGTCATGCCCCAGAAACAGCCGTCTCGCGAGAGCGGCGGCAAGTCGTCCCTGGCAAACGGCGTCATCGACATCCCAGTGGCCCAGCTGGTCCCGGCGAGTGCCGTACCCTATCGGATCTGCCACTTCGAGAATACCACGGTCGGCTCCTCGAGCATTGTCATCCGAACTGGAGCGAGGGAGCTCGACGGCGGCACTTTGAAAACGGTTGAGATCCCTCGCTTCGCTCAGGATGACAGGCCGCACGGTGTCTCACACTTCGTGCCTTCGCGTGATTGCTTTCGGTGCCCCACAGCGGCTGATACGATGACCCGGTTGACGACCAGTTGTTTTGGGGAGTCCCGCTTATGCGTCTGCTGCATCACGTGCTTCAGCTGGTCCTGGTTTCTGGTGTGTTGTTGGTCTGTGGCTGCGGCGGTGATGGAGGAAGCAACGAGGATGCGGGAACACCCAGCCCCTCGTCGGCCGATTCCCACGGCGGCAACACCGATGGCTCGCCCAGGCAGTTCCGCATCGCCGTCATCCCCAAGGGGACTTCCCACGACTTCTGGCTCTCGGTACGCCACGGTGCCGAAACCGCCGCGAAGGAACTGGGCAACGTCGAGGTGATCTGGAAGGGGACCCAGAAGGAAGGCAACAAGGAAGGCCAGATCCTGATCCTGGACAGCTTCATCGTGCAGGGCGTCGACGGCATCTGCCTGGCACCGATCGACCGCGAGGCGATGGTCCCGGTCGTCTCGCGGGCCAAGGACCGCAAGATCCCAACTGTGGTCTTCGACAGTGGCTTGGCCGACGAAAACGTCTACATCAGCTACGTGGCCACCGACAACTACAAGGGTGGCGTGATGGCCGCCCAGCGGATGGGCAAGGTGCTCGGCGGCAAGGGCAACGTGATCATGCTCCGTTACCAGGCCGGCAGCCAAAGTACTGAGAACCGCGAAAAGGGGTTCCTGGAAACACTCGCCAGGGAATTCCCCGGGATCAAGGTGCTCTCGGAAAACCAGCGAGCCACCTCGGACATCAACGAGGCGAAGCTCAAGTCGACCTCGATGCTGTTGAAATTCAAGAGTGAACTCGATGGTGTCTTCACCGTCTGCGAGCCGCACAACAAGGGAATGCTGGCAGCGCTGGAAGACAACAAGTTGACCTCGAAGGTCAAGTTCGTCGCCTTCGATTCGAGCCCACGCATGATCGAGGGACTGGCCAACGACACGGTGCACGGCGTCGTGCTGCAGGACCCGGTCAACATGGGCTACGTCGCCGTCAAGACGATGGCCGCTCACCTGGGCGGCCAGGAGGTCGAGAAGCGGATCTCGACCGGCGAGTACGTCGCCACGGCCGAGAATCGCAACGAGAAGAAAATGGCCTCGGTCCTCAACCCCGAGAAACACGCTCCCTAGATGGATTCGCCCTCCGACTCCCACACCAGGCCGACCGCCGCCCTGCTCGGCATGTCCGGCATCGCCAAGCGGTTCGGTGCCACCCAGGCACTGGACGACGTCTCCTTTGAGCTCTCCGCCGGGCGGGTGATGGCGTTGATCGGTGAGAACGGAGCCGGCAAGAGCACGCTGATGAAAGTGCTCAGCGGTGCCTGCTCGGCCGATTCGGGCACGATGCAGGTCGCCGGCACGCCCTACCGGCCCACCGGCCCCTCGTCGGCCCGCGACGCCGGGATCGCGATGATCTACCAGGAACTCAACCTCGCCCCCGACCTCTCGGTCGAAGACAACATCATGCTCGGGCAGGAGGACCACCGACGCGGGCTACTCGCCCGCAGCCTCCAGCGACCACGTGTCCGCAAGGTGCTCGAGAGACTGGGTCACCCCGAACTCCATCCCGACACTCCTGTCGGCCAACTCCCGGTGGCTGCCCGGCAACTGGTCGAAATTGCCCGGGCCCTGATCAGCCAAGCCCGCGTGATCGTGTTTGACGAGCCGACCAGCTCACTGGCCGGGCAGGACGTGAGACGGCTCTTCGAGGTCATCGGCCGGCTCCGCGATGACGGCATCGGAGTGGTCTACATTAGCCACTTCCTGGAAGAAGTCCGGGAGCTCTGTGACGACTACACCGTGCTGCGAGACGGCCAGGTCGCAGGCACTGGTACCTTGGCCGACACCACCGAGGCCGACATCGTCTCGATGATGGTCGGACGCCGGGTCGAGGAACTGTTCCCCACCGTCCCACACACCGCCGGCGAGAAGATCCTGGATCTCGAAGGTCTCAGCGGACGCGCCGTGCCCCGCGACATCGACCTGGAATTGCACCGGGGCGAGATCCTGGGGGTCGCCGGACTGGTCGGAGCCGGTCGCACCGAGTTGCTTCGCTGCCTGTTCGGTCTCGAACCGGTCGCCGCGGGCACCGTCCGAGTCGCCGGCATCGTCCGCCGCCCTCTGCCCGAAACCATGATCGGCTCGGGCCTGGCTCTGGTCTCTGAAGACCGCAAGGACGAGGGCCTGGCCCAGGAACGGTCGCTGGTCGACAACATCACCTACAGCCGCCTGGGACCCTACACCCGCTTCGGATTGCTCAATCTCAGGCAGCGGCGCGAGGCGGTGGCCCGCTGCATGAGCGACCTGGAGATCAAGGCGGTCTCGCCTGAACAGTCGGTCGCAGAACTCTCAGGCGGCAACCAGCAAAAGGTCGCCCTGGCCCGGGTCCTGCACCAGGACGCCGACGTGCTACTGCTCGACGAACCGACTCGCGGCATCGACGTGGGAACCAAGGCCGAGGTCTATCGGCTGATCGGAGAACAGGCCGCCGCCGGCAAAGCGGTGCTGTTTGTCAGCTCCTACACTCCCGAATTGCTCGCCGTCTGCGACCGGATCGCCGTCCTGGCCCGCGGGAGGTTGCAGGAGGTGCGTGAGACGTCGAAGTGGTCCGAGGAATCGTTGATCAACTGCGCGATCGGTGGCGAGGGGGCAGTCGCGTGAGCACCGACCGCAGCCGACTTTCGAAGCTCGCCTGGTCGATGGGCCCGCTGCTGGGCCTGGTTGTGGTGACACTGGTCTTCGGGGCAATCGAGTACAACGTCGCCAGCGGCGAGGGACGCCAGCCGCAGTTCTTCACCCCCGAGAGCCTGCAGGTGGTGCTCAATCACGCCTCGCTGGTCGGCGTCGCCGCCCTGGGCATGACGCTGATCATCATCGCCGGAGGCATCGATCTCTCGGCCGGTACCGCCATCGCGCTCACCGCCACTTCGATCGCATGGCTCTACCGAGAAGGCTTCGACGGGATGGCCGACTGGCGTGAGAGCTCGCCGCTGATGGCCACCGTGGCCCTCTCGACCATGGCGATCACCGGGGGCTTGCTGACCGGTTGCCTGTGCGGGCTGATCAACGGCGGCCTGATCAGCCTGTTGAGACTGGTGCCGTTCATCGTGACCCTGGGAACCATGACCGCCTTCCAGGGCATCGGCCGGACCATCTCCGGCGAAACCCCCGTGCGGGCCTACGGCAAGGTCCCCGACATCATCGCGTCGCTGCAAAACCCGTATCCCGACCCCGAGTGGCTACTGGTCTCACCGGGCGTCTGGATCATGCTGATCCTGGCGGCCGTCGTCTCGCTGATGCTCAGGTACACCGTCTTCGGCCGCCACGTATTCGCGATCGGTTCCAACGAATCGACGGCGAGACTATGTGGTATCAACGTGATCCACACGCGGATCCTGGTCTACATGCTCGCGGGGGTCTTTGTCGGTGTCGCCGGGCTGTACCAGTTCACGGTGCTCGGAGGTGAGGGTGACCCGGTCTCGGGGTTGGGCCTGGAACTGAAGGTGATCGCCGCGGTGGTCATCGGCGGAGGAAGTCTCAACGGCGGACGCGGCAGCATTCTCGGGACACTCTCGGGAGCCTGCATCATCACCGTGATCCAGCACGGCTGCGTACTGATCGGAGTGCCCGACCACTACCAGGACATCCTGATCGGGTTGATCATCATCGCCGCGGTCACAATCGACCAGCTGCGGATCCGGCTCCAGACCGAGTGAACCCGATGGACAGTCCAACACCCACCCTGCCGGTCAGCTACCAGGATGTTCTGGACGCGGTCCCCCGGGTCCGCGAAGCGCTCGGGCCCACGCCGCTGTTCGAATGGCCAGGCCTGGGCCAGCTCTTTGGCGGACGCTTTCTGGCCAAGCACGAAAACCACCAGCCGGTGGGTGCTTTCAAGGTGCGGGGTGGAATCAACCTGGTCGCGACGCTCGATGACGCGGAACGCAAAGCCGGCCTGCTGGGCTGCTCAACCGGGAACCACGGCCAGTCGCTGGCAATGGCCGCCGGACGGGCCGGAATCGAATGCACGATCGTGGTGCCCGAAGGGAACAACCCGGGCAAGACCGAGGCGATGCGGCGACTGGGAGCCACGGTGATCGAGCGTGGAACCGATTTTGATGAGGCCCGTGAATTCATCGAACGAGAGCTCGCCGATACCGGAGCCCGCTACATTCACTCGGCCAACGAGCCGGCTTTGATCGCCGGGGTGGGAACGATGGCGGTAGAGTTTTTCCAGGAATGCCCCGCACCGGATGTGATCCTGGTGCCGATCGGACTGGGCAGCGGTATCTGCGGCACCGGCCTGGTCGCACGCGCCGTTCGACCTGAAACGCAGGTCATCGGGGTGCAGGCCGAAGGTGCATCAGCCGTAGCCCGCACCTGGCACAGCGGCCAATGGACCACCAGCGAACGGGCCGAGACGTGGGCCGAGGGAATGGCGACACGGGTGCCGGCCGAGATGACCCTGGAGATCATGCGTGAGGTGGTCGACGACGTGCTGCTGGTTTCCGACGACGACCTCCGCCGGGCCTGCCGCACCTATCTCGATCAGACTCACAACCTGGTCGAGGGCGCGGGAGCCGCCTCACTGGCCGCCGCTGTCGTGCACCGCGAACGCTTCCAGGGACAGACGGTCGTCGGAATCGTCTCCGGCGGAAACCTCGATCCGGACCAACTCCCCGAGATCCTCGCCAGCAAGGCGTTCGGCTAGCCGCCCGAAACGGCTCGTCCCGCTCAGGCCGCCTGGGCAAACGTCTCGGTCCCCTCGCTCGCCTCCTCCAAGTCCTCGTCCAGCCCGCCCAGAAAACCCGCCAGGTGCTTGGTCCGAGTCTCGTGCTGCAGCTTCTTCAACGCCTTCGACTCGATCTGCCGGATCCGTTCGCGGGTCACCTGGAAGATCCGACCGGTCTCCTCGAGCGTGTAGCTGTAGCCGTCACCCAGCCCGTACCTCAACTTGATGATCTCCCTTTCCCGGAACGTCAGGCTCTTGAGCACGTGTTCGATCCTGTCTCTCAGCATCTCGCGTCCGGCCGCCTCGACCGGGTTCCCTCCCGAACCGTCCTCGAGAAATTCGCCGAAACTGCCGTCCTCGCTCTCCCCGACCGGCGTGTCCAGGCTGACCGGGTGACGCCAGCTCTTCATGATCCGCCCGACCTCCTCGACGGTCATCCGAGCCGCCTTGGCGAGTTCTTCGGGTGAGGGATCTCGGCCGGTCGCCTGTCGGATCTGCTCCGCCTCGGCCTTCAGTGACGAGATGCTCTGGAACATGTGAACCGGGATCCGGATTGTCCGGGCGTGATCAGCCACCGCGCGGGTAATCGCCTGGCGGATCCACCAGGTCGCGTAGGTCGAGAACTTGTACCCGCGGCGGTACTCGTACTTTTCGACACCTCGCATCAACCCGGCGTTCCCTTCCTGGATCAGGTCCAGGAAACTCAGGCCCCGGTTGCGGTACTTCTTGGCGATCGACACCACCAGGCGAAGATTGCCGCTGGAGAGCTGCTGCTTGGACTCGGTCCAGTCGTCGAAGCGACGATCGATCTCCTCGACCCGGGCGATGAAGTCGTCAGCCGGTTCGAGCGTCATCAACTGCAGTTCTTCGAGTTCGCGTTCGGCCAGGCCGCGTTCGGCCGCGTGCCGCCGCCCCGGCAATTCGTCGATCTGCAGCTTCAGACTCCTCAACCGCTCGACCAGTTGCTGCATCCGTTTCATCAGCGGCTGCAGCCGAGATGTCCTCAGGCTCAGCTCCTCGCACAGCGACACCATCTTGCGTCGCCGCCACACCATCTGTTCACGCAATTCCGTGCTGCGGCTCCTGTTGGTACTCCGCGTGGACAATTCGCGGAAGTCCCGTTCGTTGTCCTGCATCAGCAGTTTCAGTGTCCGCAGGTTCGCCGACATGCGACCGATGATCTGTTCCTTCTGAACGCTCTCGGTTTCCGACGTCCGCAGCGTCCGTTCGAATGGCAGGTCGCCCGACTGGATCTTCTCCAGTGTCTCGACGGCGTGCTGCATGGCGAAATCGGATTCCAGAACCGTACGTCGGAGCCGCTTGCGGGTGATCTCGATCCGCTTGGCCAGGAAAATCTCCCGCTCGCGACTCAACAGCGGAATGCTGCCCATCTGGCTGAGGTACATGCGAATGGGATCGCGGGACATGGCCGGATTCTCCGGAACCAGCATTTGCTGCTCGGCCTCCTGCCGGGCCAGTTGGCGGCGTTGCTGCACGGCAACGACGGCCGGGTCATCCCGCAGTGGAAGACCGATCTCCTCGAGTGTCATCACGATGCGATCGATCATCATCGCATCACCGCCCTCGTCGGGCAGGTACTCGTCGACCTGTTGAAACGTGAAGAACCCCCGGTCGATTGCTTCGGAGACCATCGCCTCCAGCAAACCGTCAAAACGATGCACGGACAAACCCCTTCCATGGAATTCACGAGCGTGCAGGTGCCGTCGGCAGCGGCCGACATGCCGTTTCGCGCACCACATCCCGGGTGCTCACGCAGCAATGGGCTCTCACCGACGGCATCCTTGCTCTTGTTGAGACGGCCGCCCGGTGGGCGACCCCCTTCGAGAACCACATCGACCGAGCCGGTGTGCGGCCTTCCTGGCCTGCCGACTTCGGTCGAATCACAAGGCGGCGACCCTACCAGAAACTCTCCGATTGCTCACAGACAATCCCCACAATCGGAAAAGTTTCTCGGGTTTTTCGAACTCGCTCCCTGGTCACCCTCCGAAGACCTGGCAACTCACACGCACCTGACCGTTAGCTTCACTACGACGTGACTCCGCACGTCGCTTCTCGTCTCGCACCCTGCCATCGGCCGATCCTTCCCGATGACACCTTCCCCCGCCCAACGTGCCGTGCCACAGGCCTGTTCATGATCCACTCGCAGTCCAACCCCGTTACTGTCTCCGCTCACCGCCTGTCATGGCGACCCTGTTGGGCTCTGCTCTCGCTGCTGCTGGTGCTGTTGGCAACGACCATGGCCCGGGCCAATGTGATCTACGTCGACAACCTGCGTGGCCGCGACATCTGCGACGGGCTGGTGATCGATCCGATCGACCTCTTCTCCGGGCCGGTCCGCACGCTCGCCCGTGCCGTCACCCTGGCGGGACCGTCGGACACGATCCACCTGGTCAACACCGGACGCCCGTACCAGGAGGACCTGAGACTCTTCGGTCGACGTCACAGCGGAATCCCCACGCTGCCGTTCCGGGTCATCGGCAACGGAGCGGTGATCTCCGGAGCGAAGCCGGTTCCGGCAGTCAGTTGGAGATCGATCAACGGATTGTGGCAACTGGCTCCCCGGCGGAAAGGCCACTTCCTGCTGCTCCGAGACGGCAAACCTCTACCTCGACACGACCTCGACCGCAGCGCACCGGAACCGGTGCTCGAGTCGATCCCCGACGGGCACTGGACGGTATGGAGAGCGAAGATCTACTACCGCACCGCCGAACTGATCGACATGGGTATCGCCAATCTGTCGATCGCCGGCGGCGACTGCGGCATCACGCTGTACGCGGTCCGGCACGTGCGGATCGAAAACCTCGTGGTCCGGCACTGGCGGCTCGACGGAATCAGTGCTCCGGGGCGGTGCCACGACGTCGTGCTCCGCAACGTCAGCTGCCGCCAGAACGCCCGTGCCGGCCTGGTCGTTTCCGGAACATCGCAGATCCGTGGCGACACGATCGAGTTGACCGACAACCGGGCACACTCGCTGCTGATCGAGGACTTCGGCCTGGCCGACATCGTCAACGGCAAGTTCAGCAAGCCGCCGACACTGGCTCCCTAGACGGCCGACCCGTCGCTGTTGTCGGATCCCGCTTCGACCTCGGTCACCTCGCGCCACCCCAGCCCGGTCTTCTGCAAGCACCACAGCCCGACCAGGGTCACCGGGATGAACTGCCAGAGGTGGTAATAGACCGACGCGGCGATGGCGGTATTGGCGTCGACCGCGTAGAGCGCCAGCACGCTGGTGAAGCAGAACTGGACCACGCCGACGTAGCCAGGCGGGGCCGGCAGCAGGATCGCCACGGCAATCACGCCCACCACGACCAGCGATGGACCGAACACGTCATCGGCCCCCACTGTCCGCAACGATACCCAGACCATCAGGCCCATCAGAAACCACTTGACCAGCGACGTGGCCACGATGCCAACGGCCAGCCGAGGCTGTTTCAGGGCCCCCAGGCCACCGGCGGCCGAAGCCGACAACTCGACCAGCCCCTTTCGCCATCTCAACGGCAGGAAGACCAGGCACCGGTTGCAGATCCACTCGACCAGTTGCAGGCTGCGGTTCGAAGCACACACGAACGTGACCGCCGCTGAGAGCATCACTCCGGTCAGCACCGCCACCACCACCACGGTCTGGTGATAGTCGTCACGCAACCGCGGGTCGGCCACCAGGCCCACGCCCAGAAACACCAGGATCGCGACGAGATCAAAGAGACGTTCGAGCACGACGGTCGAGAGCACCGCGGCCCGCGAGACACCCCGGGTCCGCCCCAAAACGTGCACCCGGACCAGTTCGCCAAGGTGAGCCGGCAGAAGATTGTTGGCCATGAAGCCGATCATCAATGGACCGGCAACCGCGCGAACCGGCATCCGCGCCACCGGGTCCAACAGCAGTTTCCACCGCAACGCCTTCAGGGCAAAGAAAGCGAACAGCAACACCGCCATCACCGGAGCCAGCGACCAGCGTGCCCCGGCCCAGCGGTCCTGGACCTGGGACCAGTCGACATCTCGCACCGCGTACCACAGGCAGGCCCCGGCCACCACCAAACCCGGCAGCAGCTTCAGCAGTTGCCAGGTTCCCCGCCGGCCGCCGACCATGAATCTCCTACGGCAGAGGTGTCATCGAGTGGAGTGTCAGGGGATTGTCGTCGGCAACCCGACGCAAAACGGCAATCGGGACAGCCCGGGACAGGACAACGCGTCGCTGTGCCACTGCTTCCAATGACTACGACAAACCGAACTCGCCCGCGAAAACATCTTGTCATTCTCGCGGGCGGATTCTATGTTGACGGTCGCTTCGAGGTCCATGCGGACTCACCTGCGGGACAGGACGGTCCCGGCCGCGGACCCGGTGGCAATATGGCAGGGATGCCGGACCATGAGCCAATTGAAGCTGTTTCGTCCGCCCGATGACGCCACCCATGGCGATCTCGACGAATCGCCCCCGCTCATCTATTCGATCTCGGCATTCCGGATCCCGGCTCGCGGCGGCAACCAGCAGTCCACCGCTGCACGGGCCCGGGCGATCCACGCCAATCGCACCTGCCCGGCGTGTGGCCGGACGACCGTCGTGCCGCTGGAATTTTGCGACGCGGCACGGAACCGCAACCTGATGCCGGTCCCCGGCACCGCCACGCTGGCCGGCTTCTCCTGCCACGGCTGCGGAGCCGAGTGGTCCCTGGACGGCGCGGTGTCCGACGGCTAGCGACCGCACCGGACGACCGTTATGCTGACCCCGTTCTGAACACCAGGCGGGAACCGCACATGGCCAAGGTGCTGATCATCATCGGAGACGCCACCGAGTGTCTCGACACGATGTACCCCTACTTTCGGATCGCCGAGGACGGCTATGAGGTCGTCGTGGCGGCCCCCGAGAAGCGGCTGTACCACATGGTGCTCCACGAGATTCCCCCGGGCAGCAACTGGGACATCACGCAGGAAACCGCCGGTTATCACCTCCAGAGCGACATCGCTTTCGCCGACGTCGTCCCCGAGGACTACGCCGGGCTGTTCGTTTCCGGCGGCCGGGCTCCCGAGTATCTCCGTTACGACCAGGACCTGCTCGCCCTGACCCGCCACTTCTTCGAAGCCGACAAGCCCGTCTGCAGCGTCTGCCACGGGATCGAGATCATCGCCGCAGCCGACTGCATCCGCGGCAAGACAATCACCACCGTCGCCAAGTGTGCCCTGGACGCCACCACCGTCGGTGCCGAATTCGTCGACCAGGCCTGCGTGATCGACGGCAACCTCGTCTGCGGCCGCACCTGGCACGACAACACGCCGATGATGAAGGCCTACATGGAACTGCTCAATGCTCAAAACCCCGATCGGTAACACGACGCCCGCCGCCATCGCCCGCCGGACGGTCGCCTGGCTGTTTGCCTCCCTGCTGGCGGTCTCGGCCGCCAACGCCGGAGACTGGCCGCAGATCCTCGGCCCGCAACGCAACGGGATCGCCAGCGGCGAACGGCTGGCCGAATCCTGGCCCGCGACCGGGCCTCGAGTCGCGTGGAGCCACGCGGTCGGATCCGGCTTCTCCGGTGTGGCCGTCGCCGACGGCCGCGTGTTCGTCTTCGACCGCCAGGCGGACCGGGAACGTGTCACCGCCATCGCCGCCGACACGGGAAAACCGATCTGGCAAAGCGGCTTCAAGGCCAGTTTCGTTCCCGCCTACGTCAACGACAACGGTCCCCGCTGTGTCCCCACCGTGCACCGGAATCGCGTGGTCGTCTTTGGGGCCAAGGGCGCACTCCACTGCCTGGACGTCAAGACCGGTAAGACAATCTGGACGCACGACACGATGGCCCTGTTCAACTCGAAGCGGCCCTTCCGTGGTGAACCGCCCGAAGGATACTTCGGCAAGGGCAGTTCGCCGATCGTTTTCAACGGCCTGGTCATCGTCAACGCCGGCGGCGCCGAAAAGAACGCCGGGGTCGTCGCCTTTTCGTTGTCCACCGGCAAGCTCGCCTGGAAATCGACCGACGTCCGCGCCAGCTATTCGTCGCCGACACTGGCCAGGATCGGCGGCCAGTCGCACGTCGTCTTCGCTGCCAGGCTGAACGTGATCTCCGTCGACCCCAGCACCGGCAAGGAACTGTTCCGGTTTTCCTTCGGACGTCCCGGCCCCACTGTCACCGGGGCCACCCCCATCGTGCTCGGTGACCAGCTCTTCGTCACCGCCAGCTACGGCTTTGGCGCCGTAATGGCCAAGATCGGCGTTGGCAAGGTCAGCGAAACCTGGCGCGGCGACGACATCCTCTCAAGCCAATACACCACCGCGATCGCCGACGGCGGCAAGCTCTACGGCATCCATGGACGCCAGGATGTCGGGGGCGCGGCTCTGCGGTGTGTCGACGCCGCCACCGGGCGAGTCGCGTGGGAGGAGGCCGGCTTCGGCTACGCCACGCTGATCGCCGCCGACAAGAAACTGCTGATTCTCAAGACCAATGGCAGCCTGGTGCTGGCCGGAATCTCGCCGACTCGCTACCAGGCCCTGGCCACCGCCAAGGTCCTGAGCGGCACCGCCCGCGCCCTGCCCGCCCTGGCCGGCGGACGGCTCTACGTCCACAACAGCCGCACGCTCAAGTGTCTTGAAGTCGGTCGGGCAGCGAAGTGACCGGGATCATCTCGTGCCTGACCAACAGCTACGGGCGGTTCGGCGCCCAGGCGGCCATCGAGAAGGTGCGTGAGGCGGGGATCGAGTGGATCGAATTGCCGATTCGCACCGAGGGCTCCGATTCGATCTTCGGCGACGAGCCGCTGCTGACCGACCAGGCAAAGCCCGGCCAGTTGTCCGAAGTCGCCCGGCGGCTGGCCGACCACGACGTCCGGCTCTCCAGCTGCAACGTCATCAGCGGAAACCCCCTCGACCCCGACGTGCTCGCTGTCACCCTCCGCAAGCTCGATGTCGCCACCGACCTCGGTGTGAACCTCGTCGTCGGGGGAGCCGGTGAGGCCGACAACGAGGATGACCTGGCCGCACTCTACGCCAACCTCCGTCGGATCGGTGACCACGCTGCCACACGCGGACTGACTTACTGCTTCGAGACCCACCCGGGACTCTGCCAGGACCACGGTGGAATGATCGACGTGATGTTCGAACTCGAGCACCCGCACCTGAGGCTCAACTTCGACACCGCCAACATCCTCTACTACAACCAGCCCATCAACGGCGAAATCGCCCTGGCCAAGGTCTGCCACTTCGTCTCACACATGCACCTGAAGGACTCGCACGGCGAATTCCACGACTGGTACTTCCCCGCCCTGGGCTACGGTGGCGCGGTCGATTTCGTCCGGGTGCTCGAGCTGATGAACGTGTGCGCGTTCGAAGGCCCCTACAGTCTCGAGATCGAAGGGATCGAGGGAGAGGGTGAGTTGTCATTGGAGGAGTACCACCAGAGGATCGTCGACAGTGTCGATCACCTGAAGATGTGCGGCTACTGTGATTGATCTGCTACGAGAATCACCTCGAGAGGATTCCATCATGACGTTCACTGGAAGATTGACTGCCATCGGTCTGCTGGTCCTGTTGGCCGTTCCCGTCAATGCGGCCGGCAACCGGTACAACCACGTCAGCCACGGCCCGATCCTCGGACGACTCAGTGCCAACGGCGTCGGCATCTGGGCCCGCACCATGCGGACCGGCCATTTTGCCGTCCGCTACGGCACCACACCGGGTCGGCTCGACCAACAGACCAAGCCCGTGCCCACCCGCCTGGAACGAGACAACACCGGCTGGGTCCACATCGGCGGGCTCAAGGCCGACACGAAGTACTACTACGAACTGTTCATCCCCGGCCAGACCGGGCTGACCGGCAAGACCGGTTCGTTTCGCACGATGCCCGACTCGAAGCAGATGATCGACGCCAAGCTCAATCCCCGGGGATTGTTCAACTTCAGCTTCGAGTTCGCCTGCGGCAACAACCAGAACCCCGGCCACAGCAACGGTCCCGGGCTGCCCACCTTCGCCACGATGCTCAGGCAGGTCCGGGACCGGGTCAACTTCGCGATCCTCAACGGCGACTGGCTGTACGAATCGCGTCGCGAATACCAGCCGCAACAGTGGCTGCGACAGGTTGATATCAACGACGGCGACACGCCCGCGGTGGTCCGCGTGGCCCCGTCGATCGTCGGCGTCTGGCAGAACTACAAGCAGTTCCTCGAGCAGGGCGAGAACCTGGCCACCTGGCATCGTCACGTTCCCAGTTTCTTCACCTACGACGACCACGAGATCCTCAACGATGTCTGGGGTGCCGGCACACCGGGTCTGCGGGACCGACGGGCCGTCTTCCGAGATGTCGGTGTGCGGGCCTGGTACGACTACCTCGGCTGGAGCAACCCCACCACGTTCCCGCAGCCGGTCCACTTCGGACGCGGCAAGGTTCGCAGGGGCAAGAGCGTGATCGAGGATCTCGCGGCCGATTTCACCAAGCTCGACCTCAAGCAGGCCAACAACCTGCACATTCACTGGGGCACCCGGACCGCCGGTATCAACGACAACGCCCTGGATGGGGTCGGCGGCACCCCCAATGCCGGGGTCTATCGCATCGTTCGGGTGCTCGGCAAGCACCGGATCAAGGTCGAGCCCGAAACCGAACTCGACGAGACCGTCTCGTACTCGATCGGCCGGCGGTCCTACTACCGCATCCGAGTGGCCAACTGCGACCTGTTCTTCACCGACACCCGTGGCCAACGGCAGATGCACGACACCCGGGACCCCGCCAAGAAGGGGCTCTCGATGCTTGGCCCGATCCAGCGGGACTGGCTGCTCGAGGGTGTCCGCACCAGCGACGCCGACTTCATCTTCGTCATCTCCAGCGTCAATTTCATGATTCCCCACGTCGGGGGCGGCAAGGTCCGGGCCACCAACAAGGATGACGCCTGGACCGTGTTCTATGACGAACGCGAGAAGCTGATCAACGCGTGGGACAAGCTCGACAAGCCCGTCTTCGTCCTCACCGGCGACCTCCACAACAGCTTCGTCTGCAAGATCACCGACAACGTCTGGGAATTCGCCTCCGGCCCGCACAACTCGAACAACCACTGGTCCAGCGACGAAGGCGACCGGCCGGCCAACGGTCGCTTCCAGTACGGTCCACGCCCGGTGGATATCCGCTGGAGCACCTACTTCCGCCCCGATATCCCCCGCTTCAACCTCAGGCATCCTCACTTCTGTGTCGTGCAGGTCAACAACGTCTTCAACAACCCGATCGAACCCGACGACACGAGGTGGATCGCCTTCCCGCGGCCCCAGGTCATCTTCCAGTACTACAACGGGAAGACCGGGCACCTGGCCTACGCCGAATCGGTGCTGGCACAACCGCGGCGGGGCAAAGCCAAGGACTAGAGCGGGCCAATCGATGAAGATCACCGATGTCCGTGCCTGCCAGCCGATCGCCGAGGGATCGCCCGACGACTGGCGGACGACGATCGGCCAGATCCTGGTCGCCATCGATACCGACTCCGGGCTGACCGGATTCGGGGTCGGTGGCGGCGGTGCGGCCGGGATCCATGTGATCGAGTCCGAATTGCGGTCGGTGTTGCTGGGCCGCGATCCGAGTCCGGTCGAGGAGATCTGGGACGATCTCTACGACCTGATGCTCCCCTACGGCCAGGCCGGGATTGCCATCATGGCTCAAAGCGGCATCGATCTCGCGCTATGGGACCTGCGGGGCAAGGACGCCGGTCGACCCGTTGCCCAACTGCTCGCCGGTGACGGGACGGCCAGGATCGGAGAACCGCTGCCGACCTACATCACCGTCTGGGATGGGCTGGCCGAGGCCCATGCCGCCGGGCACCGGGCCTTCAAACTGCACGTCGAACGCGACGCGGGCCCCGATCGCGTGGCCCGCGTGCTCGAGACCGTCCGACGATCCCGCGAGATCGTCGGCCCGGGAGTGCCGCTGATGGTCGACGCCTGGATGAAGTGGGATCTCGAGACCACGCTGGCCGTTGCCGAAGGACTCGCAGGACTGGGAGTCGAGTGGATCGAGGAACCGCTGCCGGTCCACGACATCGACGGCTACCGCACCCTGGCCAGGGAATCGGCGATTCCGATCGCCGGGGGAGAGCACGAGTACACGGCGCGTGCCTTTCAGAGGCTGATCGACGAACGGTTGCACCAGGTGCTGCAACCGGATGTCTGCTGGTGCGGGGGACTGACCGAACTGGTCAAGATCTACCGGATGGCCCGCGGGACCGGGATCCGCGTCTGCCCGCACCGTGGCTCGGAAATCTGGTCGTTGCACGCCCTGGCCGGACTCGACCCCGACCCGATGCCCGAATCGGGACGTCCGTGGATGACCTGGGTCGGGGGGCAGCCTCCGATCGTCAACGGCACGGTCACGCTCGGCGATCGCCCGGGGCTGGGAGTCCAGATTGATGAATCGGCACTGCCGGGACTGGACCGGGACCGCGGTTAGCTCGCATCCGGATCGGGTGCCCGGAACAGCTTCGATCGCAGGCCCACGCGGTGCAGCCAGAACTTGGCCAGAACGGCCAGCGTGCCGAACCCGTAACGGATGCTCCGCCAGAAATTGATGCTCGAGGCCTCGTCGAAGTAACGCACCGGGACGGGAATGTCACCCAGTTTGAAGCCGAAGTGCACCACCTGGGCCAGGAACTGGCTGTCGAAGACGAAATCGTCCGAATTGGACTCGAAGGGGATCGTCTCCAGCACCTCGCGACGGTAGGCCCGGAACCCGCTGTGAAAGTCGCCCAGGTTCTGACCCAGCGCGACGTTTTCGACGATTGTCAGCACGCGATTGGCCAGGTACTTCCATCGCGGCATGCCCCCGGCCAACGCTTCACGACGGGTGCGGATCCGTGATCCCAGCACGCAGTCGCAGATCCCCAGCCGCAGGATTTCGGTGGCGACCCCCAGCAACCGGGCGTCGTACTGGTAGTCGGGATGGATCATCACCACCACCTCGGCCCCGGTTTCCAGTGCCCGGCGGTAGCAGGTCTTCTGGTTGGCCCCGTACCCACGGTTGGATTCGTGAGTGATCACCGTCAGCCCCAGGCGATTGGCGATGGCGACGGTGTCATCGCTGCTGTGGTCATCGACCAGGATCACTTCCTCGACCCCACCGGGCGGCAGGTCCGAGACGGTCCGTTCGAGCGTGCTGCCGGCATTGTAGGCCGGCATCACCACCACCGTGCGGACCGTCCCCGGCACCGGAGGCTCCTCGACCGTCAGGCTGGCACTGGGCTGCTCGCCGTCCATCCCGCCATTCTCGACCGCGGCCGCTTCGGCCGACAACCCCCTGTCGATGCGAACACGCCTGCGACAAGCTCAAACGGGACGGTTACAATGATCGCGCCGGTCACACCGGGATCCGGAACAGATCTGGGCCCGGGCAACACGTGGGGGAGAGGACACCAACCGATGACCCATCGCCGCACCATCGCCACCGCCCTGGCCCTGATGCTGACCCTCTCCCCAGGTCTCGGGGCCGCCGAGTCCGCAAAGGCCAAAGCGGCGGCCGGCGGTTGGCAGGCCGGGGTGGCACGGGCCGTGATCACCCCCGAGAAGTACATGTGGATGTCCGGCTACGGCGGACGCTCGAAGCCCGCCGACGGAAAGGTCCACGACCTCTGGGCCAAGGCGGTGGCGATGAAGGATCCCACCGGCAAGACCGCCGTGTTCGTCTCCACCGACCTGATCACCGTCCCGATCAAGATGGTCAATGCGGTGATGGCAGAGATCACCCGTCAACACGGACTGGGACGCTCGGAGGTGATGTTCACCTGCTCGCACACTCACTGCGGCCCGGCCCTCGACGAGATGCTCAGCCACATGCTCGACATGAAGGACCCCGACTGGAAACAGGTCCGTGGTTACCAGCGGACGCTCAACGCCAAGCTGGTCACCCTGATCGGAGCCGCCGTCAAGGATCTCAAGCCCGCCGCCGTCTCCTTTGGCAACGGCCGTTGCCACTTTGCCTCCAATCGACGGGCCCCCAAGGGAATCGGCCCCTACGATCACGATGTCCCGGTGTTGAGGATCGGTTCCCCCGACGGCCGTTCGCTGCGAGCGGTGATCTTCGGTTACGCCTGCCACAACACGGTGATGAGCTACTACAAGTGGAGTGGCGACTATGCGGGCTTCGCCCAGCTTTACCTCGAGGGCCGGCACCCCGGCACCACGGCGCTGTTCTTTGCCGGCTGTGGAGCCGACCAGAATCCACTGCCCAGGCGACGCGAAGAACTAGCCAGAAAATACGGCCGCATGCTCGGTGTCGCCGTCGACCAGGTGCTCGAAGGCCCCACCACGCCGATCTCCGGCCGCATCGCCACACGCTTCGAAAACATCGAACTCGCCTTCGACAGCCTGCCCAAAAAAGAGGCCCTGCTGGAAGTCCAGAAGACCGGCAGTCGCTACCGAAAGGCCTGGGCAGGCAACCTGCTCAAGCAGTACGACCTCTACGGTCGACTGCTGCCCACCTACCCCTACCCGATCCAGTCGTGGCAGATCGGAACGGGGCTGACCTGGATCGCTCTCGGCGGCGAGGTCGTGGTCGACTACGCCTTGAGACTGAAGAGGGAACTGGGGCACCGTGGCGCCGATCGGTCGGTCTGGGTCACCGGGTACGCCAACGATGTCATGGCCTACATCGCCTCCGAACGAGTCCTCAAGGAGGGCGGTTACGAGGGTGAGAGTGCGATGATCTATTACCAGAAACCTTCGAAGTGGCGTGCCGGGCTGGAGAACAGGATCGTCAAGACCGTCGCCGCGCTGACGGCCGACAACCGCGCCCAGGTTGCCCGTCCCGCAAAACTTCCCGGGCAACTGCTCTTCGACGGCAAGAGCCTGGCCGGGTGGAAGAAGACGAAGTTCGGCGGCGAGGCCGAGGTGGTCGTCCGCAACGGGCAGTTGATTCTCCAGACCGGGGCCGACATGACCGGCGTGACCTGGAACCGCACCAAGCCGCCGCCAGACTGGGACTACGAGGTGACGCTCGACGCCATGCGCGTCGAAGGACACGACTTTTTCTGTGGACTCACCTTCCGGGTCGGCAAGAACCCCTGCAGCCTGATCCTAGGTGGATGGGGCGGAGGTGTCTGCGGACTCTCGAGCATCGACGGGTTCGACGCCAGCGAAAACGACACCACCGGCTACCAGGAATTTCAGAACGGACGCTGGTACCGCGTGCGATTGAGGGTGACACGAGAGCGAATCACCGGGTGGCTCGACGGCAGGGAGATGCTCGACCAACAACTCAAGGGCCGTAAGATCGGCATCCGTGGCGAAGTCGACCTCTCGCAACCCTTCGGGCTCTCGACCTGGCAAACCACCGGTGCGGTCCGCAACCTCCGAATCCGGACACTCACCGACAAGGACAAGGCACCGAAGAAGAAGGCCGAACGCAAATAACTCGACCCGCCGTTCCCCGCGGTTGACCTTGATCGTGCTCGATACCTAGTATTGCCAGAGAGGCAGATGGGGAGCCCCGGTTGGCTGTCCCGGCCTTCTTCGCACAACCCAGGAACCAACGCATGCCTCGCCGGCCGCAACATCGCCGCAGCAACCGCTGGCGATGGTATCGGTTCTTGTTTACCAGCCCGGGATTCCCGGGGCGGTCCGGTGGTTGTTCCGAATAAACAGGAACGAACAAACACGCAAGACCTCACGCCCCGGAATCCCACGCGGATTCCGGGGCGTTTTCTGTCTGAAAACCCCAGTTGCCTTTGCCCCCAGTGGGCGATCGAGGACAAAGATGATTGTTGTCATGAAACTGCGTGCGACCGACGAGATGATCCAGTTGGTCGCGGCACGGATCGAGTCGATGGGCCTGAAGGCTCACGTGATCGTCGGCACCGAGCGAACCGTGATCGCGGCGATCGGAGAAAAGCGAAACGGCGAGCGGGAGACGCTTTCCGGCCTGGATGAGGTCGACAAGGTCGTGCCGATCCTGGCCCCGTACAAGATAGCCAGCCTTGAGACCAAGAACGAACCGACCACCGTGCGGGCCCGGAACCTGGTCCTCGGTGGTGGAAATATCGGCGTGATCGCGGGCCCGTGCTCGGTCGAGAGCGAGCAACAGATTCTGGATTCGGCTCGTGCGGTCCAGGCGTCGGGAGCCACGGGACTTCGTGGCGGTGCCTTCAAGCCCCGCACCAGCCCCTACTCGTTCCAGGGACTCAAGGAAGAGGGGCTGAAACTGCTGGCCGCCGCCCGCGAGGAAACCGGGTTGGCGGTGGTGACCGAGGTGATGACACCCGAACACGTCACACTGGTCGGCAGCTACGCCGACGTGCTCCAGATCGGAGCCCGCAACATGCAGAACTATCACCTGTTGCAGGCCGTCGGCGAAACCGACAAGCCGGTGCTGCTCAAACGTGGCCCCTCGGCGTCAATCGACGAGTTCCTGCTCGCAGCCGAGTACATTCTCGACCAGGGAAATCCTCACGTCGTGCTCTGCGAACGCGGAATCCGCACGTTCGAAACGCACACCCGCTTCACGCTGCCCCTGGCCACGGTCCCCTACCTGCGTGAACGGACGCACCTGCCGATTATCATCGACCCGAGCCACGGCACCGGCATCGCATCACTGGTCCCACCGATGGCCGCCGCCGCCGTCGCAGCCGATTGCGACGGATTGATCATCGAAGTCCACCCCGATCCCTCCGAGGCACTCAGCGACGGGGCACAGTCACTGACTCCCCAGCAGTTCGACGACACGATGACCCGGTGCCGGGCGGTGGCCCAGGCGGTGGGCCGGAGCATCTAGTTCATCCGCTGCAACCTGCACAACCGGTCTCGCTCTCCAGCGTGACACCGCCACGAATCCTCGTCTATTGCCATTTTTTATTGGCGCGTCGGGAAAACATGGGATACGATTGAAGCAACACACGGGCCTTGCCCCAGGAGTTCACCCATGGTGCCTCGCATCACTGTCACGCAAATCCTCAAAGTCGTCGTTCCGGCCCTCGTAGCCTCGTTGCTGGTCACCCAGGCCCTGTCGGCTGCGACCCGCTCGAAACGGGTACCGGCGATCACCAAGCCGAAGTTCGACCCGACGGCCAAGAAGGTCGAATTGTTCAAGGGCATCAAGGATGGTTCGCTGACGGCCCAGCTGATCCTGAAGAACTCGCGACAGGGCAACGTGCTGATCAAGAACAAGACCGATCAACCGCTGACCGTCAAGTTGCCCAACGCCTTTGTCGGCGTCCAGGTGCTCAAGCAGGGTGGCATGATGGGCGGAGGCGGCGGAGGCATGATGGGCGGTGGGGGTGGTGGCCAGAGCGGCGGAGGTGGCGGCGGTCAATCCTCCGGCGGCGGCGCCGGCGGTGGCGGCCAGGGCGGTGGCATGGGCGGTGGCATGGGCGGCGGCGGCGGTGGCATGGGAATGTTCTCGATTCCGCCGCAGAAGGTCGTCCGACTGCGGTACCACGGCGTGTGCCTCGAGCACGGCAAGCGCGAGCCCAGCTCGCGGATGCGGTACAAGCTGATCCCCGTCGAAGAGTATTCCAAGGATCCGGGCCTCAACGAATTGCTGACCTTGGTCGCCCAGCGCAGGATCCCCACTCCGGTCGCCCAGGCGGCGGCCTGGAACATCAACAGCAAGATGCCGTGGCAAACCCTGGCCGCCAAGCGACGCTCGCGTCTGGGTGGCGGATTCCATCCCCCTTACTTCCACCTGCAACACCTGATCCGTGCCCGCCAGGTGGTGGCCTACGCCAAGGCCCGGGGAGCCGAAAGGCAGCGAAATGCGTCCAAGGGCAAGGCCGAGAGTGTTCCCCAGGGCGAGCCGACCCGGCCGGCCCGTGGCGTCCGGAACTTCCGGACCACCTCGACCGCTCGCTGAAGCCCCGGCAACCGCCCTCACGATCGTCCGGAACCCGTCCCCAATGGGCGGGTTCCGCCCATTTGCAGCTCCCGGATTGAGCCGAACACGACGTTCTTGACACGTCACCGACGACGTGATTGACTATCCAGCGACCTCACCGAACGGCCTCATCCGAGATCCTCGGACCCCGCCCGGCCGGCCGATCGTCCATCGTGGAGCCCCAGTGATGCGTGGCCTCAGTCTCTCAGCTCTCTCCCTGTTTCTCCTGTTGGGCATGGCCCACACGGCCACGGCCGAGGAGCAACTGCCTCCACCTGCCAAGAAGACGGTCGATTTCAACAAGGACATCAAGCCGATCCTGGCCAAGCACTGCGTCGGCTGCCACGGAGCCAAGAAGCAGGAGTCCGGCTTTCGGCTCGACACCCGTGACCGCACCCTGGCCGGGGGCGACCACGGAGTGGCATTCGCAGTCGGCCAGAGCGTCAAGAGCCTGCTGATCCGCTACGTCGGCGGACTCGATCCGGACATCACCATGCCCCCCGAAGGCGACCTGCTTTCCAGGACCCAGGTGGGATTGCTGCGGGCCTGGATCGACCAGGGAGCCAAGTGGCCCAAGGGGATCCGTATCGGCGGTCCTGCCAGGGTCCATTGGGCCTACACCCCGTTGAAGCGACCCGATCCGCCCAAGCTGCCGCCAGCACTGGCCGCAAAAGTCCGCAATTCCGTCGATGCCTTCATCTTGGCCCGGCTCGCCGCCAAGGGACTGGCACTCTCGCCGGTCGCCGACCGGCACACGCTGGCCCGACGGCTGAGCCTCGACCTGGTCGGCCTGCCGCCGAGCCCCGAAGAGGTCGATCGCTTCGTCGACGACAAGACACCCGATGCCTACCGGCGGCTGGTCGATCGGATGCTGCAATCCCGACACTTCGGTGAACGCTGGGGCCGCCACTGGCTGGACAAGGCCCGTTACGCCGACAGCGACGGGTACGAAAAGGACCGACCGCGACCCAACGCCTGGCGGTGGCGGGACTGGGTCATCGATGCCGTCAATCGCGACATGCCCTTTGACCAGTTCACCGTTGAACAGATCGCCGGGGACCTGCTGCCCGACGCCAACGAGAACCAGGTGCTGGCGACCGCCTTCCACCGCCAGACGCTGACCAACACCGAAGGCGGGACCGACAAGGAACAGTGGCGTGTCGAGGCGGTTTTCGACCGGGTCGAAACCACCGGGGCCGTCTGGCTGGGACTGACCGTGGGCTGTGCACGCTGCCATTCGCACAAGTACGACCGGATCTCGCAGCGGGAGTACTACCAGTTCTTCGCGTTCTACAACAACGGCGACGAGGTGAACTCCAACGTCGTCACCTCCTCGGACGCTCACAAAAAGTTCACCAGGGACTCCGTTGCGCACCGCCAACAGCTGGCCAAGCTCGAGAAGTCGCTGGCCACCGCACGCAGCAAGCTGCAGCCGGCGTTCCAGACCTGGCTCGACAAGCAACTGCGGGCCCTGAAAGTGGTCCGCAAGGACCCGATCCGTGATCTGCCGCTGACCGGTCTCTCTGCCACGGGTTCCGCCGACATCAAGCTGGCTGTTCAAAAGGACAACGTGGTCCTCGCCTCGGGACCCAACCCCGACACGGCCGTCTACACGCTGTCCGGACGCATCGAAGCCCCGTCCTTCTCGGGGCTCCGGCTGGAGGTCCAGCCCGACAAGTCGTTACCCAAGAACGGTCCCGGACGGGCGTCCAATGGCAACTTCGTCGTCACCGGGCTGAAGGTAGAAATCTCTGCCAACGAGTCGTTCGACAAGGCCACCGAGCTCAAGTTGGTCCAGGGCCGAGCCTCCTTCACCCAGGACAAGTTCCCGGCCGCCAACGCACTTGACGGCAAACCGAAGACCGGGTGGGCGATTGCCCCGCAGATGGGCAAACCCCACAACGCCACGTTCTTTCTCGCCAAGCCCGTGGCGCTGAAAGGACCACAACACCTCCGGGTGACGATCACGCAGAACTATGGGGGAACCCACACCCTTGGACGGTTCCGACTGGTCCCGCTCACCGGCAACCAGCAGGGACTTGGTTTGCCCCAGCCCGTGCTGGCTGCTTTCGAGGCCTACCGGAAGAACGCCGACGACAAGAAGGCCTCAGCCGTTCTGTTGGACCACTTCGCCACCGTCGACAAGACGACCGGCCCGTTGATCAAAAAGTTGGCCGAGGCCAGGAAGAAGGCTCCGAAACTTCCGCAGATGAGCGTCCGCGTAATCCGCCAGCGAACCAAGAGTCCCAGGACCACCTTCCTGTTTCAACGCGGCGATTTTCTCCGGCCACAGAAGGCGGCCCCGGCCATCCCGGCCGGACTCGGCGTGTTGCCGCCGGTCCAACCCCGTCACAAGGACCCCAAGCGACTTGCCGACCGGCTCGATCTGGCTCGCTGGCTGATCTCCGACGACAACCCGCTGACACCGCGGGTCGCCGTCAACCAGACCTGGGGCCACCTGTTCGGCAGGGGGCTGGTTCGCACGATCAACGATTTCGGTGTCCGCGGCGACAAGCCCACGCATCCCGCGCTGCTCGATTGGCTTGCCACCGAGTACAGGCGGTTGAAGTGGAGTCGCAAGGCGTTGATCCGCACCATCGTGCTTTCGGCCGCCTACCGCCAGACGTCGGTGACGTCGGAAGTCCTGGCGGCTGCCGACCCGCAGAACACGTTGCTGGGTCGCCAGAACCGTATCCGGTTGCAGGCCGAGATCATCCGCGACAACAGCCTGACCGCCTCCGGCCTGATCTCGCGCAAGATCGGCGGCCCGAGCGTCTTCCCACCGATGCCGGCCGACGTGGCGGCTCTGAGCTACGCCAACAACTTCAAGTGGAACCCCAGCAAGGGAGCCGACCGTTTTCGTCGCGGCATGTACACCTTCTTCAAGCGAACCGCCCCGCACCCGAACCTGACCACATTCGACTGCCCCGATTCGAACACCACATGTGTCGAACGTCAGGCGTCCAACACCCCGTTGCAGGCGTTGACGACACTCAACAACGAGGTCTACGTCGAAGCCGCCCAGGCGATGGCGCAGCGTGTCGGCGGCGAAAAGCACGCCGACGACCGCGGCCGACTGACCCGGGCCTTTCGGCTGTGCGTCTCGCGTCCACCCAGCTCCAAGGAACTCGACGGTTTCGCCGGCCTGCTCGGAGCCGCCCGCAAGTGGTACACCGGACACGCCGACGATGCCAAGTCACTGGTCGGCAACTACAGCACCAAGGGCACGGCAACCGACGAATCAGCCGCCTGGGTGGCCACCTGCCGGATCATGCTGAACATGGATGAATTCATCACTCGTGAATAGCCACGAGAGGAGAGAGTGACATGCACGAGTTGCTGTCGCAGACACGACGCAATTTCCTGACCAGTTCGGCCTGTGGCCTCGGAGCCGCCGGCCTGGCGTCGCTCCTTTCCGATGACGGACTTCTGGCAGCTGACGCAGCCAGCCCGCTAGCGACCAGGTCGACTCATTTCGAACCGCGGGCCAAGTCGTGCATCTTCATTTTCATGGCCGGCGCCCCGTCACATTTGGATCTCTTCGATCCCAAGCCAAAACTCAACCAGCTCCACGGGCAACCGATGCCCGACGAACAGCTCAAGGATGTCCGCTTCGCCTTCATCAAGAAGGACTCGGTCCGCCTGATGGGATCCAAGCGGAAGTTCCGTCGCTACGGTGAATGCGGCACCCAGTTCTCCGATTTCCTGCCCCACATCGGGAGCTGTGCCGACGATCTTCTGCTGGTCCGGTCGCTGCACTCCCAACAATTCAACCACCACCCCGGGCAGTTGCTGATGCAGTGCGGTCGTGGCACCTTCGGCCTGCCGACGATGGGTTCCTGGATCAACTACGGATTGGGCAGCGAGACCCGCGACCTGCCTGGCTACGTCGTGTTGACCAGCGGCCGAGGCTCCAGTGGCGGGGCGACGCTGTGGCAGAGTGGTTTCCTGCCGAGCCTCTACGCGGGCGTGCGATTTCGCACGTCGGGCGAACCGGTGCTGAATCTCTCGAATCCCAGCGGCCTGCCGCCCCAACTGCAACGCAAGGGCCTCGACGTGCTGCGGCAGGTCAACGGCAACCGCCTGGTCGAGCAGCGTGATCCCGAAATCGCCAGCCGCATCGCCAGTTACGAGCTGGCCTACCGCATGCAGACGGCCGCACCCGAGCTGATCGATCTTTCCAGCGAGACCAGGGCGACCCACGAGATGTACGGCGTCGATCGCAAGGAGATCCGCAAGGGGGGCCGCGGCAAGGCAGGCAACACCTACCAGAGCTTCGCGCGCAACTGCCTGCTGGCCCGCCGACTTGTCGAGCGGGGCGTACGGTTCGTCAACTTGGTCTACGCCTCGTGGGACCACCACAGCAACCTCGACAACGAACTGGCCTACAACACCCACGTCGTCGACCAGCCGATCGCCGCCCTGATCAAGGATCTCAAGCAGCGAGGCCTGCTCGACCAGACGATGGTCGTCTGGGGCGCCGAGTTCGGCCGCACCCCGCTGGGCGAAAACCGCGGTGGACGACCCGACGTCACCGGCCGCGACCACCACCCGTTCTCGTTCAGCATGTTCCTGGCCGGCGGCGGGCTCAAGGGCGGATTGGTCCACGGTGCCAGCGATGACATCGGCTGGGGCGTCGCCGACAAACCGGTGCACATCAATGACCTGCACGCCACGATGCTGCATTCCTTCGGACTCGACCACCTGAAACTGACCCACCGCTTCCAGGGTCGTGACTTCCGGCTGACCGATGTCGGCGGGCACGTCGTCACCGACTGGCTCGCCTGACCGTGTCCGATACTCCCGAGGGCGTCTCGGCAGAAGCCACCACCGAGTCCCGGTCCCGCTCGCGCCGCCGTCAATGGCTGATGGCCGCAACGGGCCTGCTGGGCAGCACCGTGCTCGGCTGGATGGGACTGAAGATCTGGACTCGGACCGGGATCCCCGCTGATGCGCCCCGCATCGGCGCATCTCTCGACACCGCCTGGCACGCCCGGCTCGGAATCAGCACGACCAACTACGAAGTCGCCCTCGCCCGTTCGGACGCACACCTCGACGGAGTCCGTTCAACCGATGTCGATCCCGAGAAGTTCCTCGACCGTATCGACGGGCTGCTGTTGACCGGTGGCGGCGACATTGACCCGAAACTGTACCAGGGCAATGTCGCCACCGCGGAACTGGTCGACCGACAGCGAGACGACTTCGAGACGGCGCTTTACCGGGGAGCGATCAAACGCGGCATGCCGGTGCTGGGGATCTGCCGCGGCATCCAGTTGATCAACGTCATCCACGGCGGCACACTCCAGAACCTCCGCGACGATCCAGAACTCTCAGCCCGGCACGGCATCGGCGTCGCCAGCATGACCGCTCACTCGGTGAACATCACGCCGGGCACCCGCCTGGCTCGCATCCTCGGCAGCGGCTCACACCAGGTCAATTCGTTTCACGGGCAGGCTGTGGACCGGGTCGGCCAGGGACTGCAGGTGGTCGCCAGGTCCGACGATGGACTGGTCGAAGCCATCGAGCGGTCCGGTGAGCCTTTTGTCGTCTGCACACAATGGCACCCCGAAGTGCCCCCCCAGCAGACGTCGGTCTTCGCAAGGTTTCTCGAGGCAGCCAGCAAGTACCGGCAGGCTCGTCAGCAGCGGTCTGGCGAACTCCGCCCCTAGGACGACCCGCTGTCTTTCAGAGCGGTCGCAGTCACTTCCAGGGCCACCTGGCCGGCTACGGCCTCCGCCACATCCTCCGGTTCCCGTTCATCCACCCGTCTCAGCCCCTGGAAAATCTCGACGGACGTCTGCCCGCACAGAAACGCGCCATAGGCTCCGAACAGGACCAACAGGCCGTAGAGCATCTTGCTGCTGGCCACGTCTCCCAGCCGCCACAAGCACGAACCGCAGCAGTACACCAGCCCGGCACATGCCCCGCCGTATAGCAGGCCATACACCGTTTCTCGCACAATCGTTCGCATGTCCGGACCCTAAACCACTCCGCGGTTCACTGTCAATCCGCCCCCCGCGCCGCCGGTCCTTCTGCCTGACTACTCGGGGACCGGGTCGACCTTTTCCCGCAGGGCCCAGGCCGACAGGAGGTAGAGCAGGCCGATGTTGAAGGCATGGAACCCGGTCAGCATCAGTGCTCCGAAAATCGTATCGGCCTCGGAGCTCAGTTCGGCAGAGTCACCAAAGATCGTGGTGGCCGGCCACAACAGCCACGAACCGACCGTGTCGGCTATCAGCGGTGCCTTGCTCAACAACAGCCCCAGTGCAAACAGCACCACGGTGGCAATGATCGTCTTCCATCGCGGCCGCACCAGTTGACTGCGAAAACTCCGTCGTGGACGCGCCTCGGCGATCTCCTCCTCTGAGGTGATCACCCCCATCGACAACTTCCCGTGCTTGAGCATCAGTGCGAGAGGAAACAGCACGCCCAGAGCGGGCCTCGGATCGTCCGACTGCAGCACGTCGTTGATGGACTCCCGGTGCAGCTCGAACATCTCCTTGATGTACGACTTGATGTCATCCGGGTTGGTTGCATCGCGAATCGCGTCCCACAACGGCTTCAGCCTCGAGTCCACCTCGTCCTCGCCGCTCTTGCGTTCCCCCCGTCGCAATGCTCCCAGTTCTTCGGCGACGCGTCTCAGACGTCCAAGTGCCCGTTCGTCATGGGCAATCTCATCAAGTGTCGCCAACAGCCCCACCACCGGTGCCTCGGTGACCACCTCGTAGTCGAGCTCCGGCTCCTCTTGAATCGTCTCACCGCACGCCATGCGATACAGCAACCACGGGTAGTCGGCTCCGGAGGCGATCGCCTGAGGCAGCCCTCCGAAAAACCTCGGGTTCAATTCGATCAGGTACGGAGTGCCGTCCTCACCGACGCGGTAATCGAGTTGTGCCATGCCGTGCCACTCGAGATGTTCGAGCAACCGTTGAGCCGACGCTTCCGCATCGGGCAACGGCACGGTCTCCCGCAGAGCTCCGGCCCCGGTTCCGCGTGGAAACGCCCTCACGTTGTGGTATGTCATCATCGCCACGCGCTGCCCGCCGTCGAACAATGCCGAGACACAGTAGTCCTCGCCCTTCACGAAGTCCTGCACCAGGGGATATTCGTTCGGTGCCAGCCCGAAACCGTCCACGAATTCCCGGAATGTGGACGTCAGTTCCTCGGCAGAGTCACACTTCTTCAGGCCAACTCCCGCGGCCCCTTCCCGGACCTTCAGGAACACCGGGAAACTCATCTCCGGAATCGCACGATAAAGGTCGTCGAAGTCGTGGAACTGGCGGGTCGGCGGAATCGTGATCCCGAGTTCCTCCGCCAACAAGGCCAGCTTCCCTTTGTCATGCGTACGCGACATGTTCGCGTAAGAGGTCAGTGGAACCGTCACCAATCCATCGAACCGCTCTCGATGCTCGGCAATCAACCACGTTTCCTTGTGCACCGGCATCAGCACGAACGGCTCATCCGGATCCTCGGGTTTCAGTTCCCGGACCTTCTCGATCATGTAGTCGACAAAGGCTTCTGGTTCCTGGCCGACCGACGGGTGCTGAAAACTGCCCGTGCAGTACTTCGAAAAGAAGCACGGCGCAAATGGAGCCTCCTCGCCACAGAAGACCTCGATGCCTCGCCGACCCAAGCTGCGGACCATTGCCAGGGCATGCCAGCCCCGCGAGTGCGTCACGATCACCCGCCCCATTGCATGAACCCCCGTCTAAGTGACGCGATCTCGGCTTGGCGCCAGCATAGACAAAGCGAGGGACCCGTCACAACGGATCCCTCGCTCGCACGGATCAGATTGGTGCCGGACCCCGGGTTCGTCCGATGGCCGGTTGCTACCGCAACCAGATTTGACCTCCCAGGACCAAACCTTGCCACCAGACTCTCTCGAACCCGGGATCGACACCAATAGCCGGGGGCTCCGACTGACCGTTGTCGTTGTAGTAGATGTTGTCGTATGCGCGCGAAACGTTGTGGGCCACCGTGACGTCATAAGCGAGAAAGAACTCGATGTCTTCGCTGGGGAGCAGCTTCAGGAAGAACCGGAAGTCGAACACCACCGATTCTTTCCAGCCACTCTTGCTGCTCTGTGTCAGCGGATCGCCGAAACTCCGCAACTGGTCTGTCTCCACTTCCATTTCATACCGGTTTCCACCGACAGCAACCTTCGGCTCGAAGCCCACCGTGAACCAGCGATGCTGCAACTGGAACCTCATACCGATCTGCGGGGCAAAAATCTCGTTGTTGACTCGCGAATTGATGACGCTGACCAGTCCGAGGTCCAGCAGGCCGTCGTTGTTGATGTCTTCTCCCGGGTCTATCACTCCGTTGCTGTTGAGGTCTTCTCCGAAGTCGACGACACCGTCGAATCCCCCGTTGAACACTCCGGTCTGGAACAGACCTTCGTTCACTTCGAGGTATCGGAAACCGAGAATCGGCAGGAGCCTCAAGCCCTCGCCGACATTCGAGTCGTTGCGGATGTAGTTGATACCGGCTCCCCACACGTCCTGCACATAACGGGCCCGGAAACTGTGGTCATAGAGGAACGCTTCTCCGCCGAGCGGTTCACCGAACTTGTTGACGGTGGTTGCCGCAAAAATCGGGTCCGAAGGGTTGCCGCCGGTCACAGTCGGCCCGAAACCCTGCGCCCCGAGTCCGGTGATCGCGCCACTGGCGCTGTTCTCCTTCAATCCCCAGACGTTGGCTTCCAGGGCACCACCATTGAGCATGACGCCCAACGTGCCTCGCATTCCGTTGATGTTCTTCAACTCGAAGTTGTCGATTGACGGAACGAAGGCCACCCCGATCACCTCTCCGCCTGATGAAACCTCGAAAGGCAGCCGTTCGTTGTCGACCATCGGGTCGTCAGCACCCAGGATGTGATTTCCAGGACGCCGCGTCTGAAACAACAGGTAATCCAAACGGATCCAACTGTTTCGCACCACGCTGTCCAGAATTCGGTCCAGGTGAGTGTCCTGGTAACCCCAACCCCGGTCTTGCGACAGCATCCGCTCGTGGATCACCGGCCCGTCGGTTGACGGGTCGACCCAGGCTCCAGCGGCGTACGATGCCGGAGACACACCGGATGGGTAACTGGGATTCGCCGCCGGTTGAGGCTGTTGTGCGGAGTACTGAGCACGGGCCGACACGTTCACCAACAGCGTGAACATCACGGTCAGTAGAAGAACGACACGGCCGATCATGGTCGATTTCCTGTAACCAGCGCTCAAAACGTTCGCGCAACTCACGAACGGATTGCACCGGTTGTACGGCTTATGACACCAACATCGGCCACACGACCGGCACAACTTGCCCGAAACACGCATTCGGACGTCGGTTCGTGCGTTTCAGGTAAGATCGGCGGGCGGCTCTGTTCCGCCCCGTTTCCCGCACAAGTGCGCCGAATCGCACCCCAGGCCGCTGTTCGCATTCGCGGCACCTTTGCGATATTCTTGCCCCGAGCGGATGTCGCTGTTTCGGCCTTTTCGTCACCGGACTTCACACAAGGACACGCCATGGCGGCCATCGACTTTCGCGATCGACTGCTGGCCGGGCTGGGCGGAAACTGGCCGGATCCCTGTCCACTGAAACCTCGTGTCACCAAGACCCAGCAGAAGGACGGATACCGCCTGTTGACACTCAGTTATGAGGTCGAACCCGGAGATCGGGTTCCGGCACTGCTGCTGATCCCTGACGGCGTGACATCCGGCAAGCCGGCACCCGGAATCGCGATCTGGCACCAGCACGCCGGCCAGTATCATCTCGGCAAGAGCGAGCCTGCCGGTTTGGCCGGCAACAAGATGCACCACACCGGTGTGGCACTGGTCCGCGAGGGCCATGTGGTCCTTTGCCCCGACGCGGTTTGCTTCGAAGAACGGCAGGACCCGACCGGCAAGTTGAAGACGCACTGGTTCGAGCGTTTCGAATTCCTGCGGCATGTCGTCGACGGCCGGTGCATGGCGTGGAAGAACATCCTCGACATGCGGCGGGCGGTTGACGTGCTGGCCGGCCTCGACGAAGTCAACGCCGAACGGCTGGGCTGCTACGGGCATTCGATGGGCTCGACCCACACGTGGCTGGTCGGCCCCTGGGAGCCGCGGCTCAAGTGCCTGGTCGGCAATTGCTGCCTGCCGACCTACAAGGCGATCCACGACCGCCACATGCTGCACTGCTTCCCCAATTTTGTTCCCGGCATCTATCCCCACGGTGACACGCCGGACATCGCCGCGCTGATCGCGCCACGCGCCCTGCACCTGAACTTCGGCGAGAAGGACAGCGGCAGCCCCATCGACGAGGTCCGACGCGGCGTGCAGGTGATCGCCAAGTCCTACGAGGCGATCCACGCCGAAAAGATGTTCTCGTACTACATCGAAGACGGCTCCGGCCACGTGCTTTCACCGGAGATGTGGCGCCGGACCCGTGACGTCTTCGCCCGCCACCTCAAGGCCTGACTCCCCATCCCACCCCCGACTCGACCTCCCGGACCGACCCGCCATGGATGCACTCGAATACAACAAGCGACTCGTGTCGTTTGAATCCACCAGCAACCTCTCCAACGCGGCGGTCAGCGACTACTGCGAAGAAGTGCTCGAGGGGCTCGGGTTTGCGATCGAGCGAACCGAGTACGACGACCCTCACGGTGTGCGGAAGGTGAGCGTGATCGGCAAGAAGGGCGACGGAACCGGCGGCATGGCATATTTCGGTCACACCGACGTGGTGCCGGCCGACCCGTGGCACACCGACGACTCCGGACCATTCGAACCCACGATTGTCGGCGACCGGCTCTACGGCCGAGGCAGTTGCGACATGAAGGGTTCGATCGCCTGCATGTTCGCCGCAGCCGAACGACTTGGTGATCTCTCGCTCAAACACCCGGTCTACATCACCTGCACCTCCGACGAAGAGATCGGTTACGGCGGCGCCATGGCGGTGGCCGAACGGAGCGAGATGTTCCGCGAGATGGTCGCCGGCCAATCTCGCGGCATCATCGGCGAACCAACCATGCTCGAGGTGGTCTACGCTCACAAGGGCACCACCGGCCTGGTCGCCACCTCGCACGGTACGGCCTCGCACTCGAGCACCCGCGCCGGGCTCAACGCCAACCTCGCAATGATCCCCTACCTGTCCGAGATGAAGCGGATCCACGACGAGACCGAATCATCGGCCGAGTGGCAGAACGAGGAATTCGATCCGCCGACGATCAGCTGGAACATCGGGATCAACGACCACACGGCCGCGGTCAACATCACGCCGCCGCAGAGCGTTTGCACCGTCTACTTTCGAGCCATGCCCGGGCAGCAGATCGACGACCTGATCGAACGGGCCCGCGCCACCGCCGACGAGTGCGACATCGAATTCGTTGTCAAGAGCCGCGCCGAACCCCTCTACATCGATCCCGACTCGCCTTTCGTCCGCGAGGTTCTTGACCTGGCCAACCGCGAGACCCCAACCACGGTCTGTTACGGCACCGACGGCGGGGTGCTTACCGACCTGGAGAACATGGTCGTGATCGGCCCCGGTGACATCGCCCAGGCACATACCTGGGACGAGTTCATCGCGCTGGAACAACTGGAACTCGGTACCGATCTCTACGCCCGCATGATCGACGCCTGGTGCGGTTAGCCACCGCCGGCTGGACGGATCCGCCGACGTCGGGTCGCAGCAGCCGGTTTTTTCCTCGCCGATTCGAGCCGGCGCGTTTCCCGATTGAAGACCTCGGGATCGAACACGTCGACACCCCGTCGCTTGTCTCCGCGTTTTGACGCCGTGACCGGGGCCTCCCGAGATGTTTCCTCGGAACGCGGCGTCTTGGAGCGAACAGCTTTGGACTGCACCACCCGCCGCACCCACGATTCGATCAGCACCAGTTGTTCCCGCCCCAGCGGCCGAACCGGCCTGGTCCCCGAAGCGCTGCCGTGCGGCTTTCGGGCAAGTCGCAACAGCGGGCTCTCGGCCGGACGAACCACATCCAGCTGGCCGAGAACCGCCTCGAGGTTCTTGCGGGTTCGGACCTGAAAACCACTCCGTTCGCGTCCGATGGGTTCCAGGCGAAATGCCCGTCCGACGCCCGATCCGTGACATGACCCGTTGCCGCAGCGATTCGACAGCAGGGGCTGAACCCGCTGGACAAACGTGCCGGCCACCTCGCGGGGCAACCCTCCCAGCGCCTCGATCGGTTCAACATCCCGGGACATCGCCGCCGTGGTGCTGCGAACCGTCGGAGCGTTGCCGCGGGGGCCAACGGTCGGGGCAAGTTTCGCGATCATCGCTCTCGTGGCCGGCTTCTTCGAAGCCAGACGCTCGGCCGCCCGGAATTCCACGAGAGCCTGTTGATTGAGTCCATGGGAAAGACACCAGCGGCCAAGCGCGATGTGACTGGACGCGTCCCGAGCGGGCATCTTCGCCCGCAGCTTCCGGTGGGCATCAACCAGGTTCAGCGCCTCCACCTCGACCAACTCACGCGGGATCACGACGCGACCCGACAACGAGTCGACCTGGTACCCCGCCTCCAACAGCTTCACCTGCCCGGCCAACACACGACCGTTCCGCAACACGATCACGTGTGGCACCAGCTCTTCGGCAGCCGGGCCCACAGCCACAGTCACCGCCAGCACGGCTGCACACAGCAGTGCAAACCGGACAACAGACAACCGATCAACGGACAGAAAATCAGCCACGCACGAGACTCTCCGGAGCCAGAATCGCGGAAGAATACCGCCGAGGTTTCCAAGGGGTCAAGGTCGACTGGTTGGTGATGACGTGTCATCCTGACACGCCCACCGTCTCTCCGAATCGGATTCCATGAACTCTCTTCGCCCGGCCACAGCCCACGACCTGCCACAGGTCATCGAACTGCTCGACACCATTTTCCGGCGAGAAAAGGGTGTCGAGGATCAAAGCGTTCTGACCGACTTTCCACTGGTCTTCGACGACCGCAACCTGGCCAATTGCCGGGTGATCGAACGGGCTGGACGGATCGTCAGCCACGCGGCCGTCTGGCCACGGACTTTTCAGATCGATGGAGAATCGGTCCGGGTCGGGATCATCGTGCTGGTGGCCACCGACGCCAGGCACCGCCGGCAGGGACTGGCAGCCGAATTGATGCGAGACCTCCAGGCAGCCATGCCCGGACTGGGCTGTCAATTGGGACTGCTGTGGACCGGCGTGCCCGGGTTCTACGAGTCACTGGGCTGGGTCTCGGTCCAGACACCCGGCTGGATCGCCCGCGGAACAACCGTGCCCCGGGACGGCTCCGCACGACTCCAGGTGGTCGAATTCGATCCCACCCGGCACCTCGACGCGCTGCACCATCTGCACCGCGCCCAGGCAATCCACTCCCAGCGGACACCCACCGAATCGGCGGCGTTGTTCACGCTGCCCAAGTGCCCGGTACTGGTCGGCGAAGCCGATGGCCATCCGGTGGCCTACCTGGTCGAAGGCCGCGCAGCCAACAAACGGGGACTGGTGGAGTACGCCGGCGACTCTCACGATGTCTGGGAGTTGATCGGCCACGTGACGACCACTCGGGGCTCCCAGCAACTGTTGATCTTCCCGACACATCCGAAACTGGCCGAGCTGGCCCGTGAATCCGGGTGGTCGATTGGCCCGCTGACGAGTTCAAAGGGATTCGGTGACGAAATGGTCCTGGTGCTCGACGAAACGGTCGCCGGGACCGCGGTCCTGGAGCACCTGTTCTGCTGGGGACTCGACCAGGCCTAGATCAACGACGGACTGGTTCCTGCGAAAACAGCGGCCGGATGGCCTCGCCATCAGCCAGCGTCTGCGGTCGCGAGAACCGGTCGCGGATCCGGTGCCGCGGATCAATGCCCAGGGCCGTGTAGATCGTCGCCGCCACGTCTTCGGGCGTCACCGGCGCGGAGGCCGGGTAGGCAGCAAACCGGTCGGAGGACCCGTGAACGTATCCGGCCTTCATCCCACCGCCGGCGAACAGGATCGAGAAGCAGTGCGGCCAGTGGTCGCGGCCGTCGGGGGTGGCACCGGCCGATGACGTGATCTGTCCCAGTTTCGGCGTTCGGCCGAACTCGGCCAAGCACGCCACCAGGGTGTCCTCCAGTAGGCCTCGCTCCGACAGATCCTCAACCAGCGCCGCGAGCGCCTGATCGGTCGGCGGGCACAGTCCCTTGACCAGGCTCTGGTAGTGCCCCTTGTGGCCGTCGAACGCCTGGCGACCGGCCCAGACCGACACCAGTCTCACGCCTCGCTCTATCAGCCGGCGGGCCAGCAGCATGCACTGCCCCAGGTGCGGCATTCCGCCGCCCTGAACTCCCGAGATCTCACGACGGAGACCGTACCGTCGGCGGACCGACTCGGGTTCGTCATCCAGCCGGAATGCCTCGCGGGCTTCCGCTGCGGTGATCAGATCGAACGCCTTTTCGTAAAAGACATCTTTTCGGTTCAGGGCGCGGGGCGGAACCGGCTCGTCGAGACCGCGATCCAATTGAGAAAGCAATTGCCGCCGCTGGCCAAATCGGCCGGCCTCCAAAGTCTGCTCCAGTCCCGGCACGCGATAATCCCCCTTGCTCGGGTCCCCGGCAATGAACGGGTCGTGGGCATCGCCGAGAAATCCGGCCAGTACGCCGGGGATGAAGTGGCCGCAGTTGAAGAATCGCTTGGGCAGGTGAACATAATCGGGCAAAGCCCGTTCGGTCGGCATCAGCTTGGACAACACCGAGCCATAGGCGGGGGCATTCGACGGGGACGAGCCGCGGATCAACTGCGAATCCCTCAGCGGCGGCTGGCCGGTCAGCATGAAATACGAGCTGGCATTGTGATCGACGATGCGGTGATTGACCGAACGGACCACGCTGAAATGGTGCATCTGCCTGGCCAGCTTCGGCAGGTGCTCGCAGAGCTGATAGCCGGGGATCGTGGTGTCGATCGGCTTCAGCGGCCCCCGGATGTTCTCCGGGGCATCCGGCTTCATGTCCCACATGTCGATCTGGCTCGGCCCCCCTTCCATGAAGAAGAGGATGCAGGACTTGGCCGTTGCCCGCGACGGGTCCGCGGCCAGCACCTCGGGCAACGACAGCCCCAGTGCTCCCAGGCCACCCATCTGCAGGATTTCTCGCCGCCGCCAGTTCATCCCGTCCGCTCCAAGGCACCCGGGCCATTGCGAACGATTCTACGGCCACTCCCGCACCCCGTGCAATTGGTGACCACCGCATATATGCAGCCGCCGTCTTGGAAGAACCTCTGCCGGGTGGATAGCATTCGGGAACCCATTGCCGGACCGGGCGAACGGGGACGACCATGAGCGAGTTCGCCTTCAGACGGTCGGCTTGAGACGGGAGCGGTGAGGCGGGTAGCATTCTGGAAACCAATTGCCAAGTTCGACGACCGGAGACGACCATGAGCCAGACCGACCGACGCACATTCCTGGGCAGCGCCGCTGCCCTGGCCGCCACGGGGCTTGGCACTCTCGAAGCCGCCGCTCCCAGTGAAACCGTCAACATCGCGGTGCTCGGATGTGGCCGCGGTTCGGGCCTGGCCCGTTTCTTCGCCCGGGTCAAGGACAGCCAGGTCGTGGCGATCTGCGATGTCGACGAAAGCCGGGGACAGGCGCTGTGCGCCCAGATCGGCCAACTCTCCGGCCGCCGCCCGGAATACGTCGTCGACTACCGCACGCTGCTGGACCGCAAGGACGTCGACGCGTTGGCCGTGGCCACCCCCGATCACTGGCACGCACCGGTCACGATCAATGCCTGCCTGGCCGGCAAGGACGTCTACGTCGAAAAGCCCGCCTCGCACAACATTCACGAGGGCCGCATGGCCGTCACAGCAGCCCGCAAGCACAAGCGGATCGTCCAGCACGGCACCAACCTGCGAGCTGCTCCTCACTACAAGCGAGCCTGGAAACTGCTGGCCGACGGGGAAATCGGCAAGGTGATGATGGTCAAGGCGATCAACAACCAGCGACGTGGACGCATGGCTCACCGCAAGGACGAACCGGTGCCCAAGGGAGTCAACTACGACATCTGGGTCGGCCCCGCCCCCATGAAGCCCTTCAACCGCAACCGCTTTCACACCGGCTGGCACTGGCTGTGGGATTACGGGACCGGAGACCTGGGCAATGACGGAGTCCACCAGGTCGACATCGGTCGCTGGGCACTGAACCTCGGTGCTCCCAAGGCCGTCAGTTGCAGCGGTGCCAAGCTGGGCTGGAAGGGCGATGCCCACGAGGTGCCCGACGCAATGGTCGTCACCTGGGAATACGACGACTTGCTGTACGTCTTCGAGCAGCGGGACTTCACGCCCTACCGCATGCAGGCGCACATGAACGACAACGACAACATCATCTACGGCGATGCCGGCTACATGATGGTCGATCGTGACGGCTACCGGATCTTCCACCGCGGCGGAAAGCCGGGCAAGAAGTTCTACAAGAAGTGGACCGACGACGGTGGCCACTACCGCAACTTCGTCGCCTGCGTGAAGAACCGCAAGCAGGACGAACTGAACGCCGACATCCTCGAGGGACACTACTCCGCCATGCTCTGCCACCTCGGCAACATCGCCTACCGCACCGGCAAGCGGCTGGAGTTCGACGGCGAGACCGAGACCTTCACCAACGACAAGTCGGCCAACCAGTACCTCAGCCGCGAGTACCGCAAGGGGTACGAACTGCCGAAGGTCTAGGCACCCGGCGGCAACGGCCGACCGCTACACCGCATCGGCGAACTTGTCGAGGTAGGCCCGCGCCCGGTTGATCTCGGCAGTGACTTTCGCGGTCGTCTCCAGGATCGGCACACCGCGTGGCACCGGGTGCATGAAGATCTCGACCCGGCCTGCGAACTTGATCTTCTTCAGCCCGGCGACGATCGGTTTGAAATCCAGCGGCCCACGACCGGGCATCTGCATCAGTTCCTGCGCCTTGGGCAGCTTCTTGCTGCAGCCCATGCCGTGCTCCCACGCCTGGAAATGCACCAGCCGCCGACCCAGCCGCACGATGTGTTTGCCGATCAGCTGCGGATCCTGGGGCATGTGGTAACCGGCCAGCGCCATGCCGATGTGCTTGGACGGCAACAGATCCATCAGCATCAACTGAGATTCGGGCGAGTTGATGATCGTGCCACTGTGGTTTTCGATCCCGATCTGCACGCCGGTCTCTTCGGCAGCCGCAACATGCGGCTTCAGCTTCTCGGCCAGGGCCTTGACCGCCTTCTTCAGGGACTCACCCTTCAGGTTCCTGGGACCAATGGTGTTGCAGATCACCATGTCGCCGCCGAGTTTCTTGACCAGTTTCATCTCCTGCTGCATTCCGAATACGCCGTACTTGAAACAGGTCATGCTGCCCAGGCGGACGTTGTTCTTCTTCAGCAGGGTCTGGACCGCCTCGATCCCCAGTTCGTCGACCTGTTCTCGCTGGCTCCCATGAGGTTTGGCCCAGAACTCAACCGTCTCGGCCCCGCACTTGCGGACCTCGGGCAGGATCTCGGCCAACGGCTTCGTGCCGTACATGCAGGCGCCGACAATGTAACGGATCCGGAACTTCTTCTTCGATTCGGCCGCGACCACTCCACCCAACGTCGCACCAGCGGCCAATGCCCCGGCACCGGCGATGAAATCCCGTCGAGTCGGCATCTCGCTCTGCATGTCCCTAGTCTCCATTGAATTCGTCACTCCCTGGGATCAATTCTCTCGCCGCCTCGACGATCGGTTCGCGCGGCATCGCGTTGTGGCCGACTCCTGGAAGTTCGATGAACCGCCGCTCGACTCTCGTGGCCGACTGAGACGGGGCAGCTTCGAACAGGTTTCGTGACAGCCGAACCGGAACCACCTGGTCATCTGTACCGTGCACGATCGTCAAAGGACAGGTCACGTCTCCGATGTGGTCGATCGACTGGTAGCGATCGACCAGTACCCAGCGGACCGGCAGCCAGGGGTAGTGGTGGCGGCCGGTGTCGGTCATCGACGAAAACGGGGCCCGCAGCAGCAATCCGGCCGGCGGGGTCCCCCCACGGCACAGATCGGCTGCCAGGCGAACCGCCACGGCGCTGCCCAACGATTCGCCGAACAGGATCAGGCGATCGGCAGCAACCCCGCGGGCTGCCAGCCAGGCCTGGATGTCGCGTGCGTCGGCGTGCAGCAACGCCTCGGTCGGCTTGCCGGCGTTTTCGGCGTAGCCACGGTAGTCGACGAGCACCACGTCCAGTCCCAGGTCGGTGAAACCGGCAATCGCGTCGGCCCGGAAACCGCGGTGCCCGGCATTGCCGGGAAAATACAGCAGCAGCGTTCTGCCGTCGGTGAGTTTTGCGAGGCCTTCGGCGGGGTCATCCGCGGCCTGGCCATCAGCCAGCGCCAGCCAACCGCACAGCACCACGTCGTCGGCAACCGGCACCTCGATCTCGTGAACCTGCCCCGACGGCAGGCCGCACTCGGTCGTCGGCACCGTCGCCACTCGCGTGGGAAAGTACATCATCGACCGCTGCAACCAGGCGAACATCAGGACCAGCACCAGGTAGGGAACCAGCAGGAACAGGACCGCTCGACGCAACCACGTTCGAAACCGCCGCGCTGCCGGCAAACCGTTTGTTGATTCCGGTTGCACTCGATCATTCACGTCAGCCCCCGGTCGCGCATACCCGAATGATGGTCAGGCTGTCCGAACCGGTGCAAGGGCCCGCATCGCATGCCGCAAACCCACGGTCCCGGGACATTCATCGTCCCTCTCGCTTGCTCTTGTCGAACCGGTCGTTTCGAGCCGGCATCACCGCACCGGTCTCCTTGAGCAGTCGGTGCAGAGTGGTCCGCATGGCCCGCGCCCGCTCCGGCTGACGTTCGGCCAGGTTGCGGGTCTCACCGATATCGCTCTCGAGATCGAACAACTCCACCCGCTCGTCCTCGTACCACTCGATCAACTTCCATCGCCCGTCGCGGACCGCTCCCGAGGGGGCTCCCCCCTGGTTGCCGTAGTGAGGATAGTGCCACAACACCGGCCCGCGTTCCCGTGTCTCTCCCTTCAGCAACGGAACGAAACTCATCCCGTCCCGATGCTGGTCAGGCCGAGCCTTCAATCCGGTGATCTCGAGAATCGTCGGGTAGAAGTCCGTGCTGGTGACGACCTGGTTGCAGACACTTCCGGCGGCGGTCACCTTCGGCCAGCGGACGATCATCGGTTCGCGGATCCCGCCCTCGTACATCCATCCCTTGCCGCCTCGAAGCGGCAGGTTGCTGGTCGGATGCCCTTCGGATGTCGACAGCCCACCGTTGTCGGACATGAAGAACACGACCGTGTTCTTCTCGAGCCCCAGTCGTTTCAATCCCGACAGCACCGTGCCCACCGCCGCGTCCATCGCCTCGATCATGCCGGCATAGACCGCATGGGCCTGCAGCGTCCGCACCCGTCTCCGGTGTTCGCGCTTCGAGAATTCTCCCGCCACCGCCGCGGTGTCGAGTTTCTTCCTTCTGGCCAGGTACTTCTGCCGGAGATCCTTTCGGGCGATCAGCGGGGTGTGAACCGAGTAGAACGACAGATAGGCCAGGAACGGCTTCTCGCGATTCGTCTCGATGAACTTGACCGTCTCGTTGGCCAACCTCGCCGGCAGGTGTTCTCCGGGCGGCCCGTCCTTCAAGCGCGGATTTCCGTAGGGCGAAAAGTACTTCTTGCCCCCGTAGGGGCCACCGCGGGTGATTCCGCCCTGGTTGACATCGAACCCCTGGCTCTCGGGCCAGAACCCCTCGGGCCCCAGGTGCCATTTGCCGGCGAAGAAGGTCGCGTAACCGGCTTCCTTCAACGCCTCGGCCAGCGTGACTTCCCCGTGGGCCATCCGATCCTTGTACGCCGCCGGCAACAGCCTGGTGTTGCGTCGCCATTTCCCGGGCTGGTTGCCGCCACCGGCATTGATGTAGTCGGTGATGCCGGTCCGCGACGGGTACCGGCCGGTCAGGATACTGGCCCGGGTGGGGCTGCAGACCGGGCAGGCGGCGTAGGCATTGGTGAACCGCGTTCCCGACCTGGCCAGGCCGTCGACATGCGGGGTGTCGTAAAACGAGCTGCCGAAGCAGCCCAGGTCGGTCCAGCCCAGGTCATCGACCAGGAAGAAGACCACGTTGGGCCGCTCGGCCGCACGCAGCACCGAGGGACTCAACAGGATCAGTGTGACAAGCAGAGACCAACCGTACATGCCGTCACTCGTCCGCAGGGAGTTCGGGGTCCGCGACGTCGACCGACGGGGCCGGAGCAGGATCACCACCCGCCCCCCCTCGCCGAACAACATGAACAACGCCCGCCAACCCCAGGAACGCGACAACTCCAGCCACGCCGTACCAGTGCGTCTTGCTCCAGATCGACCACCCGGCCCCCACCGTCGCCGCAGCCAACGCCACGCACATCGCCACGTTGACCAGGTTGCGTCGACCGCCCTGCGGCAGGTGGTCGCCGAGCATCCGGCGGTTGTTCATCATCAGGAAGAAGGTCAGGTAGGCGATCGGCAACAGCACCATCCCGAAGACACTCGTCGGCACCGCCAGCCAGAACCGGGCCTCGCCGTCACCCCACAGGAACAGGAATCCCAGGGCACCGGTGATCCCGGGCAGCAGGCTCCAGATGCGGTGCTGAATTCCCGAGGCCGGGATCCCCATCATCTCGCAGACAGTGAACCCGTTGATCAGCATCAGGATGATGATCGTCGAGAAGGCCATGCCGACCACGCCGATCCCGAAGACGACGTGAGCCACGGTGTGACCGGTCAGCTTCTCGAGCGTGTTGGCCAGCAGAAAAGCATCCCGCTGGACCAGCATCGCCGCGATCTTCCTGTCGGCCAGTTCGATCTCTCCGGAGCCGGCCAGGTGCTTCTCCAGTCCTGCGACGTTCTTGTCGTACCCGCCCTGCAACTTGTCGGTGATTCCCGGGGTCGCCGGCCCCTCGCCCACGAGTCCCGGATCGAACTGCCCGTGGAACTGGCTGGCCGAGGCGATCACGACGCAACTGGTCGCCAGCACGAAGGGGATGAACAGCCCGACCGAGAGATCGAAGATGGCCAACCCGCGAAAATCTCGATCCCAACCCCGTTTGAGCATCGAGTAGGGCAACAGGAAGGTCATGTTGATTCCGACGGCCGTCGCCGCAGCGGTCACCATCCGGTCACGTTGTGTCGAGAGGATCTCTTCTCGCCAGTATTGGGCGTGAGTCGAATCTTTCAGCGCCGCCTCGAATGCCGCCGCCGGCCGATCCAACAACGACAGGTCCGGAATGAAACCGCCCAGGATCTCGCCCCAGGGCAAGCCATCGCCCTTTGACGACATCGCGATCACCACTCCGAAGAAGCTCAGAACGACAATCGCCACTATGGACTTCAACAGGATCTCGAAGAGTTTCAGTCCCCAGCCACCGCTCTCGTAGAACCAGATCACCACCGCCGATACGCCGAACAGCAGCCCCACGGCGATGTACTTGCCGGTGTCGCTGCCGAACAGTTCGGGAAACAGGTTCTGCTGTATCGCGGCGGTGCCGAGAGAAAACTGCGGCATCGCCCAGACCAGGTTGGCCATGAGCGTGGCGATCGCCCAGCCCCAGCCCAGCACCGGGTTGACATGACGGTTGATCGCGTCGAAAGGCCGTTCACCGGTCGAGAGCGCAACGTAGCCGATGGCGCTGAGCATCACGATGCCCAGGATCATCATCAGCGGCTGCAGCCACATCATCTCGTAACCGCCGATGACTCCCAGGTAGAGACTTCCGGCCAGCGAGCCGCCGCCGAGCGTGATCGCACCCTGCAACCAGCCAGGACCCGACAGGCGGGCGTAGGTCATCAGCGTGGCCAGCCCCCCCTTCTGCTTCGCATCGAAAATGGCCTGGCGATCTTGTTCCACCTGTGACATGAGTCATCCGTCCCGTGTCGGTTGCGTGCGTACGAAATGCGGTCCCGACGATTGTGCCACGCGACGCCGCACGGGGAAAGCGAGCCGTGCGCATGCCGGTCGAAGAACAACTCGACTCCCGGTGGCCAGCCCGGGGCCGCCGTCGGACCTACAACAGCGAATGGACCGGGGTGCCCTGCACGACGAAGTACGGCCGGCCGGTCGGGTCCACCACCCGCGTGTCCGAGCCGTAGCCCAGGCAGTGGTAGATCGTGGCGATGAAGTCGCGGACGTGGACCGGATTGTCGGCCGGGTACCCGGCAATCTTGTCACTGGAGCCGTACACCTGGCCGCCACGGATCCCCCCGCCAGCCAGCACCGTGCTGTAGACCGATCCCCAGTGGTCACGTCCGGCCTTCTTGTTGACCTTGGGCGTCCGCCCGAATTCGCCCGTCCAGGCAATCAGCGTCTCGTCCAACTGCCCCCGTTCAGAGAGGTCTTCGATCAACGCCGAAAACGCCCGGTCCATCGGCGGCAGCAGCATGTCCTTCATGACCTTGAAGTGCTTGTCGTGGGTGTCGAAGTTCTTCGTCGAGTGCAGGAACATCCAGGGCACCGTCACCAGGCCCACGCCCGCTTCGACCAGCCTCCGTGCCACCAGGCAACTGCGGCCGAACTTGTTGTCCCCGTAGCGGGCCAGCGTCTCGGGCGACTCGTCGTCGATCGTGAACGCTCGCCAGGCCGAATTCGAGCCGAGGATGTCCAGGGCCTGCTGCTGGAACCGTCCGTAGTTGGCTTCGGCCGCCGACACGTCCGGGCGGGACTGCTCGACGCGGGAGAGCAACTCCTGGCGGCTGAGCTGCCGCTGGTCTCCGACTCCCTTGGGAGGATGGAAGCCGGGCGGAAGCGTACCGGGCTTCCACGATTCGTCGATCAACATCAACGGGTCGAAGTTCGGACCCAGGAATCCGGCGTGCTGACCACCCCACTGGAAGTTGTTCTGGTCACCGATGCGAACCGGCAGGTGCACCGAGGCCGGCAATCCGTTGCGGTCGCCCCGCAACTGTCGCACGACGCCGCCGACACACGGAGGATCGACGCGGTCCATCTGCGGCTCGCCCCGGGTCCGTGGAGCGTTCTTCAGACCCGTCATGTTGTAATGAACGCCGATGCCGTGCGTGTTGCTGTTGTGATAGGTCGAACGGATGACCGAGTAGTGGTGGGCCTGGCGAGCCATCATCGGCAGGTGCTCGCAGACCTCGATCCCCCGCACGCTGGTCTCGATCGGGTTGAAATCGCCCCGGTAACCCTGGTTGGCCTTCGGCTTCATGTCGAAGGTCTCCTGCTGGGCCGGACCGCCGGTCATGTAGAGCAGGATACAGGCCTTGGCTCGGCCCGAGGTCTTGGCGACCCCGGCCGCTGCCGCCTCGCGGGCCGCCAGCAGATCGGTCAACGACATCCCGAAACCGGTCAGGCCCCCGGCCGCCAGCCCCGACTTCAGGAAGCTGCGACGCCGCATCGCCAGCGTATGATCCATCTGCTTCGGCATCATGCCGCCGTGTCTCCGTGCAAGGGTATTTCCACCTGTGATTCTACTGATCGGCGATTCGACGGATCAAGGTGCATTGATCTTTCTCGGCCCGTCGAATCACCGACGACATCCGCTTCCGCCGACTCGGTTGTCGTGGTTGTCGTGATTTCCAGACGGTATGCTGAGTGCCCCCTTGATGTGCATCCCGAGGAGCTCTGCCGTGAATTTCTTCGCCGGTTCTCTCGTGCGGACACTTCTTGTCGCCGGTCTGCTCTGCCTCACCACGCAGTTGTCGGCTGCCGACGGTCCGACTTTCAGCACCAAGTCGCGTGTCGCCTGGACCACGTCTCGAGTCCAGGGTTCGCCCGACCCCCCCAGCCCCTACCGGACCCGGATCGCCTTCCCGAACCTCAAGTTCGATGAACCGCTCGACATGAACTACGCGGCCGGCGTCAACCGGCTGCTGGTCGTCGAACGCTACGGACGGATCTTCTCGGTCCCGCTGGACCGCAAGACCGCCAAGCCCGACCTGCTTCTCGATTCCAACGAGGTCCTCGGCCGCACCAAGCCCAAGACGCTCTCGGCCTACGGCATCGCCCTGCACCCGAAGTACCCCAAGGTCCGCTACGCCTACGCCACGATCGTCACGACCAACACCGAGGAGATCCCCAAGGGAAGCCGCGTCTCACGGTTCCGCGTGCTGCCGGGTGAACCGCCGCGGTGTGATCCCAAGAGTGAGCAGATCCTGCTGGAGTGGCCTTCGGGAGGCCACAACGGCGGCTGCCTGCAATTCGGCCCCGACGGATACCTCTACATCGCCACCGGCGACAGCAGCGGCATCGCCGACCTCTATCTCACCGGCCAGGACCTCACCAATCTCTCCGGAGCCATCCTCCGCATCGATGTCGACCATCCCGGCGAGAAACTCCCCTACACCGTTCCGCGGGACAACCCCTTCCTGCAGACCAAGGGCGCACGGCCGGAGATCTGGGCCTATGGACTTCGGCAACCGTGGAAGATGAGTTTCGACACCGCCACCGGCGATCTCTGGACCGGAAACATCGGACAGGATCTCTGGGAGATGGTCTTCCGGATCCAGCGGGGCGGCAATTACGGCTGGAGTATCACCGAGGGCTCCTACCCGTTTGAGCCCGAGCGACCTCGTGGCCCCACGGCGATCATCCCCCCGATCATCGAGCACGATCACGCCAACTTCCGTTCGATCACCGGCGGCTTCGTCTACCACGGCAAGAAACTCGCCGGGCTCCGCGGAGCCTACGTCTACGGTGACTACGACACCGGCCGCGTCTGGCAGCTCCGCTACGACCGTGCCAAGGGGAAGCTGGTTTCCGCCGCCGAACTGGTCGATTCGAGCATGCGGCTGGTCGGCTTCGGACAGGACAGCCAGGGCGAACTCTACCTGCTCGACCACGTCAGCGGCCGTATCCACGAGCTCGTCCCCAACCCCGATGCGGGCCGCAAGAGCAACTTCCCCAGGACGCTCGCCCAGACCGGCCTGTTCTCCTCGGTCAAGGACCTCATCCCCGCTGCCGGCCTGATCCCCTACGACGTGATCGCTCCGCAGTGGTCCGACGGGGCCACCAAGCAACGGTTCCTGGCGCTGCCGGGTGATTCGAAGATGGACTTCGAAACGCTGACCTACCCCCAACCGGCACCCGGATCACCACCGGGATGGAAGTTCCCCGACGGCACGGTGATCGTCGAAACGGTTTTTCTGGAGATGGAGGCGGGCAACCCCAGGAGCCGGCGTCGGATCGAGACCCGCATCCTGCACCACGAACGGCTCTCGGGCAACGAAACCAACGGCGACCAGTACTGGCAGGGCTACACCTACGTCTGGAACGACGAGCAGACCGAGGCTGAGTTGCTGGTCGATCCGCAGGGTCGCGATCGCACGTTTCAGATCACCGACCGCAGTGCCCCCGGCGGTGTCCGCAAGCAGACCTGGCACTTCCCCAGCCGGACCGAGTGCACCGTCTGCCACAACATGGCCGCCAAGTACGTGCTCGGCGTGACCACCCACCAGATGAACCGCGACTACAACCATGGCGGCGAGACGGTCAACCAGATCGACATGCTGCATCGCCTCGGCTGTTTTTCGGAGCCGCTGCCGACACCGGCGAAGTCCCTGCCCCGCCTGGTCGACTATCGTGTCGACTCTCACGACATCGGCATGCGGGCCCGTTCGTACCTCCACGCCAACTGCTCGCACTGTCACCGCAAGTGGGGTGGTGGAAACGCCCGCTTCCAGTTGCTGGCCACGCTCGACCTGCCCGACACCGGAACGCTCAACGTCCGGCCCGGACAGGGGACGTTCGGCATGGCCGGTGGCAAGGTGCTGGCCGCCGGCGACCCGTATCGCAGCGTGCTGTACTTCCGCATGTCCAAGCTGGGGGCCGGCCGCATGCCGCGGATCGGGTCGTCGGTCGTTGATTCCGTCGGCACCAGGTTGATCCACGACTGGATCAGCACCCTGCCCTCGGCCTCGCCGAATGCCAGCATCGCACGCTCGCGAGGCGAGACGGCGGTCGCACTGAAGATGCTGAAATCGGCCGGGAACGCCAAGCAGCGGGCCACCCAGATCAACTCGCTGTTGGGCAGCACGGCGGGAGCTTTCCGGCTGCTGCAGGCCACCAGTGGCAACGAGTTGCCAGGGACGACTCGTGACCAGGCGATCGCCGCGGCCACCACGCACCAGTCGGCAACGGTGCGTGACCTGTTCGAGAGATTCCTGCCGGAGGAGAAACGGGTCAAGCGGCTCGGCACCACCGTCAGGCCCTCCCAGATCCTCGCTCTGCCCGGCGACGTCGCCCGCGGACGAACCGTCTTCTTCAAGACCGATGGTGTCCAGTGCCGCAACTGTCACAAGATCGCCGGTCAGGGCAAGGAGGTCGGCCCCGATCTGAGTGGCGTTGGCAAGAATTTCACCCGGGCACAGATCCTCGAGAGCATCCTGCAGCCATCGAAGAAGATCGAACCGAAGTGGTTGACCTACGTCATCGAAACAGCCCGGGGACGCGTCTACACCGGACTGTTGGTCAAGAAGGACGACAAGGAGGTCGTACTCAAGGACGCCAAGGACAAGCTCATTCGGGTCGCTGCCGACGATGTCGACGTCCTGGCTGCTCAACAGAAATCCCTGATGCCCGACCTGCTGGTCCGAGAAATGACCGCGCGACAGGTGGCCGACCTGACCGCCTTCCTGGTCAGTCTCAAGACCCCTGCCCCGAAAAAGGACAAGTGATCGGCGGGTTGGACGGCGGAATCGGTGGGAATCTCCATCCTCGCTTCGACCTTGTCCCGTCTCCACCGCCCCCCTACACTAACCCTCTCAGCGTTACTCCAGAGATTTTCTTTCGACAGGCAAGACCATGCAGAAGGATATCCATCCCGATTACATGGACACCGCAGTGACCTGCGGCTGTGGCAATGCGTTCACGACGCGGAGCACGGTCGAGAAGCTCGTGGTCGAGATCTGCAGTGCCTGTCACCCGTTTTACACCGGGACAATGAAATACGTCGACAGCGCCGGTCGCGTCGAGAAGTTCCAGAAGAAATACAACTGGGGTGGTGAGAAGGCCAAGACAGAGGCCGAGACAGAGTCCGAGGCCGAGGCCGAAAAAACGGCCGTCGCCGAAGAGGAGTAGTCTCGGCGGTTCAGCTTCAAACAGATACGTTGCCGGTCGTGCTCGGCGACGTCGGGTTCCGTTCAGCAGGATCCGGCACAGGAATCAGCACGCCAAAAAGTTCGGCGATACAGGGATGATCGCTGATGTTGTTTCCGTCGCTGCAGGCCAAGCTGGCTCGCTACGAAGAGCTCGAGCGGTTGTTGGCGGACCCCGAAGTCCTGGCCGACACGGTCCGCATGGTCGCGTTGCAACGCGAATACGGTGGACTGGCCAAGGTGGCATTGCCGGTCCGCGTGTTCAACGAGCTCGAGGAGAACATCGAGACGGCCCACGAGTTGATCGCCGAGGAGGACGATGCGGAATCCAGGGCGTACGCCGAGCAGGAGCTGGCCGAACTGCTCGAAGAGCGTGAAACCCGGCTGACCGCTCTCGAGGATCTCGTCGCCACCGGCGACGCCGTTTCCAGGGGCAGCCTGATCATGGAGATCCGTGCCGGCACCGGCGGTGACGAGGCCGCCCTGTTCGCTCGCGACCTGTACGACATGTACCAGCGGCTGGTCGAACGCCGCGGCTGGAAGGCCGAACTGATCGATTGCTCACCCACCGAACTCGGCGGGTTCAAGGACGTCACAATCTCGATCGCCGGCGAAGGCGCCTTCCTGCAACTGCAGTTCGAGAGCGGCGGACACCGCGTGCAGCGGGTTCCCACAACCGAGACCCAGGGCCGGATCCACACCTCCGCGGCTACCGTCGCCGTGCTGCCCGAGGCCAACGAAATCGAGATCGAGATCAACCTCGACGACCTGAGGATCGATACCTTCTTTGCCAGTGGCCCGGGCGGCCAGAAGGTCAACAAGACCGCCAGTGCCATCCGGATCACTCACCTGCCGACCAACACCGTGGTCCAGTGCCAGGACGAGAAAAGCCAGCACAAGAATCGGGCCAAGGCGATGCGGGTGCTCCGCAGCCGGCTGCTCGAGGCCCAGCAGCAGAAGGCACACCAGGAGCGTGCTGACCAGCGGCGGAGCCTGATCGGCACCGGTGACCGCAGCCAGAGAATCCGCACCTACAACTTTCCTCAGAATCGCCTGACCGATCACCGCATCGGCCTCTCGCTCCACAAGCTCGACCAGATCATGCAGGGAAACCTCGACGAAATGGTCGACGCACTGCTCGAACACGATCGCCAGGAACGCCTGAGGGGTGACCCCAGCCCGTGAGCACCATTCCGCTACCGGTTCCGCAGCCGCCAACCGGCGGACCAGTCGATCGCTGGACCGTCCAGGCCGTACTCGACTGGACCACCGGCCACCTGGCCGACAACGGCAGCGAGTCGCCCCGGCTTGATGCCGAGATCCTGTTGGCCCAGGCCCGGGACTGCCGACGCATCGAACTCTACACCCATTTCGACCAGGCACTCACCGACCAACAGCGGGCGGTGATGCGAGACCTGGTCAAGCGGCGGGCCGCTCATGAACCGGTCGCCTACCTGGTCGGCTACCGCGAGTTCTTCGGCCTCGACTTCGCCGTCACCTCCGACACCCTGATCCCCCGTCCCGACACCGAAACGCTCATCGTCGAACTGCTCGACCTCGCACGCGAACTGCCCGTCCCGCCGGCGATTCTCGACCTGGGCACTGGCAGCGGGTGCATCGCCATCACCATCGCCACCCAGCTCCCCTCGGCCCGCCTGGCCGCCGTCGACATCAGCCCCGCCGCACTTGAAGTGGCCCGGGCCAACGCCGAAACGCACGACGTCACCGACCGGATCACGTTCTCGACCGGCGACCTGTTCGAACCGATCCAGGCCGATCGACGCTTCCAGTTCATTGCCAGCAATCCACCCTACGTCACCACAGCCGAACTCGACCAACTGGCCCCGGACATCCGAAGTCACGAACCCCGCACCGCCCTGGACGGTGGCTCCGACGGACTCGATCTCATCCGCCGCCTGGTCACAGAGGCCCCCGGCCACCTGGCCCCCGGCGGAAGCCTGTTGTGCGAAATCTCACCCGAACAGGCCGATTCGGTGGGCGGACTTGTGGCCGAGCAGCCCGCTTTCAGGACACCACGGATCGTCACGGACCTGTCCGGACAGGCCCGCGTCGTCGTGGCCTCGATCGACTGAGTCACTTCCATCGGCAATCACCAACCCCCGCCCGCGAAATGAAAGCGTCCAGGGATGGACAAGTTCCTCATCGAGGGTGGCCGACGGTTGACCGGGCTGACCGAGGTCAGTGGTTCCAAGAATGCCGCCTTACCGATCATGGCCGCCGTTCTCGCCTCCGACGGCCCCCTGGAACTCGCAAACGTCCCCGACCTGGACGACGTCCACTCGCTGCTGGACCTGCTCGGCACGCTCGGAGTCCACGTCGAACACCCGGCCGAGAACCGGCTGAGCCTGGTTGTCGAGACCACCCGGCCCCACGTGGCCGACTACGACCTGGTCCGCCGGATGCGTGCCAGCATCTGCGTGCTGGGTCCCCTGCTGGCCCGACGCGGTCGTGCCTGCGTTTCGCTGCCGGGTGGATGCAACATCGGACATCGACCGATCGACCTGCATCTGAAGGGCCTGGCCGCCCTGGGAGCCGACATCCGGGTCCAGCAGGGCTACGTGGTGGCCGAAGCCGATCGCTTGCGGGGCGCCTCGGTGTTTTTGGGTGGACCGTTCGGCAGCACCGTCACCGGCACCTGCAACATCATGACCGCCGCCACGCTGGCCGAAGGACGGACGGTGATCGAGGCGGCCGCATGTGAACCCGAGGTGGTCGATCTCGGGGAATGCCTGAACCGGATGGGAGCTCGAATCGAGGGCCTGGGGACACCCCGGGTCGAGATCGAGGGGGTCGAGCGGCTCGGGGCGGCCCACCACAGCGTGATCCCCGATCGCATCGAAGCCGCCACGTTGCTGATCGCTGCCGCGATCACCGGCGGACAGATCGACGTTTCACCGGTCCGCCCCGACCACCTCGTCGCCGTCCGCGAGGTACTCGAACGCACGGGTGTGCGGATCGAACAGTTGACCACCGAATCCGCATCGACCTCGCACGGGGTCCCGCCAGTCACCCTGAGGGCCACCGCCCCGGGTGTGATCGCTCCCACGACGTTGACCGCCCTGCCCTATCCGGGTGTCCCCACCGATGTCCAGGCCCAGTTGATGGCCCTGCTGTGCTTGGCCGACGGCATCAGCGTGGTCACCGACAAGGTGTTCCCCGACCGGTTCCTGCACGCCGCCGAGCTGGTCCGGCTCGGCGGGCGGATCACCCGCGAGGGTCCCACGGCGGTGATTCACGGGGTCCGGCAACTCAGTGGAGCCAACGTGATGGCCGGAGACCTGCGAGCCAGTGCTGCGCTGGTGCTGGCGGCCCTGGCCGCCAGGGGCCCCTCGACCATCCGTCGGATCTATCATCTCGACCGTGGCTACCAGCGGCTCGACGACAAGCTGAACCGGCTCGGTGCCGACGTGACCAGAACTGACGACAGCCGCGGCCCGTCTCCGCCTCACTGGACGGTCGGCTCGACGGCCCGTCCCGACCACTCCGAGCGCCCGGTGGCCGGCGGCTAGGGCAGGAAACCTCGTTCGCGAAGTTCCTGCACGTTGTCCGGCCCGCTCTGCCAGATCCGCTCGGCCGCGTACCGCAACAGGGCCACTCCCCCCAGCCCGTGCGGCGCGGTCAGGATCGCCGTGCGATCCTCTTCCTGGTCGTCGAGCTGCCGGTTGAGCTTCTCGACGGCCTCCTCCACGCGATCACTGACGATCTCGGCCGGACCGCTGCTGTTATCGATCCTGAGGTTGGAGAATCCGGCCGTGCGAGCCATCAGGAACTCGACGATGCTGTCGTCTTCCAGTTCACCGAAGAAGCCTCGAAACTCGGGACGCGCGTTCTCGGCAGTGATGATCGTCGGCCGCGTGATGCGGACTTCGCCGTGGGTCACCGTCACGGTGTCTTCGTCGGCCGGCTTGTCACAAACCAGGAAGTAGGGCAGTTCGGACTCGCCGAAGGTGAACAGCGAATAACTGACCGGCCGCGCTATCTGCACCGCCTCCCAGTTCTCCCGGAAACGCGACTCGTGCTCGACATCTTCAAACCACATTGCACGGTCTTTCATCATCCCCGGCAACGGGGATTCTTCGACGCGGATGGCTGATTCGAGTATAGGCTTCGGCGGAAGGGACGACCACGGGCCAGCCGGACCCCTTGACAGTTTCACAAGGTGTTGAAGACAATCGGGCATGGTGTTCGCTGGCCCGAAAGGCGCGGCGTCCATCACACTAGTGACCGCACACGACACGATCGAAGCATAATAGAGAGACATCACGATGAGCGGACCGATTGTTCGCACCGGTGCCACTCCCGAGTTCTGGGAGAACTGGGACAAGATTTTCGGCGACAAGGGCAAGAAGAGCACCGGCAAGAAGAAGGCCGGGGCCAAGGCCTCGAAAACATCGGTGAAGAAAAAGTCGAGCAAGCAGCAGTAGTCGACGCGTCGACTCGCTCCCGATGCGGCATGGGCTTGCTCGTGCCGTTGTTGGCTGCCTCCGCCTGCCTGGCTCACTCGGGCCTGCGCGCTCCGGTGCCGGCCGTTAATGAGCCACACTACATGGCCAAGGCGCTGCACTGGGTCAATCCAGCCTGGTGCGACGGTGACTTCTTCCTCGAGTCCTCCAACCCCCACCTGGTCTTCTACACCCTCGTCGGCCCGTTGGCCGCGGTGTGGACGTTTCCGGAAGTGGCCTGGCTGGGCCGCGTGCTGGCCCTGACCCTGTTGGCCACCGGCTGGGTGGCGATCGCCAGGCGACTGGTTCCCGACGCCTGGGGCGGCTGGACGGCGACCGCGGCGTTCCTGTTGGCTGCCGCGATCGGAAACCTCTCGGGAGAATGGATCGTCGGTGGCTTCGAATCGAAAGTGCTGGCCTACGGGCTTTTGGCCTGGTCGACAGCCTTCGGACTTGATCACCGCCGTCGCCCGGCGGGCATCCTCTGTGGGTTGGCCATCAGCTTCCATCCGATCGTCGGAGGCTGGGGCCTGGTCCTGGCCGTCCTGGCACGGCCCTGGCCGATCGACCGGCACCGACTGGAACAGGCGGCACTGGTCGTGGTGTGTGCCCTGCCGGGAGTCATTCCCGTACTGGGACTGCTCGGCAACGGCTCGGCCCGAGCCGACACACTGCAAGTCTTCGCCCGGCTGGGCCACCACCTGGTGCCCGCCCGGTTCTCACCAACCACGGTCGCTATTTACCTGGCCCTGGCCATTGCCTGGCTGATTGCCCGGCTCAAGGCCGAGCGAACTCCCGCAGAAACCTGGTGGATGAGACTGGTGCTGGGTTCGCTGATGATCGCCGCAACCGGCTGGGTGTTGGCACTCAACACACCGCCGCAGCTGGCCGCCGACCCGGATGGCTGGAATCGCCTAAGACTGTTGTCGATGAAGTTCTACCCCTACCGGCTCTTCGATGTCCTGTTGCCGGCCGCGATGGCGATTTCGGTCAGCGGCCTGCTGGCCCGATTGCCGTCGCCCCGCCTCCGCGTCGTCGTTCCGGCGGTGATGCTCGCGGTGGCCCTTTCACTGCCGACTCCTGACCGCAACCCCAGCCGACTGTCGACCGAACTTTTGGATGACTGGATCCGCACCTGCGGCTGGATCGATGGCCACCTGCCACCGTCAGCGATCGTGCTGACTCCTCGTGGCAGTTGGGCGTTCAAGTGGTACGCCAGGCGGGCCGAATACGTTGTTTTCAAGGACTGTCCCCAGGACGCCGCCGGTGTCCTGGAATGGGACCGCCGCCGCCTGGCCCGCGGCCGCTGGCTGCTTGACATCCGGATGGGCCGCCCCCCGCTGGAGACCACCACCGGGGCTTTTGCCCCGCAGGCCATCACCCATGTTCTCTGGCGACGTGCCGATGGTCCCGCGACACTCGACGGATTCGAAACACTCTTCGAAACGTCACACCACGTCGTCTACGCCGTCCCGGCTCCTGTCTCGAAGTGAGACCCGACGCCGGGTTCAGGGCCGCCTGAGGTCGTAGCAGATCAGCCGCGGCTTGGTGCGGGTGACCGGGTCCCGCATGTTCTGGCTGATGTAGAGCAGCCCGCGGCTGATCACCGGCGGACACCATGACTCGCGAGCCAGGAACAAGTGTGATCGCTGCGTGATCTTGTACCCCTTGGGCGAGAGGTTCATCCACATCAGCTGGCCGAGTTCACCCAGGACCAGTGCCTGGCCGTCGGCCTGCAGAAACGAGCCCCGCAACGGGCTCAGTGTCAATGTCTGCTCGACCCCCTGCACCGTGACCGTCTGTTCCCACTCGGGTTCTTTACGCCATACCACCCTGCCGACCTTCAGGTCGACACAGACCAGTGACGCGTCCGGTTCGTTTCGGCCGTCAAACCCGTACAGGTAGCCGTCCATGACCAGCGGCGTGCTCCAGTGCAGCCCCAGTTGGTTCGGCTCGGTGTTGTGTTCGGAATCGGGCATCGTCCAGACGACTTTGTGTGAAGCCAGGTCCTTGCCGACCTCCAACAGCGCGCTGCCGGTCTGGTAGCTGGCCGAGACGAAGATGCGGTTGCCCCCCACAACCAACGGGCACGACGCATTGACGCTCTCGTACTTCTTGCTCCGCCAGGGAAATTCCAGTTCCAGTTTCCCGTTGCTTGGATCAATCAACATCAGTCCGCCGATCGACGGCATGCTCTCTCCACCGGCAAAGACCAGCACGCGGCTCTTGCCGTGAATCTTCACCAGCCGGGGCGAGGCGTAGCCGGGCCCCCACTTCTTGCCCGAAACCCACAACAGCCTGCCCGTCAGCGTGTGAAATGCCGCGACGCATGGGCCACCCACCTTGCCGATATTGACCACCAACCGGTCACCGACCAGCAGCGGCGTGCCGACAGCTCCGAAAAAGTCCTGGGGCACACGAAATTCACTGGACAGGCTTCGCTGCCAGATCTTTCGTCCCGTCGCCAGTTCCAGGCAGATCAGGAACCCCTCGGCCGTGTAGATGTGAACGCGGTTGCCCTCGATGACCGGTGTCGATCTCGGCCCGCTGCTGTAGCCCAGCCGATCTCGGTATGCGGTGGCGAACTTGTGCTCCCAGAACTTCTGGCCGGTCTCGGCGTGCAGGCACTCGACCACGACGTCGTTGCCGACCCGGTGAGGATAGACCAGGAAGGGATGTCGGATGGCCGGTGACGCGTACCCGTCACCGGCGGCCAGTTCCCACACCTTGGCCGGACCGGTCTTCGGCCAGGTCTTCAACAGGTGCGTCTCGGTCGAGACACCGTCGTGCGTCGGCCCCAGGAACCCGGCCCAGGCATGGGTCCGGGCCTGCTTCGAGAGCGGCTTGGCCGCCTTGTGGGTCTTGACCCTGGCGTACGGCTTCAGGGCTGGAGCCGTCGTGTTGTCGGCGGCGCCGGCCACCTTGGGTGGAGCCGGATCGACGACGGCCGTCGAATCGGCGCCGCATACCAACCCCGAAGTTCCCAGCCAGGCCGAAAGCAGGACCACAAGACGCATGTTCATCCCCTTCTTCAAGTCGTGCTGCCGCCGGTTTGCCCGCAGCAGGCTGGATCGATTGAACCCCCTACCGGGTGGTTTTTCAACCCGCCCCCGGAGGCTCGGCTCGGACTCAATCCCAAACCGGTCTCGCGGGAATATCACGAGCTGCCGGACCCACGTAGTGCGGCCGGGTGACGCTGGACACGGGACGGCCGAACTGTTCGAGCACGTGCGCCGACCAGCCCAGCAGACGTGCCACGGCCACCAGCGGCAGGTGACATTCGGGATCGACCCCGCCGGCGGCCAGCAGACGGATCGCCGCCCAATCCCAGTCCGGCACGCCACCACAGGCAATCACGGCCGCTTCGAGTTCCGCGGCAGCACGGTCGATCGCCTTCACCGAATCGCTCTCGGCCTCGTCGGCCAGGTGCTCGGCCCACGCCACACCGATCTCACGTCGAGGATCTTCGGCGGCTCGGCCACCGAAGATGGAGCCGGGCACGCCGAGTCCCGCGTCGAGTCGTTCGAGCACCCACCCCTCGGTGTCATCCTGCCAGGGCCGCTCTTCCCACAACGAGACCAACTGCTGCGACAACCCCGCACGTTCGGACGTCGTTTCGACCGCAGCAGCAGCCAACACCGCGCCGTGCAGATCGGCCCCGGTGGCCGCCGCCAATCGGGCAGCCTGCACCGCGGGACTGAACCCCACGTCGATCACGCTGATCAGCAACACGTCCAGCGCCCGCTCGAACAATGGCGAGGGAACCGTTCCGGTCAGCATCGTGGCCAGTTGCGACGGAAAACTCCGTTCCGCGTCCGGTTCGACCGGCTCGACCCCCGTGGTCGCCGCCAATCGACCCGCGACAATCAGCGGCACCCGGCCCATCAACCGGATCGCCCGGGCCCGATCCGAATCCGCCGACTGGTCGGCCGGCCGCGGGTCGAAATGAGCCACCGCACTGATCGCCGTCAGCAACACGTCAGCCAACGCCACATGCAACGGAAGCCGTCGCAGCAAATCGCCCATCCATTCCGACTCGTCGGCCCACTCCGCCCCGTCTGACGATTCGGCGAGCACCGCCCGGAAGTCCGCCAGAAACACCTCGTCCGGCAGATCGCCGTACAACAGCAGGTAGGCGACCTCGGTAAAGGTCGATTCCCTGACCAGGTCCAGCACGTCGTATCCGCGGTAGGCAACCGAGCGGTCGCTCCAGTCGGCAATCGCCGTGTCGGTCACCATCTCGCGGTGACCCGCTCGTACACCCCGCCCCTCGCCATGTTCCGTCACGGCGTCATCCCCCGGGAATTCCGGAAGCCATTCCTTGGCCTCACCGGGCGGCATTGTAACGTCTGGCAAACTCCGGAGACGCTCAATCGCACGAAAAAACAGAATCCGGTCGTTACGATGGGTTCCATTGGCCTCCGACCTGTTTCTCGAGAACGCTCATGCCCCGTGCTCATGCCCTCCTGCGGCAGACACTTCTCGTACTGGTCACACTCGGCTCGGCCCTCGCCGGCAGCTCCGTGCTCGCCGACTCGAGAACATTCCGCGTGGAGTTCACCAAGGCGGTCCACGACAGGCCGTTCACCGGACGGGTCTATGTCATCTTCAGTCGCAACAACCAACAGCCCCGCCAGGGTCCGGGGTGGTTCAACCCCGAGCAGTTCGTTGCCCGCGATGTCGAAAACTGGGAACCGGGAGTGCCGCTGGTATTTTCGGGAACGTCTCCGGAGAGGTTCTCGGGACCCAAGCGGCTCAAGGCCGGACCGATCCTGGGTTACCCCGGACCGCTGTCGAAAATGACGTTGGCCGGCTTCCGTGCCCAGGCTGTCGTGAGATTCAATCCGAACGACCGCGAGATCGGTGTCGGACCGGGCAATGGGTACAGCAACGTCTCCACCCTCGGTGACGACGACTCGCAACCGACGGCGGATTTCCAGGTCACCCGGTTGGTCAAAGCCAAGCCGTTCGGAGAGACCGACTGGAGCAAGTTGCTCAAGGTCCCCTCAAAACTGCTGACCGCATTCCACAAGCGACCGGTCTCGCTGCGTGCCGCCGTGATTCTCCCGGCCAGCTACCGCGAACAACCCAAGCGACGCTACCCGGTGATCTTCACCATCCCCGGCTTCGGGGGCACGCACCACGGCGGCAGCACACCGCGGCCGGTGGCCGAACGGAATGAGGGGGGTGTCGAGTTCCTGAGAGTCGTGTTGGATCCCAGTTGCCGCCTGGGCCATCACGTGTTCGCCGATTCGGCCAACAACGGACCGGTCGGCCAGGCGCTCACCACCGAGTTGATCCCCGCACTCGACAAGCGGTTTCGTACGATCTCCAAGTCCTCCGCCCGGTTACTGACCGGACACTCATCCGGTGGCTGGAGCACCCTGTGGTTGCAGGTGACCTACCCCGAGGTCTTCGGCGGCACATGGAGCACTGCTCCGGACCCGGTCGACTTTCGTGACTTCCAGCGGATCAACCTCTATCGCAGCGGTGAGAACATGTACGTCGACGGCAAGGGAGAACGTCGTCCACTGGCACGAATCAACGGGCAGGTGCGACTGTGGTACAAGGGTTTCGCCGACATGGAGTGGGTGCTGGGACACGGTGGACAGTTGCACAGCTTCGAAGCCGTTTTCAGCCCCCGGGGCCCCGACGGAAAGCCACGGCTGCTGTGGGATCGAAAGACCGGCCGGGTTGATCTTCAGACGGCCAGGACGTGGGAGAAATACGACATTCGGCTGGTACTCGAGCGGAACTGGAAGACACTCGGCCCCCGCCTGAAAGGCAAGCTGCACGTCTTCATGGGCGACATCGACACGTTTTACCTCGAGGGAGCCACCATCCGGCTCAAGAAGTCCCTGGCCGAACTCGGCAGCGACGCCGTCGTCGAGATTCACGAGGATCGCGACCACTTCAACCTGATGCGTGGCGGCCTGCGGCAGAGGATCCGCAAGGAAATGACGTCCGCCTTCCTGACTGCCCATCCAGACCAGCGTCGTCCGGCGGCAGGCCGTTGAAGCTCTCCGAAGCAGTCGCTATTCTCGCCCCATCCCGCTCGCGTTGGACCGCGAGCCCGCAGTAGTTTTTCGACGCGTCTCCCGAGGAGCCCCTCATGGGCCTGTTTGACGGCAAGAAGGGACTGGTCTTCGGCATTGCCAACGACCATTCGATCGCGTGGGCTATCACGCAGCAACTGCATGCCGAGGGAGCCGAGATGGGCTTCACTCACCTGCCCGACCGGGACCCCGAACGGCCGCGGATGGAACGGCGGCTCAGAAAACTGGTTGAGCCTCTGGGCACACAGCTGATCCAACCCTGCGACGTGACCAACGACGAACAACTCGACCACGTCTTC
>Ga0310123_10000147_pt1 | contig 61011 bp, 56 predicted proteins | sample CB6_AW_1057_MG_FD_203505 | JGI IMG/M metagenome (GOLD analysis project Ga0310123, IMG submission 203505) | Marine microbial communities from Western Arctic Ocean, Canada - CB6_AW_1057 | ecosystem: Environmental > Aquatic > Marine > Oceanic | place: Canada: Western Arctic Ocean | collected... | reverse complement strand
ATATTAAACATGATAAAAAAATCGATTTTTAAGATATTTTTTTTAATTGTTCTTTTTTCATGTAACAAAAAACATTCACAACCTAATATTGTATTTATCATGTCTGATGACCATGCTTTCCAAGCAGTTAGTGCTTATGGTCATAACCTTAATAATACACCAAACATTGATAGGGTAGCAAAAGAAGGTGCCATATTTAATAAAGGATTTGTAACGAATTCAATATGCGCACCGAGTAGAGCTGTTATGCTAACTGGAAAACACAGTTTTGTAAATGGTAAAGTTGATAATGTTCAACCATTTAATTGGAATCAACCAAATTTTGCAAAATATCTTCAGGACGCTGGATATGAGACTGCACTTATTGGCAAAATTCATTTGCATGGAGCTCCTCAAGGATTTGATTACTCTGCGGTTTTACCTGGACAAGGTCATTATTACAATCCTGATTTCATAGAAAATGGAGATACGATAAGAATAGAAGGTCATGTTACTCCAATAACAACGAAACTAACACTAGACTGGCTAAAAAATCAACGAAATAAGAATAAACCCTTCTTACTTTTATACCACCAAAAAGCACCTCATAGAAATTGGATGACCGAAGAAAAATATTTAACTCTTTTCGATGATAAAACTTTTAATACTCCTGCCAATTATTTTGATAATTATGAGGGTATGGGAACAGCAGCGAAAGAACAAGAGATGCAAGTTGATGGTCATGCAATGTGGGGACATGATTTTAAATTATTATCTGATCCAGAGACTGGAAAAAAAACAAATTTTAACAGACAATTAGAAAGATTAACAAATGAACAAAGAGAAAAATGGTTAGCCGCTTATACTCCAAAGAATGATGCCTTTAGAAAAGCAAATCTATCAGGTAAAGAATTAGGCGTTTGGAAATTCAATAGATATATAAAAGATTATTTGAGGACAATTCAATCTGTTGATGACGGAGTTGGAGAAGTTTTGAAATATTTAGATGAAAATAATTTAACTGAAAATACTATTGTTGTCTACACATCAGATCAAGGTTTCTATTTAGGTGAACACGGTTGGTTTGACAAAAGATTTATGTATGAAGAATCTCTAAGAACTCCAATACTAATGAGATATCCAAAAGAAATTAAGCCTGGAATAAAAATCAACAATCTTATACAAAATCTAGACTTTGCGCCTACATTTCTTGACTACGCTGGAATAGATATACCTGACGATTTACAAGGAGATTCATTTAGAAAAATTGTAAATAATACTTCTTCTAAGTGGAGAGATGCTATTTACTATACATACTACGAATATCCATCTGTTCATATGGTGAAAAGACACTATGGTGTAAGAACTGACAGATATAAACTAATGCATTTTTACTATGATATTGATGAATGGGAATTATATGATCTTCAGGAAGATCCTTCAGAAATGAAAAATGTTTATGATGACCCAAAATACCTTGAAATAAGAAAAAATATGCATAAAAGATTAATTGAAATGAGAAACAAATATGGGGACTCTGATCAACTTAATCAGATGCATCTTGAACGATATCTAACAGCTAGAAAAAGATAATTATTTTTCTAAATAACCTGGCCCTTTTATAAATCTACCAGAAAATTTATTTGTATGTTCACCATTAAGTAATACCGGTATTCCATTTACAAGAACATGATTTACTCCAACCGCAAACTGAAGAGGTTCTTCAAAAGTGGCTTTATCATCAACTTTATTAGGATCAAAAATAACTACATCAGCAAAGTAATCCTTTTTTAATAAACCTCGATTCTTAAGATTTAAATTAGAAGCCGGTAAATGACTTAACCTTCTAATACCTTCCTGCAAAGAGATTAAATTTTCATCTCTTGAATATTTACCAAGAACTCTAATAAAGCTTCCAAAAGCTCTAGGATGAGTTCTAAATTTATTGTTTATATCGCTATATGTTCCTGCATCAGAACAAAATGATACCCATGGAATTTGCATTTTCTTTGCTATATTTTCATCTGACATGCTAAAATATATACACTGTATTCTATTATCATCTTCAATAACCATATCAATAATAGCTTCTTCAGGAGATTGACCCCTCATCTTAGCAGCTTCAGCTACAGTTTTTGCTAAATATTTTTTTGACATATCACTAGTCTTAAACCCTACCATGAGTATTCCTTCTGGGGGTTGTTCTGATAATTCTTTTCTTATATCTGCAAGAAGTCTTGGTCTAACTTCAGGATCTTTCATTCTATTAATCCATGCTTTATGTCCACCCGCCTGAACCCATGTTGGAATAACACCTGTCAAGCCTGTTGAACTTGCATTATACGTATATATATCTGCAGTAATTTTATGTCCTTCAGATCTAACTTGATTAACCCTGTCTATCAAAGAATCTAACATATACCAATTTGATTCTCTTGAAGCTTTAAGATGATATATCTCTGATGGTATATTTGCTTTTTTTGATATAGTTATCAGTTCTTCCAATGCTTCTAGAAGTTTACTATCTTCATTTCTCATATGTGAAATGTACATTCCACCATTTTCAGAAGCAACCTTACATAATTCTATAAGTTCTTCTGTAGAAGCATAATCACCAGGAGCATAAATTAGAGAAGATCCTATACCCATAGCCCCTTCTTCCATGGATTGTTTTACTATATCTCGCATCTTATTTAATTCATTCTCAGTAGCACTCCTATTATCATAACCTACTTCTAAAATTCTTACTGTAGCAGCTCCTAAAAAAGAAGCTACATTAGTTGAAACGCCATTATTCACTAAAGTTTCCATTGCACCACCAAAAGTTGTATACTTTCCATCATTCCAATATGGACCAGGAGATGTTCCTTCTCCAAAAACTTCAAGAGTAACACCTTGTTTTATATCACTTAATGATCTTCCGTCATCCATTAATGAGCCATACCCCCAACTGAGCATATTAATAAATCCAGGAGATATTGCAAGCCCCGTACCATCAATGGTTGTATCAGCATCAAAAACTATATTTTCACCAACATATACTATTTTATCACCTATCAATCCAACAGATCCAATAAATGGATTTTCTCCACTGCCATCATAAATTGTACCATTATAAATTACTAAATCACATTTAATTGGTTCAGTGGTACAAGAACATAAGATTAAAGAAAAGATTATTAATATTTTTATAGGATTGATATTAATCATAGCTAATTTTATTTTAAATTATTATTTAATATAATAATATTAATTATTAAGATTGATTTCATAATGAAAAAAGCATTTATATTATTTATAATAGTTTGTATTCCATACATTTCTTTTTGTCAAAATAAACAAAACAAATATTATAAACCTTACAGATTTTCAGTGTCAGGTTTAACAAAATTTCCAATTGGTGAAACTAACAGTTATGGTTTTGATATGGGAATTGGAGTAATTGGTGAATTAATCTATACACTTGATCAAAAAGCAAAATATGAAATTTCTATAGAGGTAGGTTTCATGAGCACATTATCTTATTCTGAAAACTCTAATGACATTAAATACTTAATACCTGCAGGAATAAATATCTATTATTATTTTATTGATGAAGCATTTTCTCCGTTCATAGGAATAGGTTATGGAATAGAAAATTTTGATAATAAAAACAAATATGTCTTAAAGCCTACAATTGGCATATCATATGAAAAAATAAAAGTATTTGCGAGGTATGGAATTATAAGTGAATATAATTCTATAGAAATTGGAATTAGCTATTCATTCAAGGAAAGGCCTTGTGGGTGTTTTCCGACAAATAAGTGAAATTATTTTGATATTTTTTTGGGGAAAGTTTTTATAAATATTATAAGACCAATCATTATCATTGGTATACTTAACCATTGTCCCATATTAAGAGGAATGTCAGCCTCCCAATCAACTTGATTTTCTTTAAGAAGTTCATCCAAAATTCTTAAAGTCCAAAGAGTAATCATAAAAATTGAAAAAATAAATCCATTGTTTATAGAAGATCTTTTAAAATACCACAATGACAATAATCCTATAAACAAAAGAATACAATAAAAAGCTTCATATAATTGAGCGGGATGTCTAGGTATTCCAACTGTGTAGATTTCAGCATAATAATTATCTCCATTTTTAAATATTTTGTAGTCTAAATCTTCAGAAGGATTTTGATATATATGATTTCTAATATTTTCATATCCAATTAAAAAACTTTTAATATCATTTTTATAATAATTGTTCTCATAATCCTCATCTAACTCTAATCCATCTTTATAATTTATTCTAATAGTTACTGGAACTCCATTTTCATTATTATTTCCTTCTCTTTTTAAAAAATTTATCTCTTCTACCCTTCCATCAAACCTATACATTAAAATATCATTTGTATTTCTAGCAAAGACAATGCCATTGCCAGATTCTGTAGGTAAACCCAATATTTCAGAGTTCATAAAATTTCCAATTCTAATAAAAGCCCCTGCAAGACACACTACAATAACTACTCTATCTATAACCCAAAAGAAAGATTCATTAACTTTTTTTGCATATATAATTAATCCTAATATAATAGCTATAGCTGCTCCATGACTTGCTAATCCACCCTCCCATATGTATAAAATTTTAAGTGGATTAGAAAAATAATAAACCGGATCATAAAATAAACAATGTCCAAGTCTAGCTCCTACGATAGTTGCTATGACCATGTACATTGTAAGACGTTCAACTTCATCTGGATTTCTTCCATCCAATTTATAAATCCTAGTCATAATGCTTGAACCAACTAAAAATCCCGAAGCAAAAAGAAGACCATACCATCTAGGTGAGAATCCTGAAATAATTTCTGGATCAGCATTCCAAAGAATATAAAATAACTCGATCATAATTAATTATTTTTCCAAAAAGCTGGAGTTAAAATCATTAAAAAAGTAAATAATTCTAGCCTACCTATAAACATTAGTAAAGATAAAAACCATTTTCCAGCAATTGGAATACTACTGTATGTAGCATCTGGTCCAACAGAACCTATTCCAGGTCCAATATTTCCTAAAGAAGCAGCAACTGAACCAATCGCAGTCATAAAATCTACACCTAATAATGTCATAATTATTGACCCAATACAAAAAATAACTACATATAACATCATAAATGCCAATATGTTAAATATAACATTTTCAGGAATTTTTGAATTATTAAATCTAAGAGTAAAAACTCCAGATTGATGAATCTGCTTCTTTAATTCTATATATGTATTCTTTAACAAAATAACATGACGAACAATTTTAACACTTCCAGAAGTCGATCCTGCTGAAGCACCAAAAAACATCAATATAAAAAACAGAATCGTTAAAAACTCACTCCAACCTGTATAATTTGCAGTACTAAAACCTGAAGTTGTAATTATAGAAGCAACATTAAATAAAGCAATTCTAAAAGTTTCTTCGACATTAGAAATATCATGTTGTAATAAAGAAATAAAAACAAGTAAAGAAACGATAAGAATAAATAAAAAATAAATTCTAAATTCTTCATTATAAAATACTTTCTTAAAATTTAATTTAAGTCCAAAATATATTAAAGTAAAATTTGTTGCAGAAATCATCATGAAAACAATTATTGTATAATGTATTATTGGTGAATCAAAATATCCAATACTAGCATTTTTTGTAGAGAATCCACCAGTAGCAAAGGTAGTCATAGCATGATTAACTGCATCAAATAAACTCATTCCTTCAGCATATAAAATAAAAAATAACAATACTGTAAATGATATGTAAATAATCCATAATCTTTTTGCCGTTTCTTTTATTCGAGGATGTAATTTATCTAACGATATTCCAGGAGCTTCAGCAACGAATAATTGCATTCCTCCAATCCCTAAGAATGGTAAAATAGCAACAGCTAAAACTATAATTCCCATACCACCAATCCATTGAGTAAGACTTCTCCAAAATAAAATTCCATGATCTAAAGATTCAATATTATTCAAAATTGTTGCTCCAGTAGTTGTATATCCAGAAACCGTTTCAAAAAAAGCATCTGTTAAGGAAGGAATTTGGCCCGAAAGAACATAAGGTAGCATTCCAAATACACACATAAATATCCAACTACACGTAACTATTAGATAGCCATCTCTTCTCTTTAAATCTTTATTTCCTTTATTTTTTGTTGAATTATAAAATTGAAATCCAACTGCAATATTTATAAATGATGAAATTAATATTCCAATAAATGAATTTTCATTAAAGTACACGCCAAAAGGAACAGCAGTTAACATCAGAAAACCATTTATCATCAATAGAATTCCAATGATATTACCTATAACATTTAAATTAAATTTCATTTAAACATTGATTCAATAGAATGTAAAGATTCGTGTTTACTTACTATAATAACTCTATCTTTTACTTCAAATTCAAAATTGCCTCTAGGAAGTAACGGTTGTTTATTTCTAATTACTCCACCAACAATTCCCGATTTAGGAAAATCTAAATCTTTTAATTTATTATTTAAAACTTTGGAATTTTCTTTTACCTCAATCTCCACAACTTCAGCATCAACACCCTGAAGTAAGCTAAAATTTATAACTTCATCTTGTCGTATGTATTTAAATATAAAATTAGCAGCCAAATATTTAATATTAATAGTTGTATTAACACCCATATTTTGAGCCAGCGGAATATAATCTATATTTTCAACTTGAGAAATAGTTTTCTTAACGCCTGATTCTTTTGCCGCAAGAGAAACTAAAATATTTTTTTCAGTTTCATTAGAAAGAGCAAGAAAAGCATCCATGTCATCTAACCCTTCTTCCATTAAAAAATTTACGTCTGTTCCTTTTCCATTAAGGATCATTACATTTGGTAAATTATCTGCAAGTTTTTCACAATTTTCTCTGTCCTCACAAATTAACTTTATATTATATTTTTTTGACAAATGTTTGGCAGTTATATATGCTAAATCTGACCCACCATAAATCATAATATTTTTAATGGAGGCATGTTTCTTTCCCGTTAAAGAAAGAACCCGATCAATTCCCTGATTTGACTTTGCAACAAAATAAGCATGATCACCTTCCTTAAATATATTATTTGATCTTGGAATTATAGTTTCATTTTTAATTTCACCTTCTATATCTCTTACAATTGCAACTGTAGTAAAATCTATATCAGGATTTAAATGAGCGGTTTCAGCCAAAGTTTTATCCTTTAATGCAGAATTATCATCTATCATAATTCCTATTAAATGCAATAGGCCCTTATCAAACTCAACTGTATCTGTTGCTGCTGATTCTTTTAATAAAGTCTTAATTTCAGTTGCCCCCAATATTTCAGGATATATAACTTTATCAATACCAATTGATTCTAAATCAAAAGTATCTTTTCTATGAAGTAATTCTGTATTTGAAATCCTAGCTATGCATTTTTTTACTCCAAAACTTTTCCCCATTGCACAGGCAAGAATATTTACCTGCTGGGAAGACGTTACTGCTATTAGAAGATCACACCTATCAACTCGAGCATTTTCTAAAACTCTTAATGATGTGGCATCACCTTTTATCGTAGACACATCTAAATTTTTCGAAGCTCTCTCAAGAGCCTTTTCATTATTATCAATTATGACAATATCATGTTCCTCCTGAGCAAGTAACTTAGAAAGGTGAAATCCTACTTCACCGGTTCCTGCAATAATTATTTTCATTAATTACTTTTTAACGAGTTACAAATATAAAAATTTGTTATTATATGTGTTTATTTAATTTTTTAAAATATTTTTTAGACTTTTTATCAATTTTAGAAGAAAGTATTAAAACAGAAATCATTGTGGGGAAAGCCATAATACCATATGAAAGATCTATTAGACTTATAACAAACTTTAATGAAGAAGTAGATCCTACTAAAATTAGAACTAAATAAATATATCTATAAATAAAACTATACTTTTCTCCAATCAAAAAAGCTAAACATCTTTCTCCAAAAAAAGACAAACTAAAAAGTGTAGTTAGAGCAAAAGATAAAGTACAGACCAATAACAAATAAGGTCCAATCATTGGTAAAGAATCATTAAAGGCTTGAGCTACAACAGCGATTCCAGCATAAGTATTGTTTTCCCATGTACCACTAACCAATATGCACAATGCTGTTAAAGTACAGACTACAATTGTATCTATAAATGGACCTATCATAGATACCATTCCTTCTTGTATCGGATTTTCTGTTTTACTTGCAGCATGAATAATTGGTGCTGTTCCAATTCCTGCTTCATTTGAAAAAGATGCTCTTCTAGCACCAATTAAAATTAAAGAACCAAGCGCTCCCCCTAAGACAGAATTTGCATAAAAAGCATCAGTAATGATTAAACTGATGGTTGGAATAATTTTAGTATAATTATCTATAATTATATAAAAAACTACCAGCATATATAATATGACCATAAATGGAGCTAATTTACTAGCTACCCTTCCAATTCGTTTTATACCACCAAAGATTACCATAGATACTACAATAGAAATACAAATTCCAATTATAAAATCACTGATAAATTGATTTATATATAATACATTGTTCTTTAAAAAAACTGAATTTATAATTTCAACAATTTGATTTGATTGAAAAATAGGTGAAACACCTAAAAGACCAAAAAAACAAAATAAATAAGCTAAAAATTTCCAATTTTTTCCTAGCCCTTTTGAAATAACATACATTGGACCTCCAACAAATTGACCTTCTTTTTTATCTCTATACATAACTGCAAGACTACATGTATAAAATTTTGTAATCATACCAAAAAAAGCAGTTACCCACATCCAAAATATAGCACCAGGACCTCCCATAATTATTGCTATAGCAACACCACTTATATTTCCCATCCCAACAATTCCACCAATATGACTTGATACGCTTTCAAAAGAACTTATACCTTCAGATGAATTTGATTTTTTTTTTAATAATTTAAATGCATGATTAAAATGTAATAATGGAATAAATTTTGAACGAATTAAAAGTATAAAACCACCACCTAATAACAAAGAAACTAATACTGGTCCATTCCAAAGGAAATCAGCTGCATTTATAACCCAGTCTGAAAAAAAATGTACTAAAGACAAAAATAAAAAACAGAAGATTTCCATTAATCAAAAAATGAATTAACAAATTCACCCTTATGAAAAAGTTGCAAATCTCCAATCTTTTCACCCACTCCAATATATTTTATAGGAATTTTAAATTGATCTGTTATTCCAATTACAACACCTCCTTTAGCAGTGCCATCTAATTTTGTAATTGCTATAGAATTTACATCTGTTGCTTTTATAAATTCTTCGGCTTGAACAAATGCGTTTTGACCTGTACTGCCATCTAAAATTAACATTATTTCATGTGGAGCATCATCTTTAAATTTTTGAATTACTCTTTTAATTTTAGAAAGTTCATTCATGAGATTAACCTTAGTATGCAATCTTCCTGCCGTATCAATTATTACAACATCATAATTTTCATTTACAGCTTTCTTGACGGTATCGTAAGCCACAGATGCTGGATCCGTATTCATACCATGAGAAACTACATCAACACCAACCTTTTCAGCCCATAATAATAATTGATCAACTGCAGCCGCTCTAAATGTATCTGCAGCACCCAATAACACTTTAAGTCCACCTTCCTTAAATTGTGCAGCTAATTTAGCAATAGTAGTAGTTTTACCAACTCCATTAACTCCAACAATTAATATAACATAAGGAATTTGATCTTCTGAAACATCAAATGCTTCTAAGTCTGAACTATTCTCAGCAAGTAATTGAATAATTTCATCTTTTAATAACTTATTTAGTTCATTTACGCTAGTATATTTTTCTTTAGATACTCTCTCTTCTATTCTTTCAATAATTTTAATTGTAGTTTTAACACCAACATCAGAAGTTATTAAAATTTCTTCAAGGTTATCTAATACTTGATCATCTATCTTTGATTTCCCTATTATTGCTGATTTTAATTTAGAAAAGAAACTTTTTTTTGTTTTTTCTAAACCTTTTGTTAATGATTCATCTTCTTTATCATCATCTACAACTTCTTCAACTTCTGGCTCCTCCTCTTTTTTAGGCTTCTCATCTTTCTTCTCAACTTTTGGCTTTTCTACCTTCTTCTCAACTTTTGGCTTTTCTACCTTCTTCTCAACTTTTGGCTTTTCTACCTTCTTCTCAACTTTTGGCTTTTTAACTTTTTCTGGTGATTTGCTTACAATGTTTTTTGAATCTTTTTCAGATGTCTTAGCCTTTTCAGCCTTTTTAGATTTGCCAAATAATTTTCTTTTAATAAAATCAAAAAGACCCATAAACCGATATTTTTTGAAATATACAAAAAAGTATTTTAAAGAATTTAATATTTAATCTTAATTGAATTAATCTTAAAGTTTAAAGATTATTATCAAATGCTTTATGCTTTATGCTTTTTATTTATTATAATTTTTATTAATAAATTTTTTTATTAACTCTAATCCTTTTGACATATTAATATTCCCATAACCAATTCTAAAATGATTTTTTGCTGATTTTACAATATCAGAAGTATATACTTTAGAAGGAAGAAGTAAAACACTCTCTTGTTTAATAAGTTTCTCACAAAAAATATCTACACCATCTGTTCCTTTATACTTAGGATAACCTATGCAGCCTCCATCAGGTTCTTTCCAATCAAATAAATATTTATATTCAAGAAAAAACTTATTTAAAATTTTCAAATTCTTTATTACAATTTTATTAGTTCTATCAAGGATTTTTTTTCTTGAATTAAGTGCAATAATTGCAAGTATTTCACTAGGAGCAGAATTACAAATTGACAAATAATGTTTCATTTTTTCCATTCTATCTAGAAGATCATGATCCTTTGTGGCAATCCAACCAATTCGTAGTCCAGGCATTCCATATGATTTTGACATACCATTTAATGAAATTCCTTTTTCATAAATATCAGAAACTTGTATTAATCTTTTAGATTTATCTCTTTCCATTAATCTATAAATCTCATCATTAAAAAGATATATGTCTTTTTCTTTTGCAATATTGATTAACTCATAAAGTGTATCCATAGAAATAATTTTTCCCGTTGGATTATTAGGAAAATTAATAGATATTAAACGAGTATTAGATTTTATAGCACTTATGATTTCTTGAATATCTAAATTCCAATTATCATCAGGATTAAGTCCTATTCCCGTTACCTCACATATTGATTTTGGTAATGTTTCCGATGATTGATAATTTGGAGTGATAACAATTGCGTGATCGTTTTTATTAAGAATACATTGCATTGCAACATATATTCCTTCTTCTCCACCAGCAAATGTTAAAATATCATTAGAATTAATATTATCATATGTCTCAGCAATTGCCTCTCTTATATTTAATGAACCATAAGTTTCTGTGTAACCTAAATCTAATTTTATCCATAATTTTTTATCTTCTACATTAGACAAAAGCAAAAGTTCTTTAAGGGATACTGATTCTATATTCGAAGCACACATATTATACTTAGTATTAAATTCCCAGCGAGAGAAAAAAGTTTCAAGCTGAAAATCAGGTAATCTTGCCATGAATTAAAAACTTATTCCGATTTAGGAGTTTCCTCTTTTGGAGCTTCCGCTTTTGGAGCTTCCGCTTTTGGAGCTTCCTCTTTTGGAGCTTCCGCTTTTGGAGCTTCCTCTTTTGGAGCTTCCGCTTTTGGAGCTTCCGCTTTTGGAGCTTCTTCTTTTGGAGTTTCAGCTTTTGGAGTTTCAGCTTTTGGAGTTTCAGCTTTTGGAGTTTCAGCAGCAACTTTAGCGGCTTCTTTTTCTTTTTCTTTTGCTTTTTCTTTTGCTCTTAATTCATCTATAACTTGTTGTGGTGATTTTCCAGCAAGTATTTCATTAACATATTTTTCGATAACAATTTCTTCTTTGAATTTATATGCTCCTGTTTTATCAGATTTTACTGACCTAACCAATTTAGCATATTTTACGCCTGACTTATTTTTTAAAGATGCTACTACTTTCTTTGCCATTACTTAATTTCTTTATGAATTGTATATTTTCTAAGAATTGGATTATATTTTTTTAACTCAATTCTATCTGGAGTATTTTTTTTATTTTTTGTAGATATATATCTAGATGTCCCAGGAAAACCCGATTTCTTATGTTCTGTACATTCTAAAATAACTTGAGTTCTATTTCCTTTTTTAGCCATAATTATATACTTAAAGTTCCTTTTTCTTTAGCTTTTTTTAAAACTGCACTAATTCCAAACTTATTAATAGATTTAAGAGCTGATGAACAAACCTTAATTTTTATCCATTTATCTTCTTCAGGTATATAAAACTTTTTTAAATGAAGATTAGGATAAAACATTCTCTTAGTTCTATTCTTTGCTTTAGAGACATTATTACCAACTCTAGCTCTTTTTCCAGTGATCTGACAAATTTTAGACATGACAGTTTTTTTTAATTAGCACGCAAATATCGTAAAACTGTAAATAATAACAAACCTCGTCTTAGTTTTTTATTATTTAGTAATTTCTATAATTTTACTAATAATAAAATCACCTTAATATGATAAAAAATAGTTCGAAAGCGATAAATCTTGAAAATCAATACGGAGCACATAATTATCATTCGCTTCCTGTAGTTCTATCAAAAGGAAAAGGAATATATGTTTGGGACGTTGAAGGTAAAAAATATTTTGATTTTTTATCCGCCTATTCTGCAGTAAATCAAGGTCATTGCCATCCAAAAATAATCAATTCACTAATTGAACAATCCAAAATATTAACTCTTACTTCAAGAGCATTCTATAATGATGTTCTAGGAGAATATGAAGAATATATTACTAAGTATTTTGATTATGATAAAGTACTTCCAATGAATACTGGTGTAGAAGGAGGTGAAACTGCAAATAAATTGGCCAGAAAATGGGGTTATCTAATAAAAGGTATTGAAAAAAATAAAGCAAAAATTATTTTTGCTAATGGAAATTTTTGGGGAAGAACATTAGCAGCAATATCTAGTTCTAATGACCCGCTATCATACAAAGATTTTGGTCCTTTTATGCCGGGATATGAGCTAGTTCCTTACAATGATTTAAATTCTTTAGAAGAAGCATTTCAAGACAGCAATGTCTGCGCATTTATGGTAGAGCCTATTCAAGGAGAAGCTGGAGTGGTTGTCCCCGATGAAGGATATTTAGCTGGAGTTAAAAAATTATGTTCTCAGTATAATGTTCTTTTTATGGCTGATGAAGTTCAAACAGGAATTGCTAGAACTGGAAAAATGCTTGCTACTGACTATGAAGATGCTAGACCTGATGTTCTTATTCTTGGAAAAGCATTATCAGGAGGAGTTTTACCTGTGTCTGCTGTTTTAGCAGATGATGAAATAATGATGTGTATAAAACCCGGAGAACACGGATCAACATATGGGGGAAATCCTCTTGCATGTGCCGTTGCCAAAACTGCACTTAAGATAGTAAAAGATGAAAACCTTGAAGAAAATGCAATGCTAATGGGCAACTATTTTAGAAAAAAAATGAATGACTTAACAAAAGAATCAGATCTTGTAAATTTTATAAGAGGAAAGGGACTTTTAAATGCTTTAGTAATTAATGATTCTGAAGATAGCTCAAAAGCTTGGGACATATGTTTAAAAATGAAAGAAAAGGGATTAATTGCAAAACCAACACATGGTAATATTATACGTTTTGCTCCTCCTCTTGTCATAAACAAAAAGGAGATTGATGAATCTTGTCAAATAATTAGAGATTGTATTTTAAATTTTTAATAATCAATTAAATAATTCCTCATCTCTTTCAATCATTAAAATAGAAGATTGTGGTACAATAAAATATTTATCCCCTTTATAAATAACCTCGTAAGAACTTTCTTGTAAAAAAACCGCTAAATCACCTTCTCTAACTTGTAATGGGATATATTTAATTTTTTCTTTTTCATTTTTCCATGTTTCATTATCATCAATTGGCAGAGGAATAGGATAACCAGGTCCTGATTTTACAACATATCCATATTGTATTTTTTCTTTTTCTTTTATTCCAGAAGGAAGGTAAAGTCCACTCGCAGATCTTCCGGATTCTTTTCTCGATTTTATTAAGACTCTATCTCCAACAATATTTATTTTATCAAGAGATGTATTTGGTGTTTTATTCATAATATTAAAAATAATAATTTAGTCAGATCTATCTATTAGTTTTGAATTAATTTTTTTACTTGCTTTAGCTCCTAACTCTCTCAATCTTTCAGATTTTCTTACCAAATTATCTTTACCATCTACCAATTTGTTCATAGCATCAGAATAAGTTTTTTTGGTAGAATCAATATTAGATCCAACTTTAATTAATTCATCTGAAAAAGAGCAAAATTTATCATAAAGCGCTCCCGCCTGTCTTGCAATTTCTAAAGCATGTTTATTTTGATTGTCTTGTTTCCACATAAATGCAACGGTACTTAACGTCGCTAATAAAGTTGAAGTTGAGACAATAATAATATTATTCTCTAATGCTTTATCATAAATTTGAGAATCTTCAATTAATGCCAACCCTAAAGCAGGTTCATTAGCAATAAACATTAAAATATAATCAGGTTGATTTAATTTCAAATTTTGATAATTTTTTTCAGATAAACTCTTAACATGATTATTAATACTTTTAACGTGATCTTTTAAAAAATTCTTTTTTGCATCACTATTCTCAGTATTAAAATAATTAGCATATGCCGTTAATGATACCTTTGAATCAACAATAATATTTTTTCCATCTGGAAGATTAACTATGTAATCTGGTCTTTGATTTTCATCATTTTCGTTTTTAAAATTTTTTTCTTTATCATATCCAATACCTTCTTTTAATCCAACTTTTTTTAAAATATTCTCGACCTGTAACTCACCCCAATTACCTTGTGTTTTAGAATCACCTTTCAATGCATGAGTAAGATTTTCTGCTTCTTTGCTCATTTGTAAATTCAATTCTTTCAAACTTTTAATTTGTTCTTGAAGGCGACCATTCCATTCAGAATTAGCTTGACTAGATTTTTCTACTTTATTTTCAAAATTTTGAATCCTCTCCTTTAATGGATCAAGAATCGTAGAAATAGATTCTTTATTATTCGATGAAAATTTTTTTGATTTTTCTTCAAAAATTTCATTAGCAAGATTTTTAAATTCAAGAGAAAGAATATTCTTCATCTGTTTTAATTCTTCTGATTTTTTTTCATGTGATGCCTCTAAAGATATATGGGAATTATTTGAGAGTTTAAAAACTATATATGCTACACCACAGAGAATAACTAGTCCAAGAAGAATTAAAAAAACATCCATATTCAAAAATAACTATTTATTTCTTACATACTAAGATTCATATGAATCAAGGGGTACACAACTACAAAAAAGGTTCCTATCTCCATGAGCATTATCAATTCTACTCACTGAAGGCCAAAATTTTCTATCCTTAATATAGGGTAAGGGATAGGCAGCTTTCTCTCTAGTGTATGAATATTTCCATAATGAAGAAGTTACAATCTCTGCAGTATGAGGCGCATTTTTTAAGACATTATCCCTTTTATCAAACTTTCCATCTTCAACTTCTTTAATTTCATTTCGTATTTCAATCATAACATCACAAAATCTATTTATTTCATTTAATGATTCACTTTCTGTAGGTTCAATCATCATGGTCCCTGGAACTGGAAAAGAAACTGTCGGTGCATGATAACCATAATCCATTAGTCTTTTAGCAATATCTTCTACATCAATTTCTGTCAAAGTCTTAAAATTTCTACAGTCTATAATAAACTCATGAGCACTTGTCCCATTTATTCCCTTATATAATATATCATAAGAATTTTCTAGTCTTTTCCTAATGTAATTAGCGTTAAGTATAGAAATTTTTGTTGCATTCGTAAGACCCTTACCACCCATCATGGATATATAAGCATAAGAAATTGCAAGTATACTTGCACTTCCATATGGTGCTCCAGACACAGGTCTAATATTTTTTTTATTATCTTCTTTCAAAATATTTTTTGGAAGATAATCGACAAGACATTCAACAACACCTATTGGACCCATACCTGGCCCACCTCCTCCATGCGGGATACAAAAAGTTTTATGTAGATTAAGATGACAGACATCAGCACCTATTTTTTTTGGATTTGTAATTCCTACTTGAGCATTCATATTTGCTCCATCCATATAAATTAGTCCACCATGATCATGAACCAAACCACAAACTTCACGGATATGATGTTCAAACACCCCATGCGTAGAAGGATATGTCATCATAAGACTACTCAAGTTCTCAGAATTCTCTATACACTTTTTCTTTAAATCATCGAAATCAATATTACCATGCTTATCACATTTAATAACTACAATATTCATCCCTGCCATAATAGCTGAAGCAGGATTTGTTCCATGTGCTGAAGAAGGAATAAGTACAATATTTCTATTTGCCTGTTCCCTATCTAAATGGTATTCTCTTATCACCATAAGACCTGTGTACTCTCCTTGAGCACCAGAATTAGGTTGTAAAGACATAGCAGAAAATCCTGTAATTTCACACAACCATTTATCCAAATCTTCAAACATTATATGATATCCTTTAGCTTGATCTAATGGAACAAAAGGATGTAAATTCATTTCCTCCCAAGTAAGAGGTATCATTTCAGCAGTAGCATTTAATTTCATTGTGCAAGAGCCAAGAGACATCATAGAGTGTACAAGAGATAAATCTTTATTTTCTAACCGCTTCAAATATCTAAGGATTTCGTGTTCAGTATGATAACTATTAAAAACTGGATGTGAGAGAAAGTATGATGTTCTTGTCAAAGGATTACTCAAATTTATTTCTTGATTATCAAAAGAATCTAAATCAATCTCTATACTAGTATTACTAACCTCTGAAAAAATTTGAAGTATATCTAATACATCAGAATTTGATGTGGTTTCATCAATTGATATTCCAATATGATTGCTATCAAAATACCTAAAATTAATGGATGATAATAAAGCTTTTTTTAATATTTTTTTTAATTTTTTCCGAAAGTACAGTAATTTTTAAGGTATCAAAAAATAATTTGTTTTCTTGTAAAAAACCTAAAGATGATAATCCAGAATTGAGCAAACAGGTAAGTCTATGTATTTTTTTAGCAATATTTATAAGACCTTTTTTCCCATGATAAACAGCATACATTCCTGCCATAACAGCAAGTAGAACCTGAGCAGTACAAATATTAGACGTTGCTCTATCTCTTTTTATATGTTGCTCTCTAGTTTGAAGTGCCATTCTATAAGAAGAATTGCCAGAAGAATCAACACTAACACCTATAATCCTTCCAGGAATATTTCTTTTGAATTCTTCTTTTGTAGCAAAAAAAGCAGCATGAGGTCCTCCATAACCCATAGGAACACCAAATCTTTGAGAATTTCCAACTACTACATCTGCGCCATACTCACCGGGAGGTTTTAAAATTACTAGTGACATTAAATCTGCTATAACACAAACTGAAATATTTTTTTCTTTTGACTTTTTAATAATTTTTGATGGATCCAAAATACATCCTTCACTATCTGGATACTGAAGTATAATTCCATAGTATCCTTCCTCAAAATCAAAATTTGACAAATTATCAATAACAATTTCAATATCTAAAGGAGCAGATCTTATTTTTAGTAATTCTATTGTTTGAGGAAAAATCTTATCAGAAACAAAAAATTTATTTGATTTCTTTTTTTCTCTTTTTCTTATACGATAAAGCATTGTCATAGCCTCTGAAGCTGCAGTGCTCTCATCGAGAAGAGAAGCATTTGAAATTTCCATAGCTGTTAAATCTGTTATTAATGTTTGAAAATTAATTAATGCCTCTAATCTTCCCTGTGCTATTTCTGGTTGATAAGGAGTATAAGCTGTATACCATCCAGGATTTTCCAATATGTTTCTTTTAATAACATTAGGAATTATGCAATTATAATACCCCATTCCGATATATGATTTATAAACTTTATTCTTTCTTACTACTTTTCTAAAATGATCTAAAAATTCTGATTCTGTTTTAGGGTTATCCAAATTCAATTCTTTTTCAAGAGATATTGATTTAGGAAGCGTTAATCCTATCAATTCATCAAGAGATTTAAGGCCTATTTTTTTTAACATTAACCTTTGATCTTTTTCAGATATAGAGTTATGTCTGCTAGAAAATTCATCTGAAGAAAAAGAATATTTGTTCATAATTTGAGTAACAAAAATTAATAAGCAAATGTATATACAAACTTTAAAAAAAAAATTGATTGCATTAAAGAAAATGTATTAATTCTAATATTTTAAATTTGCATTAAATATCAAAATATATTGATGTCTTCTATACTAATAAAAAATGCTAAAATAATTAATGAAAATAAACTATCAACTAATGATATTTTAATAAAAAATTCTAGAATTGAAAAAATTGATCCAAATATATCTGTTGATTATAAGTGTGAAATTATAAATGCTGAAAATTTATATCTTATTCCAGGATTAATCGATGATCAAGTTCATTTTAGAGAACCAGGACTCACTCATAAAGGAGACATATACACTGAGTCCATAGCAGCTGTTGCTGGTGGAGTAACTTCTTATATGGAAATGCCAAATACTATACCTAATGCAACCAACATAGGTGAATTAGAAAAAAAATATTCTATTGCTAAAAAAAAATCATTTGCTAATTACTCATTCTACATTGGAGCAACCAATAATAATTATGATGAGGTATTAAAAGTTGATAAAAAAAATGTGTGTGGAATTAAAATATTTATGGGTTCATCAACTGGTAATATGTTAGTAGACAATGATGATGCTTTAAAAATTATTTTTAGAAATGCAGAAACAATAATTGCTACCCACTGCGAAGATGAAAATACCATAAAAACAAATACTATGAAAGCACTTGAAAAATATGGAAATAACATACCAATTAGCGAGCATCCCATAATTCGATCAAGAGAAGCGTGTTTTCAATCTTCCTCTAAGGCAATACAACTTGCTAAAGAATTTGATACAAAACTCCATGTACTCCATATCTCAACAAAAGAAGAAATAAATCTCTTTTCCAATATTAATTTAAAAGACAAAAAAATAACATGTGAGTGCTGCATACATCATTTGTGGTTTAATGAAAAAGATTATAAAAAATTGGGTAATATGATTAAATGGAATCCTGCAATAAAATCGCCAGAAGATAAAGCCGCAATATTAGATGGATTAATTAATAATTATATTGATGTATTAGCTACCGATCATTCTCCCCATACAATTAAGGAAAAGTCCAATAACTATATGAATTGCCCTTCGGGTGGACCTCTCATACAACATTCTTTACCTGCCTTATTAGAAATGTACCACAATAATAAAATTGATTTAGAAACAATTGTTCAAAAAACATCTCATAACCCTGCCATCTTATTTGATATTAAAGAAAGAGGTTTTATAAGAGAGGGTTATTTTGCAGATCTTGTATTATTTGATTTGGATAATACATGGAAGGTTTCAAAAAATAAAATTTTTTCTAAATGTAACTGGACACCATTTATAAATGAAAGTTTCAGATCTAAAATAATACACACTATTGTATCTGGAAATCATGTTTATAATAATGGTGATATCAAGCTAAATCCCACATCATTAAGATTAGAATTTGACAGAGATTAAATAATTTAATTTGTCTTAGTAAATACATTATTCTAGATTTGATAAATTAATTATGGTGGTTGTAGTTCAGTTGGTTAGAACGCCTGATTGTGGTTCAGGAGGTCGCCGGTTCGAGTCCGGTCTTCCACCCTTTTTTCTTACAATGCTTGCAGTTTTTTCTTCTACAATAGAAATAATTCTGACAGTTATGAGATTTTTAAACGATTTTACAAATGAATTAAATACACTCGATTCATTAGTTGAAAAAATCTATTGACACAAGATTAGCCATTAATAAATGGTTGCAAAGTCCCACTGCATATCTTCATCCAAAGGATAGATAGGTCTATTTACATTCTGGTAAGGCAAACTCTCGATTACCTGATTTGCAAATCCAGGAGTAAGAGCCATTATTGTCATAGGGGAAATATCCCTTAATCCCTGAAATAAGTATCCTAGTTTGACAACGACTATCTTATAATTCAGTGGATCCAAACCTACCTCTTTAAAATCCTGGGGCGAAAGGAATGATCTACGATCAGTGAGTAGTACGAGGTCAATGCCATCCAATCTTACCACCGCCGGCTTCCTTCTTGTTAATGAATCATAACTTGAAACCATCTTAACTATCCCTCTTATTTCCAAAGATTGACCAAATACTGTATCTATCTTTCCTCCTATGGTAATAGAAACTTCATTTCCAACTCCGACTTCATCACAATACCGAACTGCTTCTGGATCAACAATACCGGCCACAAGCGCATTCTGGACACCATGAGAAATAAGGTATTCAAGAACCAGCGTATTATCCCCGGCAGCACCAGCGGTGGTATTATCCCCAGAGTCAGTAATGAATACGGTCGATTCCTCCGATTTAAGGGCTGTCTCCACCGCTCCTCTAATATTATCAGTCAGTACGTCGAATTGTAACCTTTGCCTTTCATCCCAAAGCTGCGTTGCCAACCTCCGTAACTCATCCTGGGCCGTGGTGAGATATGATTTATCTTGAGCCACCACCTGAATACTCATGCCTGCACGGGGAACATCGGTCCAGGGCATCCCTACAAAGATCGAAGCATCTAGAAGACCCTCTTGCATAGCAATATTCGGAAGTTGCTCGTAGAGAGATTTAAGTGGTTCTACGGCCGTAATTCCCTTTTCACCAGGGATAAGAATGGGAATGGGAACATGAGCCACTACTGGTTTCCATTGGTTTCGTAAGGCATTAACCAGCAGACTGACTGCTCTTAACCGAGTTTGTGAGTCATCCACATGTGGAGCTGTACGAAAAGCGGTTAATAGATTCAAGCTCTCGACAAAGTTAAATGACATATTACCATGCAGATCGAAACTCGCACTGATCAACACAGCATCCCCTGACTCCTTTCTAATGGACTGGATCAAATCCAATTGAGCATCAGGGTACCCTTCTACATGAAGAGCACCATGCATGTCCAGATAAATACCATCTATTTTACCAGCTTGTCGAACTTCCGAAATAATCTCGGACCTGAAAAATTCGTAGGTATCCTTGGCGACTACTCCGAAAGGTCCGGCACTGGCATGCATGGTTGGGATTACTTCAATTCCCTCATTTTTTAAATACTCGGCCCATTCTTCGTCCTCTAAAACTGCGCTTCCCCTTTTGATAGCAAAGTCTTTCGTAGTGGTTAAGACCGGGTTAAAGGTATTAGACTCGTGCCGAATACCAGCGGTGAGAATCCGGAGAGTTTCAGGCTCTTTCTTGGCGCAAGAGAAAAACATAATTAGACAGGCTAGATTAAGGCAGACCTTTGAGATCACCGGAATTATTGAGCTAAAAATATACTGCATGACACCAGACAAGATACAATTTTTTCCTACTGTTTGCAAAGTTTACATTATCCTGCTAAATCAAAAATTCCTTTTTCTAAATTCACATTCCCAATGTGCAAATAAATTTGATCTTCGTGATTACCTTCAACTAAACTCCAAAAAGTAATCAGGATTTTTATAATAACGGAATGATTAAATTCATTAAATTTCAAGATTACATCTCTTCTATTAAAGATTTAAACAAAGCAATAGAATTAAATGGTGATAAGAATGAGTGGTGGATTAAACTTGCTTATTTTATTATGAGAAATACTAAAGGTATACTAAACAACGAAGGAGCTTGCAATGATTGGAAAAAAGCTACTAATCTTGAGTTTTATTTAGCAAAAAAATTAGTTAGAGAAAAATGCAACTAAACCATAGGCACTTTTTGATTGAGAAAATAAATTGTTAGAAATAAAGAATAAGAATATAAATAATTCTGACAATTATTTGACAGTTCTGGCTATAAAGCCTTTAAGGTTGTTTGTTAGTGTAACAATATTCAAAAGGGAGTTTAATCAATGAAGGTTTCTTTCTTTAATTCTTCAACATCTTTTTTTAAGGTTTCTACAGTTGTTTTTAATTGATACACCATACCTATCGCACCTAAACCAAAAATAAAGCCCATAATTCCAAAAGTTTCCATGTTATAATTATTTAATTAGAATTTCAGACTTATAAACATTAAATCAAAATTACAAAGGGGAGTGGGTTTAATGAGTTTTTTGTTTAGTTAACACAATCCTCTTCAGTTCCATCTTCATTCCAACATTTTTCACTAATGAATTCATCATCTTTATAAACTCTTTCAAAAATCAGTTGTCCATTTTCACGCCAATCTCTAAACAACCCATTTTCTTCTCCATTCTTATAATTTTCTTCAGACCATAATTGTTCATTTTCGTACCACCATCTAAACAACCCACTTTCTTCTCCATTCTTATAATTTCCTTCATAAAATAATTGACCATTTTCGTTCCAATGCCTTACCAACCCATCATATTCTCCGTTCTTAAAATTATTTTCAAACTCTAATTGTCCATTTTCATACCAATCTCTTTGCAATCCATCTAGTTCTCCGTTCTTAAAAACTATTTCATAATATAATTGCCCGTTTTCATACCAAGCTTTTAGAGTTCCATCTAGTACTCCATTAGTAAGTTTAGCTTCAATATTATCACCTGAATTGTAAATTATATCTTCTCCTTTAGCAATTCCACTAAACAAAGTCATATCCTTTTTCCAATATACTGTATCATCAACATATGTTAATTCTTTAAAATCAACAATTTGTTTTGTTTTAAACAAATTCCCTGAATAATAAAAACCACCTATCAGTATAATGACTCCTATAACACCAAATATTTTTGAATCAATTTTTATAGGTATGTTATTCTTTTTGTTTGTTGAGGCTTTTGGTATTTTGATATTTTTAAACTTGCCCAATAAGTTAAATCTATACACCAAAATATAAGAAACGACAAGACTTAAGATGAAGTAATAAGAGGGAAATTTAGCAAGTTCATTCCCTTGTATATCTAACCAGACATACATTAAAACTGCAATAGATAAAAACCATATTACGATAAACAATACAATATTTAAAAATCTTTTCATATTTACAATCTAAAAATATCTAAGAAAAATTCAAAAGGGGAGCGTTAGCTAAATGTTACTTAATTTCTTTTTTATTTCATTAATTCTTTTCAACCTTAAATTATATTTTAAATCAGATGTATGGCCAGGATTTTCTGTACTTCTGTAAAGTCTTTTTTGTAATTGATGAAGTTTATGAAACAATTTACCTTTATCTACAGTCATAGAAAAATTAAATCTACCAAACTACAATCTACAATTATCAAAACAAAATTCAAAAAGGAAGTTTAATTAGTCGGTTGGTCCTGGGAAAAACATATTAGTATTTTTTTTATATTTTTTGTAATCAGGTCGTTTCTTTAATGAATAATATTCAGATGGTATTGCCCCTGTGTAATAAACCAATGTATTATACATAATTATAGATAAGTAGAATAGCGAAACCAAAAGTCCTAGCCAGATTAAATTTCTTTCAACTAAATAAAAATAGAACAATGATGGCAAAGAAGATAAAATAAGTGAATTCCAGACCATCCATTCTGCAAAGTAATTTGGATGGCGACTATATTTCCACAACCCAACATTGCAAATTTGTTTTTTTCTATTTTCTAAGAAAGCTTTCTTAGAAAATTGTTGTTTTTGGATATCAGCAAAATGTTCCATTCCAAAAGATACTAACCAGAGTAAATATCCTAAAATTTCTAATAGAGATAGAAATTCTTGAGGATTAAATGCCTGTAAAATGGCGGGGATTGCTAAAAAGGTTACATTAGCAAAACATTGCAACATTATTTCATATTGAAGAGAAATATCAATATTAATATATCCCGCTTTTTTCCATCGTTTTCTCTGATATTTATATCGAGATAGTTCAGTGTCAAGATGTCCCTTTTTAAGTAATATTAAAGCCCCTACACCCATTCTCAAACCAGCAAATAAATACATTCCACTAACAATATACTTTCTTAACCAATAACCTTCACCTAATACCAAAACCAAAACACCAATCAAGACAAGTCCCCAAGGCCATCCAATATCAACATAAGACATACGCTTAGTTAAGTAAGCCGGAATACAAACGACTGAAATAAAAAGTAGAACTTGTAACAATCCATTCAAAGACACAAACCAGCTAAATGTATTGCTGAAATAGAGAATAATAAAGCAAATTAAAAAAAGGATATAGCCAAAAATTCTTTGAATTATTTTTTGGAAAGAGGTTCTCATATTTTACTTAATAAGATCAAAAGTATGAGTATACTTTACAGTAAGTCTTTGATTATTAGTATAATCTAATAGATCATCATCTTTTAATATATTCAATACAACAAATAATCCAGTATTAGCATTTTTCAATAAACCAAATCTCGCATTTACTGAAAGTAGATTTGTAACATTATTATATTGAATTAAACTTTGAAGGAACATTCTAGGAGTAAAGGAGTAAGACAATCTAGCGCCACTTAAAATAGCATTTAAATTACCATTATCCGATTTTAAGTAATTACTATTTATAAAGAAAGAAGAATTAAATTTATCACCTGACCTTACATTCAAAGTAACATTATTAGATATCCTATTTCCACCTAAATATCCACCAATAACACTTCTACCAGTTAAGGATACTTTTTTATTTGAATTAGTTAAATAAACTATCGCTATTTCACTATGATTATAATACCCTGAATCAATTTTTAATGAAGTTTCACGAATCTCAAATTCTGTTTTTACCCATTCTTTACTTAAATTAATTCCAGTGTGGATCTCCAATCCACTTTTCCATACCCAATGATTATCTATATGTGTATAACTAGTAACTAAATTACCTTCAAAATCCCAATATGATCTATTCATAATATGAGGTCTAGCTTCTAAAAACTTACTCTCTTCACTCATTCTAATTGTCCTAAATACTAAAAACTCAGATTTTTTAAAACCTTTTTCTCGTTCTAAATAACCTACTTCTGGATTAAACCCTTCACCCACTTCAGTATAGCTGGCCATTAATTTCCAAAAATTCCAATCATAATTAGCAGAAAATTGAAAAGCATGGTCATCCGATTCAATCCCTGGAGTATAACTTTTTGAAATAAAACTTGTAATTTTTGCCTTCTTACCAATACCCCATATTCCATCAACAGCTATTACTCTATTATAATCATGAGAATTATCACCCAGACCTGATCTACTAATATATGCCCCTCCAATAGAAGATCTCGATTTACTAAAATTATGATTTATTCTTGTTACAGTAAAATTATTTTTATCTATACTATCCTTTACAACATCATCAGTAAACATAGACAAAAAACCGACATTTGTCTGACCTATTTTACCTGACAATCTACCACCTCCAAATATTGGAACAACAGATCCATTTCCATTACCAGAAATACCTATTCTTCTACTAAAGAATAAGTCAACTGCTCCAGGACTTCCAATTGAAAATTGTCCTGCATTTTCTAAAAAAAAGGGTCTTTTCTCTGGAAAAAATAAATTGAAACGATCAAGATTTACCTGCTGTTTATCAACTTCAGCCTGAGCAAAATCCGTATTATAAGTAAGGTCAAGGGTTAATGCAGATGTAATACTATATTTAATATCAGCACCAAACTCAAAATCTAAAGAATTTTCTTTATCAACACTGTTATGTGTACCTTGAATTAATACATATGGTAATAATTTCAAATTACCTGGTTTTTTTAATTGAAGCCCATTCATCTTTCCGGCAAGTGAAACCCTTTTAATATCAAATCCAAAACCAAGAGGTAATGGAGCCCAAAATGATACCTCATGATTTTTACTTATATTTCTTTGAAAATTAATTCCCCAAGTTTTATTATTTCCAGCACTAAACCTTAATGAATTTAGTGGTATAGCAAACTCGGCACTCCAGCCATAATCTCCTACTTCAGTTTTAACAACCCAAGATGCGTCCCAATTTTTATTTGTGCCACCAATCACACCACCCTGCTGTCTCGCGGAAGTCCAATTACCACTTCCTTCATTATCTATCTGCGCATCATATTCTGTTCCAGATGAATTTGTTCCAAATAAAAAACCGTTTTGCTGATCATTATATGTATCAATTATAAATAGAAAGCTATCATCATTATTTAAATCAGCGTCTCGTTTAGAATCTGATACTACAAGAGTATTTGGGCTAGAATCAAAACAAACTACTCCTAAATAAAGTATAGAGTTAGTAAACGCAATTCTAATTTCTGTTCTTTCAGAAGACTCATCACCAAATAATGGTTTAGTTTGAATCATTTTATTTATTGCTGGAACTGCCATCCAAACTTCATCCGAAAGAACATTACCGTCTATAACTGGATTAGAATTTAATAATGTAGCATTAAAAAAAGGTCTATCGGGTAATTGGCTATTTTGAGAAAAAAGAAAAAAAGGAAACAAAAAGAAAAAGATTAGATTTAAGAGTTTTATTCTTTTCATATCTCTAATGTAATTACAAAATATGTAATTATATTCTGGGGTTAAAGAAATTAATTTTTTAAAATAATTTTTTAAGAATTCTCTCAGGGATAAACTTGAGAATGAAAGCAATTATATTATATCTTTTAGTAATATAAACTGACTTTTTCTTTTTATATATTGCCCTCATTATTTGTTTATTAGCCTTTTCTAAACTTTGCACCCAATATATTTTATCCTTATTCCCTTTTAAAATTTCAGTATCAACATATCCTGGTCTTACATCAGTAATATCTATTAATTTCTTTAATCTGAATGCTTTAAATCTTAATCCTTCAAGGTAATTTATTTGATATGCTTTTGATGCATTATATGATGGAGCTAATCCATTACCTCTTATTCCAGCAATTGAACTTATTGCAACAATGTGACCAGAATTTTGTTTAGAAAAATAGTTAAATCCCCACCCAACTGTTTCAGTAAATGCAACAACATTTAATTGATTGGTTTTATCTTCAATAGAAAACTCTAAACTTTTATTTACATCACCAAATCCAGAGCTAATAACTAACATGTCAAGGCCCCCCATTAATTTTGCTAATTCATCTAATTTTTTAGCATTGCTTTCTTTAGTACAATCAAAAGAGCTCACAAATATGTTTTTTGGATCAATTTTTTTTATCTCCTCTAAATTATTAATCCTTCTTCCTGTTATCCCGATTTTATAATGATCTCTTAAAAGAGAAAGAGCAATTTCTTTTCCTATTCCCGAAGAGGCTCCAACTATAATTGCCTTTTTCATTTTAAATATTTTTTCATCTTTCGAATCTACCAACAACAAATCAAAATTCAAAAAAACAAAAGATTATAACAAAAGATTATTAAATTAAAAATAAGTGAAGTATTAGTCATAATTATGAATACAAATATTTTAATTGCAATACTCTTTTTATTTACATTCTCATCATGTGTCAATGATTCTAAAAATAAATCATCCAATATTATTTTTATTTTAGTAGATGACTTAGGATGGAAAGATTTAGGATATTCTGGCAGTACTTTTTATGAAACTCCCAACATTGATAAACTTAGAAATGAAAGTTATGAATTTTCTTCTGCATATGCCGCAAGCGCTGTTTGTTCTCCTACTAGAGCCTCTATAATGACGGGGAAACACCCTGCAAGAGTTAATATAACTGATTGGATCCCGGGAGATAATCCACAAGATAAACCTTTTTTAGGACCAAAAGACCTTCATCAACTTCCACTTGAAGAAGTAACCATTGCAGAAAAACTTAAAAATTATGGTTACACAACTTTTTATTCAGGTAAATGGCATTTAGGATCTGAAGGTTATTATCCTGAACAAAATGGCTTTGATATTAATATAGGAGGTTTTGAGAAAGGCTCACCTCCTGGTGGTTATTATACACCATATAAAAACCCAAAACTAAGTGATGGACCTGAGGGTGAATATTTAACAGATAGGCTTACAAGTGAATCCATTAAATTCATCGAAAATAATAAAAAAAATAATCCATTTGCTTTGTTTTTAGCCTTTTATACTGTCCACACGCCAATTCAAGCAAATAAAAAACATGTTTCGTATTTTGAAAATAAGCTCAATAAATTAGATGATAATATAGCAAGAACTAGAAAAGAAGGTAAAGCAATTACTTTGTTAAATCAAGTCAATCCAGACTATGCATCAATGGTGTATGCTCTAGATGAAAATATTGGAAGACTTATAAAAAGTTTAAAAGAAAATAATTATTATGATGATGCCCTAATTATATTCACATCAGACAATGGAGGTTTATCAACTCTAAGAAGAGTTGCTCCAACTTCTGTATCCCCTTTGAGAGCAGGAAAAGGTTGGCTTTATGAAGGTGGTATAAGGATTCCCCAATTAATTAAACTGCCAGGAAATAATAAAAACATAAAAATATATGAGCCTACAGTTTCTTATGATTTGTTTCCAACGATTCTAGAGTTTGCTGGTATTGAAAACACTAATCAAGAGATTGATGGAATAAGTTTGATCCCTCATTTAAAGACTGGTACAGAATTAAACAGAAAAGATATTTTTTGGCATTTTCCACATTATCATACAAGTCAATGGAAACCAGGTGCAGCCATAAGGCAAGGAGATTGGAAACTAGTAGAACATTATGAATCAAATAAAATTGAATTATTTAATCTTAAAGATGATGTTGGTGAGTCAAAAAATTTGAATTTAATTTATCCAGAAAAAACAGCATCACTTTTAAAGAGGCTTCATGAATTACAAAAAGAAACCAATGCTAATGCTGTAAAAATAAATCCAAATTACAAATACCCATCAAATTAAAAATTATATATATTCGCAATAAAATTTCTAAATATTGGTTTTATAGAAAACTTATTATGAAAAAATTTATATCTATACTTTTTATCTCTTTATTATTTTTTGCATGCAGTGATAATGATTCTGATTTATGTATTGACGAGTCACTAGCAGATTCTAATAAGGGATGTACTAAAGAATATTTCCCCGTTTGTGGGTGTGATAATGTAACCTATTCGAATGATTGTATCGCTGAAGGTGCTGGCGTCACAAGCTTTACTATTGGAGAATGCAACAATTAATTATGAAAAAAATTGATTATAAAAAATAATTATATACCTACGCAACAAAATTTCTAAATAGTGATTCTATGAAAAAATTTATATCTATACTTTTTATCTCTTTATTATTTTACTCGTGTAATTCAATAGATCCAGTAGAATTAAATGAATTTCAAATGAATTTCAACAAGTGGAAATCACATGACATAACTTCATATTCAATAACTCTTAAGATGTCTTGTTTTTGCATACCAACTGATCCAATAGATATTAAAATTGAAAATAATAAAATAAATGAAATTAATAATTCTACAGTAACAAGTGAACAACTAAATAATGAATACTGGTATGCAAAAACCATAGATGAATTATTTATTTTTATTGATGAGAATATAAAAGAAGAACCATTTGAACAAGTCCTAGAATTTAATGAAACTCATGGGTTTCCAGAATACATATATTTTAATCGTGAAGAAATGTTAGTAGATGAAGAAATAGGTTACACTATATCATCATTTAATATAGATTAGCAGCTTTTTTTCTTATTTTCTCATACAGCTCAATCACTTCAGGAAGCAGTAAAGATTTTTCGTTATTTTCAAGAATATAATCAGCCTTTTCAAAGGATTCTTTATCCGTTAATTGTGATTTAATGATGTGTTCTATTTGATCTTTTGTTCTATGAGAATCACGTTTTAATATTCTAGAAATTCTCAATTTTGTTTCAGCATAAACATAAATTATAAAATCTAATTCTTTATATGATTTAGATTCAAAAAGTAAAGCGGCCTCTTTAATAAGAATTTTTTCATTTTTATGTATTAAGCACCATTTTTTAAAATCATTTATTACAACTGGATGAACAAGATTATTTATTGTTTTTAATTTTTCTTTATCATAAAATACATTTTTTGAAATATATTTTTTATTAATTTTTCCATCTATATACGATTCTTCACCAAAAGAATTTATAATACTAGAAATTAACTTATTATCATTTTCCATAAGGTATTTAGCCATATCATCAGACTGATATATTTTAAGACCTAATACTTCAAATATTTTAGAAACTGTTGATTTTCCAGATCCAATACCTCCAGTAATACCTAATAAATATGATTTCATAAATTATTTTGATTTTCATAATTAAAAGCTATTGGATATTTAAAGGTAGTATCAAAGATGCTATTTAATTCATTAATAAACCATATAAATGATCCAATAAGAACATAAAAAACAAAAATTCTTGATTGAGACAATAGTTTTGAAGGATTAAAAATCCTCATTATTAATTTTTAGGATTTGTCATTTCCAACGACACAGAATTTCTGTCAACTTGGAGTTTAGTTCCTCTATCAACATCTAATGTGATTACAGTTTTTTCTATATTAACAATTTTTCCATGAACCCCTCCTACTGTAACCACCCTTTGACCTTGCTTTAAATTATTAATAAAATTACTTTGTTTTTTCTTTTTATTTTGTTCCGGTCTAATAAGAAAAAAATAAAAAACCACAAGAATAGCAACAGGAAAAAATAATTGAGCTAAACCACTAGATGTTTGTAACAATAACATATGAATTATGATCTACTAGGTGAAACTTGAGCTTTAATTAATAATTTTTTGATCTTTGTTTCAGTATTTGCTGTTATAGTAATTACTTTATTTTGTATTCCAGGTTTATTACTTGAATCAAATTGTACTCTTATTTGCCCAGAACTACCTGAAGGTATTGGTTGTTTAGGCCAAGAAGGAACTGTACAACCACATGAAGCGGTAGCTTTTGAAATAATTAATGGTGTCTCGCCAACATTCTTAAAACTAAAAACATGAGTAACAATATCTCCATCATAGATCTCACCAAAATTATGTTCTTCCTTATCAAATTGAAATTTAGGAAATGAACCTTGAGTTAAAATAGAAGAAGATCCTCCTCTTTTTAATGAAGCTATCTCAGTTTCTAATTTTGCAATTCTAAGTTCTAATTCACTAACATTAGAGCTACATCCAAATACAACCAAAGTAATTATTAATAATAAAAATTTATACATTTTTTTAAATTTAGTTTTCTTTTATTTTAGATAAAATTACATCAACATCTTTAAGTAATTTTTCAGCTTTACTTTTAGCTTTATTAACCACTTTTTCGCTATTAATTTTAGCCTCAGAATTTGTATTATCTTTTTCATCGATAATATCATCAATCAAATTTTCTAATTTTCTTTTATATCTATCTAATCTAAAAGTTAATCTGTCTCTAGTATTATTACCTTTATCTGGCGCAAATAGTATCCCTAAGATACCACCAAGCATTAAGCCTACTAGTAAGCTTATAAATGAATTTGTCGAATTTTTACTCATAATATCACTATTTATTATCAATTAATCCTTTCCCACTTTTATTAATTATTCCCTTCTTCTGCAAATTTAAAGAAATTACATCTAAAACGCCATTTATAAATAATCCACTCTTTGGTGTACTATAATTTTTTGCTATATCAATACATTCATTCATTGTTACTTTTATAGGAATATTAGAAAAATTTATCAATTCCCCAATTCCCATTCTTAATATTGACTTATCCATCAACGATATCCTGTCAATTTTCCAATTTTTGGAATTTTTTATTATATATTCATCGTATTCAGACGTATTATCAATAATACTCTCAAACAAAGAACTAGCAAAATTAATGTCGTCTTTAATGTTTTCTGACAAATTTGCGAATGCAAATGTATTAAAATTTGATGAATTCAAAGATTTTATTGTTTTTTTAATCATAGATCTAATAATTACTCTATCATCATACCAATGAATATTTTCATTTTCAAAAAATTGATTTATATCTTTATTTTTAAATAAAATTTTATTTATTAATTTATTTAGATAATCAAAATCATCTTTGAATTTAGGATTATGTAGTAAAAAATAATCTTTTGTTATTTCATTATCCAAAACAAAATTGTACCAATTTCGAATTTCAGGAGTTTTAGAGTTCCAATCAATTTTAAAACGATTTAAATTATCAATTAATTTTTTATTTCTTCTTAAAAAATCAATCACTACATTTTCAGAAAAATTAAATCTAGATGGACTTTTTTTAATTTTTTCTGATTTAGAAATTTCTTTTTTTTCAGCATTTATATCAGAAAGAATTATGGGTAAAGAAAGAACCTTATAATAATATTTGTTGATTTCTTTTAAACTGATGGATAAATTTCTTATAAAGTCAGGTTTTAACTGCTCAGGTTTATCACTAAATTTTATCAGACTATAGTAAGAATATAGATACTGTAAAACCCTAACCCTTAAAATTCTTCTACTGAGCATAACTTTTAACTTTTAAAGAACGAGCTACAAAGCTAATTAGATTTTTTTTTATTTCTTTCAATTCTTTTAACAGCAATTTGCATGGCTGCAGAATGGGTAGTTATTTTATTTTCATTTGCATATTTAAATACATCAATAGCTTTATCATAAATTGTTTCTGTCATCTGCATAACTTTTTCTAAATCTATCTGATTAATTTGTTCATGATAACAACTAATTATTCCACCTGCATTAATAAGAAAATCTGGAAGATATAGAATATCCTTCTTCAGAAGTTCATTTGGAACATTAATATCATCTTCTAATTGATTATTTGCAGCACCTGCTATTATTTTACAATTTAATTTTTTAAGATTATCCATGCTTATAACACCTCCTAATGCACAAGGAGAAAAAATATCATAATTAACATCAAAAATATTATCCGTTTCTATAATTTGAACATTTTTTGAAGCAATATTATCTAAGTTTTTATTATTTATATCTGTCACATAGACTTTTGCCCCCTCTTTAATTAAATAATCAACTACTTTTCCTCCTACTTTTCCAACACCTTGAACACATACCTTTTTATTTTCTAAACTATTATTTCCAGTAATTTGATATATAGAAGCTTTCATTCCAACATATATACCATAAGCTGTTGCAATAGCAGAATCACCAAGGCCTCCATATTCTTTAGGAAGACCTACAACATAAGGACAAACATTTTTAATCCATAAAATATCTTGAGTTGTCATATTTACATCTTGAGCAGTCCAATACTTTCCTCCTAAATTATTTATAAAACTTGCATATCTTTCTATATATTTTTTACTTTTCAATTTAATATCTCCTATAAGAACAGCCTTTCCACCTCCTGCATTTAATCCTGCCAAAGATGACTTATAACTCATAGCTCTTGATAAATTAATAACATCTTTTAAAGCATCGTTTTCCGTGGCATAATTCCACATTCTTGTTCCTCCCATTGAAGGTCCAAGAGTTGTATCATGAATTCCTATAATTGCTTTTAAACCCAACTTTTTATCATTACAAAAGATGAGTTCTTCATGATCATGAATTAATAATTTATCAAAAATTGTTTTATTTTCTTTATTAATCATTTATTGTATCTTTTAAGAATAATTTTACAGTCTCATTATTTAAAGTTTTATAAATTTATAAAAAAAATTGAAAGAGCTTTCCTATTTAAATAAATACATATACAAGTATAAATTCTATTATCTAATTGGATCATTTTTTATTTTAGTTTCAACATTTTTTGCAATCATACCTGCAACACTCATAAGAGAAGCTTTCAATATGATTGAAGAGGGTTACTCTCTTTATATTATAAATGAAGATGTTGACTTAAAAAAAAATGTTTCTAAAGATATTTTGCTTTACACTTCTGGTATTATTTTAGCTGCTATTATTAGAGGAATTTTTATGTACTTAATGAGGCAAACAATTATCGTTGCTTCAAGAAAAATAGAATACGATTTAAAAAATGAAATCTATTATCATTATCAAACTCTTCCTTTAGAATTTTATAAAAATAACAACACAGGAGACTTAATGAACAGAATTTCTGAAGATGTAAGTAAGGTAAGAATGTACTTAGGTCCTGCACTTATGTATGGTTTAAACATAACTATTCTTATGTTAATGGTAATACCTTTTATGTTATACATAAATCCAACACTTACATTTTATGCTTTATTACCCCTACCATTATTATGCATAAGTATTTATTCTGTACAAAATATTATCAATAAAAGATCTGAAGAAATCCAAAAATCATTATCAGATCTTTCAACATATGTTCAAGAAACATTTTCAGGAATTAGATTAATAAAATCATTTGTTAGAGAAATAAATTTCTCAACAGTTTTTGATAAAAAAAGCGAAGAATACAAATTGATATCACTAAAACTTCAATTTGTAATGGCCTTTTTTTTTCCTATTGTCATGACACTTATTGGTCTTAGCATAATAATAACAGTATATGTAGGAGCTCTAGAATTTTTTAAAGGAAACATAACAATTGGGAACATTGCTGAATTTTTAATTTATGTTTATTTATTAACTTGGCCAGTCACTGCTCTAGGCTGGTTAACAAGCATTATTCAAAGAGCATCTGCTTCTCAAAAAAGAATTAATGAATTCTTAAATCAAAAAACTAACATCATTTCAGAAAGCAATAAAATTTTAACTCTAAAAGGTAAAATCGAATTTAAAGATGTTAGTTTTATTTATCCCAATACAGGAATTAAAGCACTCGATAGTTTAAATTTTAAAATAAAAGCAGGAGAGTCTCTTGGTATAATAGGATCTACAGGATCAGGAAAAAGTACAATCGCAAACAGTATTATGAGATTATTTGATATAAATAAAGGAAAAATATTAATAGACAATACAGATATTAAAGATTTACACTTAATTAATTTTAGGAAACAAATTGGCTATGTTACACAAGATGTTTTTCTTTTTTCAGATACAATAACCAATAATATTCTTTTTGGTTGTCAAAATGAAGATTTTAATTTAGTTCTTGAAGCAGCTAAAAATACTGATTTAATTAGAAATATAAATTCTTTTCCTAAAAAATTTGAAACTAAAATAGGCGAAAGGGGAATAACTCTTTCAGGTGGTCAAAAACAAAGAATTTCAATTGCTAGAGCAATAATAAAAAAACCTAAAATATTAATTTTAGATGATTGTTTATCTGCATTAGATACTAAAACTGAAAATGTTATTTTAGAAAATTTTAAAAAAATAATGAAAGAAACTACTACTATTATTATATCACATAGAATTTCTTCAGTAAAACTAGCAAACCAAATTATTGTCATAGAGGATGGTAAAATAATTGAATCTGGAAGCCACAAAACACTACTAAATAACAAAAAACGTTATTTCAAAACTTACAAAAGACAAATTGAAAAAAATAAATAAGAATTAATATTTTAAAAAAATAACTTTAATTACTACATTTATAATTATCCCCTAAAATTTAAATTTATGCAAATAAGAATATTTATTCAATACGTATTATTAGTTTTATTTTTTACTAATAGTATAAACAGTCAAGATTATTTTTTAGAAAATAATGGGCCTTATGACAACTCAATTAGCAGTCCTGAAGAATTTTTAGGATATGAAATTGGGTTCCAGCACACAAGACATGATCTAATTGTAGCTTATCTCAACTACCTTTCAAATACATCTCCTAGAGCAAATTTGATAATTTATGGAAGAACTCATGAGGGAAGAAAATTAGTGTTGCTTTGTATTTCATCTGAAGATAATTTAACTAACATAGAATCAATAAGACAAGAACATTTAAAATATACAGATCCAGCTGCAGAAGTCTCAACTAATAATAGTCTTCCTATTGTTATTAATCTTGGATACAATGTTCACGGAAATGAACCTTCAAGTTCAGAAGCAGCTATGCTTACAGCATATACTCTAGTTGCATCAAAAAATAAAACAATTAATACATTCAGAAATGAATCAGTAGTATTTGTTGATCCTACAATTAATCCTGATGGAAGGGACAGACATACTCAATGGGCAAATCAATTTAAATCCATAAATCTAGTTTCTGATGGAAATGATGCTGAGCATAATGAGTCTTGGCCAAGGGGTAGAACTAATCACTACTGGTTTGATTTAAATCGTGATTGGCTTTTAGCAGTAAACCCTGAGAGTAAAGGAAAATTGACATGGTTTCATACATGGTATCCTAATGTTGTTACAGATTTTCATGAAATGGGAACAAATAGCAATTACTTTTTTGAGCCTATGAAAGACAATGCTTCTGATAAACCACTAATGCCAAAAGAAAACTATGAGGATTTAAATTCACTTTTTGCTACATACTATCAAAAAGCCATGGATAGTATAGGCACATTTTACTATACAAAAGAATCATTTGACGGAACATATCCTGGATATGGATCATCATACTTAGACTTACATGGTGGTCTTGGAATACTATTTGAGCAAGCAAGCTCAAGAGGACATTTACAAGAAACTAATTATGGAACAATGTCATTTGGTTTTACTATACGAAATCAGTACCTCTCCAGTATTGCAACTGTAAAAGCTTCTGTCGAGAATAAAACTACTCTAAGAGACTATCAAAAGGATTTCTTTAAATCTGCTCTAACAGATGTTGCAAAAGATAAAATTAAAGCGTACGAATTTGGTGATCTATACGATCAAAATAGAAACAAGGCCTTTATAGAGAACTTGTTATTACACAAGATAAAGGTTTATAAAAAAGGTGACAGATACGTTGTCCCTGTAGATCAAACCCAATCAAGAATGGTTAAAAATGTTTTTGAAACATATAACAAATATCGAGATAGTGTTTTTTATGATGCCTCAGCTTGGAGTATTTCAAATTTCTATAATATGAAGCATAAAGGATTGAAATCATATAATCTAGGAAGTGAGATATTAAACACAAAGGATATTGTTAAGGTAAACCTAGTTAGTAAATCAGACTATGCATATTTGATAGACTGGGATGATTATAATTCTCCAGCTGCTCTGGCATATTTGCAATCAAAGGAAATTATTGCATATTCTGCTTTTAAGCCATTGACAATTAATACAAATGAATCAATAAAATCGTTTAATTATGGTACAATACTAATTCCTGTTAGTAAACAGAAAATATCTTCTGATAAATTATATACTTTGGTCCTTGATGCACAGAAAAAATATAGTGTTCCAATTTATCAGACCTCTACAGGATTTAGTATAAAAGGTATTGATTTAGGTAGTAATAATTTTAGAGTTATAAAAAATGTAAAAGCAGCTCTCTTAGTTGGTGAAGGTATTAATTCATATGAAGCAGGAGAAGTTTGGCATCTCCTAGACACAAGAGTTAATATGCCGATTACCAAAATTAGAATGAGCCAGTTTGAAAGAACAAGTTTGGACAAATACAACTCCTTAATTATTGTATCAGCATATTATAGTCAGCTCGATTCAACAAGTGTAAATAAAATAAAGAGCTGGGTTTCTAAAGGAAATACACTTATTACAATAGCAAATGCTTCTAAATGGGCAATTGATAAAAATTTAGTTAATGAATCATTAGTAACTCATAAGGATTCATTAAAAAATGAAAGAAGAAGATATGTTGATGCTGGTCAACATATTGGCAGAGAAAGATTAGGAGGAGCTATTTTTAAAGTAGATCTTGACAGGACTCATCCCCTAGCATTTGGATATAGAGATGATCAAATTCCAGTTTATAAAAACAATAATGTTTTTATAAAGCCTTCAAAAAATTATTATTCTAATGTTGCTGTTTATACAAAAAACCCTCATATGGATGGATATATTTCCAAGAAAAATATGGAAAATTATTTAAAGTCATCTGCATCTCTAATAGTTTCAAAAATTGGAAGTGGTAGAGTTATTTTATTTGCTGATAATCCAAATTTTAGAGGATCTTGGTATGGAACCAACAAATTATTTTTAAACGCGCTATTTCTAGGAAGTAACATAAGTGTTCCTGGAGAATAATTAAACTAATAAATTATTTAACAAAATGAAAAAGATATTATTAATTACCCTAATCAATTTATAAAATTCTTATACTGCATATCATAAAGATTTTTATAGTAACCCCCATTAAGTATTAACTTTTCATGAGTACCTATTTCTTTTATATCACCATCCTCTATAACTACAATTTTATCAACTTGTTCAATAGTAGATAGTCTATGTGCAACAACTATCGAAGTTCTTCCATATAATATTTTTGAAATAGCATGCTGAATCATCTCTTCAGTCTCTGTATCAACGGAAGAAGTTGCTTCATCTAAAAGAATAATTTTAGGATCATAAAGCATAATTCTTATACATGATATTAACTGTCTTTGACCAACAGATAATGATGTCCCCCTTTCTTTAACATTATATTTAATTTTCCCTGGCAATTTATTTATAAAATTTTCAGCTCCAACACTTTTTATAGCATTCCAAATTTTATCTTCAGATATAGAATCATTAAATAATGTTATGTTATTTGCTATAGTATCTGAAAAAAGAAAAACATCTTGTGAGACATAACCAATATTTTCTCTTAAATTAGAAATGTTATAATCTCTAATGTCTTCATTATCTATTAATATTTTTCCTTTATTAAACTCATAAAATCTATTCAAAAGATTAATAATTGATGATTTACCAGATCCCGTGGTTCCAACAAACGCAATAGATTCACCAGCTTCTATTTTAAAATTTATATTTTTTAAAACATAATCATCATCATTATATGCAAACCATACATTTTTAAATTCCACAGAACCAAAAATATCATTAGTAATAATTTTTTCATTACTTTTTATAGTATCATAACTATCTAATAAATTAAATATTCTAGTAGAGCTCACCACACCCATTTGAATAGTATTAAATCGATCTGCTATGGACCTAATAGGTCTAAAAAATAATTGTAAATACATTATAAAAGCTATTAAAACCCCAATTGAAACTTGTCCAGAAAATAACTCTCCAGATCCATACCAAACTAATAAACCAAGGCCTATAGAAGTAAATAATTCCATTACTGGAAAATAGATTGAATAATATAATACAGCTTTTAAATTAGCCTGTAAGTGAGTATCATTAACTTTAATAAATTTTTTATATTCTTTTTTTTCATTACCAAAAATTTGAATAATTTTCATTCCAACAATATGCTCTTGAACATAAGAATTTAAATTTGCAACAGCATCTCTTACTTCATTAAAAGACACTTTAACTTTTTCTTTAAAAACATAAGTAGTTAAAAGAAGAAGCGGCAATGTTGATAAGCTTATTAGAGTAAGTTTCCAGTTTAATAAAAACATAAGAAATACAATTCCAAATAAAAGAAATATATCACCAATAATAGCAGCTACTCCTTGACCAAAAATGTCAGCAATTGTTTCAATATCTGAGACATTTCTTGTTACAACCCTTCCGATAGGTGTTTTATCAAAAAATTTTAATTTAAATCTTTGCATATGAGAAAATAATTTAACTCTAATATTTTTAATTATATTCTGCCCTAACCACCCAGACAAATAGGTATGAAAACACATCACAATAGCATTAATTATCAGTAAGAAAAAAAGAAGAAAAATCATTCCTTTTAGTCCTTCTAAATCATGTAAAACAACATAATCATCTATTATAATTTGGGTTAAATAAGGTCTAATTGGTCCCAAAACAGATAATAATAATGTTAAAAAAGTCAACAAATAAAACGTATTGATAAATGGCTTACAAAAGATAAAAAGTCTACCTAAAATTTTTAGGTCAAATAAATTTCCACCTATCTTATTATTTTTCATATATATATACTTGATGGATATTCTACTTTTGATAAATATAGCCCAGAAGCCAATACAGAGGGACCAGTTCCTTTCCTATCTTTATTTTCTACTATTTTATTAAATTCTTCCAAAGATATTTTTTTTTCATTCACTTCCAATAATGTACCTACTATACATCTAACCATACCTCTTAAAAATCTATTTGATGAAATAAGAAAATTGAAATTATCATTTGATTTTTCAAAACGAGCATAATTAATAACACATTTAAAATTATTAACTTCCGTTTTAACTTTAGAAAAAGATTGAAAATCTGATGAAGCAACTAATACTTTACATGCTTCATTAAGCAAACGAATATTAATAGTTTCTTTATAAAAAAGGGATCTATTATTTAAAAATGGATTCTTATTTTGATGAATTTTATAAATATATTCTCTAGAAATAGCACCAAATCTTGCATTTGCTTCTCCTTGCACTTTATTAAATCCATTTACTGAAATATCCGCTGGTAAAATTGAGTTTATTTTATATATAAAATTATTATCAAGCATTTTTTTTGAATCAAAATGAACAATTTGAGATAATGCATGAACACCTGTATCTGTCCTACCACTTCCTAATGTTTTTATATCTTCACCAAGAAAAGTAGACAAAGATTTTTCAAGTATTTGTTGAATCGAAATAGCATTTTCTTGTATTTGCCATCCATGGTAATTTGTTCCAATATATGATAGGTCAAGAAAATACCTCACAAAATTAAATTGTTTTATAACTATAATTTTTTTTCTTTGTACAAAATACATTCATGATTCAGAGAATCCAAACATTATTCTTAATCTTATTAATTAGTTGTAACATATCTACATTTTATTTCCCTTTATGGCAAAAAATTGAATTTGATTTAGAAAATAAAAATGAAGCATCTAAAATAGTTACTGGCTATATTTATGAGATTATAAATGATAATTTAACAACAGATGAAACAATACTTATAAGAAGTTTTCATATAAGTATACTCCTAGTAATATCTATTTTAATAGCCATCTATTCAATATTTAAACACAATAATAGATTAACGCAAATTAAAATTGGGACTCTAAATTCAATATTATTATCTGGAACAATATTTAGCGTACTTTACGATGTTTTCTATAATATTAAATTTATAGAAATCAATGATAAAACAAGTTTTTTATTTTCTTTTTATTTAATATTTTTGGCAATATTTTTAAATTTTCTATCTAATAGATTTATAAGAAAAGATGAATTATTAGTTAGTAAATCAAATAGAATACGTTAATAAACTTAATAAACTTAATAAACTTAATAAACTTAATAACAAACAAATGAAAGAAAAAGGCAATATCTCTATAAATACTGAAAATATTTTTCCAATAATTAAAAAATTTCTCTATTCGGATCAAGATATTTTCCTTAGAGAACTTATTTCAAATGCTGTTGATGCTACTCAAAAATTAAAAAGCCTATCTCTTATGGGTGAAATGAAAAATGAAATAGGTGAAGATACTATTGAAGTTATCCTTGATGAAAAAAAGAAAACCATAACTATATCTGACAAAGGTATAGGTATGTCTGCAAATGAAATTAAAAAATATATAAATCAAATTGCTTTTTCAGGAGCTTCAGAATTTCTGGAAAAATATAAAGACAAAGGAGATGAACAACAAATTATTGGACACTTTGGACTAGGATTTTATTCTGCTTTTATGGTTTCAAATAAAGTTGAAATAAATTCAAAATCTTTTAAAAAAGGATCTAAATCTGCAAACTGGACATGTGATGGTAATACTGAATTTGAAATAAAAGAATCTAAAAAAAAAGATAGAGGAACCGATGTAATTCTTTACATTAATGATGATTCAAAAGATTTTTTAAATGAGTCTAAATTAAATGAGATACTCACAAAATATTGCAAGTTCTTACCTGTAAAAATAAAATTTGGACAAAAAGATACTTCTGTAGAAGATGGAAAAGATAAAGAAGGAAAACCAAAATACAAAACTGTTAAAATTGATAACATCATTAACAATCCTAATCCAATATGGAACAAAAATCCAAATGATTTAAAAGATCCAGATTATTTAAATTTTTATAAAGAATTATACCCTTTTTCAGAAGAACCATTATTTTGGATTCATCTTAATGTAGATTATCCATTTAATTTAACTGGTATTTTATTTTTCCCAAAAATTAAAAATGACTTTGAAGTACAAAAAAATAAAATTCAACTTTACTCAAAACAAGTATTTATTACAGATGAAGTTAAAGATGTTGTCCCTGAATTTTTAATGCTATTACATGGTGTTATTGATTCACCAGATATTCCTTTAAATATATCAAGAAGTTATCTACAATCTGACAAAAATGTAAAAAAGATTAATACATATATCACAAAAAAAGTAGCAGATAAACTAAATGATCTATTCAAAAAAAATAGAAAAGAATATGAAAAAAAATGGAAAGATATTAGCCTTTTTGTAAAATATGGAATGATTTCTGAAGATAAATTTTATGATAAAGTAAGTTCATTTGCATTATTTGAAAGTATTGATGGAAAAATGAGAACTATAGAAGAATACAAAAAATATATTTCAAAAACCCAAATAGATAAAGATAAAAATAAAGTAATTCTATACAGTTCAGATGTCAAAAAACAAGATTCTTTTATTGATGATGCCAAGAAAAAAAATTATGACGTCATCATTTTAGATAATGTAATTGATAGTCACTATATAAATCATTTAGAACAAAAATTGGATAAAGTACAACTCAAAAGAGTAGATGCAGATATACTAGATAAGTTAATTGATAAAAATGAGAAAAAAGAAACAGTAATATCTGATAAAGACAAAGAATCTCTAAAAAAATTATTTGAAAAAATAATTAATAATAAAACCACTACCATAAGTGTGGATGCACTTGATCCAACAGATAGTCCAATTATTATTACTCTCCCAGAATTTTTTAGAAGAATGCAAGATATGGCTAAAACTGGTGGATCAAATCCAATGATGATGGGGGCTCCTGGTGAAATGATAGTGGTATCAATTAATGGAAATCATAAAATTATTAATAAAATTATTAATGCAAAAACAGCGAAATCTAAAGAAAAAATAGCTAGTCAAATTTATGATCTTGCTTTACTATCTCAAAATATGTTATCAGGATCTGATTTAACAAATTTCGTGAGAAGAAGCATTAATATACTAGGAAAATAATTTTTAATATGTATTTTCGTTATTAGTACATGTGTATTATTAACCGATATATATTTATTATAATATTATTTTTTTGGAATACAAATATTTACAGCCAAAGTATATTTCAATTAAATACTGATACAATCAATTCGAAAGATTTATTATTTCAATTTGAAGAAGATACTCTATTTCAAACAAAGAAAAAGAAAAAGAAAAAAAAGATTTATTTCGGTGAAAAAACAAAAAAAGGATTTATTAAAACAGCTAGTGGTAGAAACAATCTTTACGAAAATTTTAACTACATAAAAAAATATATTCTAAAAGATCAGTATGCTCAAGAAATATATCTCTATGATAAAAAGAAAAAGAAAATTGTAAAATCAAAAAAACAAATTGATGAAAGTTACATGCTTCATGGACCTTATATCAAAAGAATAGATGATCAAACTATAGAAGAAGGGGTTTTCTATTTTGGACTTAAACACGGAAGATGGATTCGATTAAACAGATCTGATATATTACAAGACAAAGAAACATACTTCATGGGATGGTTAAATGAATCTATTAGATTTTTTTGGGACCCAAAAAAAGAAAACCTTAAAGAAATTATTCCTATCAAATATAGTGAAAAACATGGAACGTATTATGCATTCCATTTAAATAGAAATTTAGCAGCTAAAGGAGAATATCAATTTAATAATAAAATTGGGCTATGGATTGAATACTATTCAAAAAATGGTAAAAAGAAAAGAGAAATAAAATATAATGTAGATCCGTACAATAAAAACAAAACATATATCTCTAGAGAATGGAATTTAAATGGAAAATTAATTTATGATCGAGATTTATTCTTAAAAAAAATCAATAAATAATAATCAATACCATAAAATTGCATAATCATATATAATATTAAATTGAATTCATTAATAAATAAAAAAGTAACATACACTAATCTAGGTCATATTGATTATCAAAAAGCGTGGAATAAACAAGAAGATATATTTAAAAAAATTATAGATGTTAAAATTGAAAATAGAAAAAATAACAGCTATAATAAAACTGAAAATTATATTTTAGCATGTTCTCATCCTCATGTTTATACTCTTGGCAAGAGTGGAAATGAAAATAATCTCCTTATTAATAATAACATTATTAAATCTCAAAAATTAGATTATTATAAAATAAATCGAGGAGGAGATATTACATATCATGGACCAGGCCAACTAGTTGTATACCCAATCTTAGATTTAGAAAATTTTTTTACTGACATACATAAATATTTAAGATTTTTAGAAGAAGCTGTAATTATGACTTTAAAAGAATTCAATATCAAATCTGGAAGGATAAAAAAACTTACAGGCGTTTGGGTAGATATAAATAGTCCGAATCCAAAAAAAATATGTGCAATGGGTGTAAAATCAAGTAGATGGGTAACAATGCATGGTCTCGCTTTAAATGTTTCAACAGATTTAAGTTATTTCAATAATATTATTCCCTGTGGAATAAATGATAAAGAAGTAACTTCAATTGAAAAAGAAACAAATAAAGTAATTCAAATGATAATTGTGGAAAATAAATTAATAAAAAATTTATGTAAAATTTTTGAATTTGAATTAATAAAAAAATAAATTTTGGCAAGAAAAAAAAAAAGAAAATTAAGACAAGAAAAAACCTTTACAGGTGTAGTTGATCATGTTAGAAGAAGTTATTGTTTTGTGTCTTCAGACGAAATTACTGATGATATAAAAATAAAATCCAGAGACATGAAAAGTGCCATAAATGGCGACAAGGTACTTTTTAAATTATTAAATAATTATAATCATAAAAGCTTTGAGGGAGCAATTATAAAAGTAATAGAAAGATCAAAAAATGAATTTATAGGAAAAATTGAAGATCATAATGATTTTGCCTTTTTTATTCCTGATAATAAAAAAATATTCACTGATTTTTTCATTAAAAAGAAAAGCAAAAAAAAATATGATAATAATATAAAAGTTCTTGTTAAAGTAACCAATTGGAATTCAAGAAGAAAACCCGAGGCAGATGTTATTAAAATTATTGGGAAATCAGGAGAAAATGATACAGAAATTCATTCAATTATTCATGATTTCAATTTATCTACATCCTTTCCCAAAAGTGTTGTAAAAGAAACTCATAGTTTAATAGATAAAATTTCAAATGAAGAAATAAAAAAACGTAAAGACCTAAGAAATATAAAAACATTTACAATTGATCCTGATGATGCAAAAGATTTTGATGATGCTCTTTCTATAAAAAAAAAAAATGATTCATTCAATGTTGGTATACACATTGCTGATGTTTCACATTTTTTTTCCAATAAAACCGAAATTAATAAAGAAGCCGAAAAAAGAGCAACTTCTGTTTATTTAGTTGATAGAACAATACCAATGCTTCCTGAAAAACTTTCAAATGATTTATGTTCTTTAAAACCAAATACTGATAAATTAACTTTTTCTGTATTATTTGATGTAAACATTAAAGCTGAAATAAAAAATATATGGATTGGTAAAACAATTATACACTCAGATAAAAGATTTACATATGATAATGCTCAAGATGCTATTGATAATGATAATAGTTCTTTTTCAAAAGATTTAAAAACATTAAATTCTATATCCAAAATAATTAGATCTAAACGTTTTAAATCAGGGGCATTTAATTTTAGAACCAAAGAAGTAAAATTTAAATTAGATGACAATAAAAAACCTATAGGGGTATATAATAAAATCAGAAAAGATACCCATAAAATGATTGAAGAATATATGCTGCTTGCCAATAAGATCGTTGCTGAAAAGATTAATGAATTTGAAAAAAACAATAAACAAAAATACACATTTGTATATAGGATTCATGAAGATCCAAAAGAAGAAAAATTAATAGAATTAAAAAACTACATTAATCAATTTGGATACAAAATAAATACTGAAGAACAATACCTTTCTCAATCTTTAAATGATTTAATGGAAAAAATTAAAGGGAAACCCGAAGAAAGTGCAATTGAAAAATTTGCTATTAAATCAATGTCAAAAGCAAAATATTCTACTAGTAAAGAAAAACATTTTGGTTTAGCATTTAATAATTACACACATTTTACATCCCCCATTAGAAGATTTCCAGATGTGATGGTCCATAGGCTTTTGTATAAATATTTAAATAAAGGTAAGCCAGCAGATAAAACGTATTATGAAATACTTTGTAAACATTCTTCCAAAATGGAAATTAATGCTACAAAGGCAGAAAGAGAATCTATAAAATTTAAACAAACAGAATATATGACAGCGTTTATTAACCAAGAATTTGAAGCTATTATTTCTGGTGTTACAGAATGGGGTATTTATGCTGAAATTATCAAAACAAAATGTGAAGGTTTAATTAAAATTTCATCAATGATAGATGACTATTATGTTTTTGATGGCAATAAAATTCAAATAGTTGGAAAAAGGACAAAAAAAATATATCAACTTGGACAAAAAATTAGTGTGAAAGTTGTTAATACAGACATTAATAAAAGAACTATAGATTTAGAACTAGTATGAATATAAAAAACAAACAATATTTCAATAAAATAAACTCTGAACTAAACACACTTAATCTGAGCAACAATCCTAAAGAACTCTATGAACCTATAAAATATATTCTTAAAATGAAAAGTAAAAAAATCAGACCTATATTATCAATTCTAGCTTATAAATTAAAAAAAAATAACTGGCTAGAAATAGTCCAATATGTCATTGCCATTGAATTATTTCATAATTTCACTTTAATTCATGATGATATTATAGATAATGCTACATTTCGAAGAGGAAAAAAAACCATACATAATAAGTGGAACTATAATATAGGAATTCTTTCTGGTGATCTATTAATGGTTATTGCAAATAAAATATTTTCTGATTTACCATTAAGAATAATGCAAAAAGTATTAAAAAGATTTAATGAGATTGCCATAAAAGTTTGTGAAGGCCAGCAATATGACATGAATTATGAAAATGAAAAATTAATAACAGAAAAACAATATATAAATATGATACGTCTCAAGACTGCAACCTTAATTGGTTTTAGCCTTGAACTAGGAGGAATTCTTTCAAAAATGAAAGATCTTGATATAAAAAATTTATACCAATTTGGTGAATTCATGGGTATTGGTTTTCAATTACAAGATGATTATTTAGATGTCTTTGGAGATAGAAAATTTGGAAAAAAAATTGGCGGAGATATTCTACTAAATAAAAAAACATACCTTTTAATAAAATTATTAGAATCAACTAATGAAAAAGAAAAAATAATAATTAACAATTGGATTAATAATTCTAACAAGCCTATCCAAAAAATAGAAGCCATAACAAATCTGATGAAGGACAAAAATATTGATAGTATAACCGAGTCAGTAATTAATGATTATTTCAATAAAGCATTTGATTATTTAAAAAAAATTGATATTAAAAACTCACAAAAAAATGAATTAATTAAATTCAGTAAAAAGTTGATAAATAGAAAAAATTAAACTTTATCTATAACCGATACAAAAGATCTATCTTTTTTACCTTTCTTAAACGCTACAAAACCATTCTTTAAAGCAAATAGTGTATGATCTTTTCCCATTCCAACATTAAGACCCGCATGATGTTTGGTTCCTCTTTGTCTTACAATAATATTTCCAGCAATAATTTTTTGACCACCAAATATTTTAATACCTAGTCTCTTACTATGTGACTCTCTTCCATTCTTAGAACTACCTGCTCCTTTTTTATGTGCCATAATAATTTATTTTATATCCTTAATTAAAATTTTAGTTATCAATTGTCTATGACCATTTTTAACTTTATATCCTTTTCTTCTTTTTTTCTTAAAGACAATAACCTTATCATCTTTTAATTGAGATAAAACTTCTCCTGTTACTTTTGATCCTTTTATTGTAGGTTTACCAATTTTAATCTTTCCTTTTTCGCTAATAAAAAGAACATTATTAAATTCTACTTTTTTTCCTTCTTTAGAATCTATTTTATCTGTATAGATAAATTTATTTTTTTCTACTTTAAATTGTTTCCCTGAAATATCTACAATCGCATACATTGTTCGTTTAATTTATTTTTTTAAAAAGGTGTGCAAATTTATGATTTTATATCCATTTATCAAATCAAAAAAAATAAAATAGATTTTTTTTTAAAAAAAACAAAAAAGGTTTACAGATTACTTTGATATTATACACAGTTTTTATAATATTTGTATAGCCTAGATTAAGATTGAATATTTAGTGATATTTTAATTAATAGCTTCCAAACAAAAACATATTATAAACCACTTATATTGGCTAATAAATTTTAGTCATTATATTATTTTTATCAATATAATGACAATAATTTTTTTATCTAATTTTTTAAATAGTTAAAAAAAAAATATTTGATGCAACAAAAAGCCCAATTACCAGAACCTATTTTAGAAGAAAATGCTGATAGGTTTGTACTATTCCCTATTGAACATGATGACATTTGGAAGTTTTATAAAAAAGCAGAAGCAAGCTTTTGGACTGCTGAAGAAATTGATCTTAGTGCAGACTTAAAAGATTGGAAAAATTTAAATGATGGTGAAAAACATTTTATCAAACATGTACTAGCTTTTTTTGCAGCTAGTGACGGTATAGTTAATGAAAATTTAGCTGAACATTTTGTGTCAAATGTACAATATACTGAAGCAAAATTTTTCTATGGATTTCAAATTGCAATTGAAAATATTCATTCTGAAACTTATTCATTATTAATTGATACTTATGTTGAAGACCCTAAAGAAAAAGACAGTTTGCTTCATGCAATAGAAACTTTAGACTGTGTTAAGAAAAAAGCAGACTGGGCACTGAAATGGATTGACAATGGAACTTTTGCTGAAAGATTGATTGCATTTGCTGCTGTAGAAGGAATATTTTTTTCTGGAAGTTTTTGTTCAATATTTTGGCTTAAAAAAAGAGGTCTAATGCCTGGACTTACTTTTTCAAATGAACTTATATCTAGAGATGAAGGTCTTCACTGTGATTTTGCATGTCACTTATATACAAAACACGTCATAAATACCTTACCAAAAGAAAAAGTTACAAAAATCATTGTTGATGCTGTTGATATGGAAAAAGAATTTGTTACCGATGCAATACCAGTTAAACTAATAGGTATGAATGCTGACTTAATGTGTCAATATATTGAGTTTGTTGCAGACAGACTACTTATTGAACTTGGATGTTCTAGAGTATACAATGCATCAAATCCTTTTGATTTTATGGAGATGATATCCTTACAAGGAAAAACTAATTTCTTTGAAAAAAGAGTTGCTGAATATCAAAAAGCAGGCGTCCTTAAAAAAGATGATGCCGTTGATAGTCCAAAATTTTCATTAGAAGAAGACTTTTAATATATAGTAAATGCTAGTAATAAAAAGAGACCAAAGAAAAGAATCAGTAAAATTTGATAAAATAACTGCAAGAATTGAAAAATTGAGCTATGGTCTAAATACTAAATACGTAAAAACAATTGAAATTGCTAAAAAAGTTATTGATGGTATTTATGATGGGGTTTCCACCCAAGAACTCGATGAATTAGCAGCTGAAACAGCCGCAACTCTTACTACCAAACATCCAGACTATGCGGTTTTAGCAGCAAGAATATCCATATCTAATCTTCACAAAACAACAAGCAAATCTTTTTCAAGTACCATGAAAAGATTGTACACATACATCAATCCAAAAACAGGAAAAAATGCTTCACTTTTATCTAAAGAAGTATATGGAATTATAAATAAAAATGCCGCAATTTTAGATTCCTCTATTATTTATGATAGAGATTTTAGTTATGACTATTTTGGGTTTAAAACTCTTGAAAAATCTTACCTCTTAAAACTTAATGGTATAGTTGTTGAAAGACCCCAACATATGCTCATGAGGGTTGCTATTGGTATTCATAAAGAAAATATTGATGCAGCTATTGAAACATATAATTTACTTTCTGAAAAATGGTTTACTCATGCTACGCCAACACTTTTCAATGCAGGTACTCCAAAACCACAACTATCATCATGTTTTTTACTTACGATGAAAGATGATAGTATAGAGGGAATATATGATACATTAAAACAGTGTGCAAAAATATCTCAATCAGCTGGTGGAGTAGGACTAAGTATTCATAATGTTAGAGCTTCAGGATCATACATAAATGGAACAAATGGAATTTCTAATGGTATTATTCCTATGCTTAGAAATTTTGATATGACTGCAAGATATGTTGACCAAGGTGGTGGAAAAAGAAAAGGAAGTTTTGCAATATATCTTGAGCCATGGCATGCAGATATTTTTGAATTTCTACAACTCAAAAAAAATCATGGAAAAGAAGAATTAAGAGCAAGAGATCTTTTTTATGCAATGTGGGTACCAGATCTCTTTATGAAAAGAGTTGAAGCAAATGAAAACTGGTCATTATTTTCTCCAGATGAAACAAAAGATTTACACGAAACATATGGTGATGATTTTGAAAAACTTTATACTAAATATGAAAAAGAAGGAAAAGCAAGAAAGTCAATAAAAGCTCAAGATTTATGGTTTGAAATACTTGAATCTCAAATTGAAACAGGAAATCCATACATATTATACAAAGACGCAGCAAATAAAAAATCTAATCAAAAAAATTTAGGAACAATTAAATCTTCTAATCTATGTACTGAAATAATGGAATATACGTCTCCGGATGAAGTTGCAGTCTGCAACCTAGCTTCTATTGCTTTAAATAAATTTGTTAAGGATGATATGACTTATGACCATAAAAAATTATATGAGATTACTAAAGTCATTACTAAAAACTTAAATAAAGTTATTGATGTTAATTATTATCCAATTGAAGAAGCAAAAAATTCTAATATGAGACATAGACCTATTGGAATTGGAGTTCAAGGACTTGCTGATGCCTTTATTCTTATGAGGTATGCTTTTGATTCTAAAGAAGCTAAAAAATTAAATACCGAAATTTTTGAAACTATTTATTTCGGAGCTATGGAAGCATCAATGGAAATAGCTAAAAAAGATGGAGCATATGAATCCTATAAAGGTTCACCAGTATCAAAAAGTATTTTTCAATTTGACATGTGGGGCATCACTCCAAATTCAAATAGATGGGACTGGACAAAACTAAAACAAAAAGTAAAAAAGAATGGTGTTAGAAATTCTCTACTACTAGCTCCTATGCCCACAGCATCCACATCACAAATTCTTGGAAATAACGAATGCTTTGAACCTTATACTTCTAATATCTATACAAGAAGAGTATTATCTGGAGAATTTATTGTAGTAAATAAACACCTTCTTAAAGACTTAATAAAGCTTAATCTTTGGGATGATTCTATGAAAGACAGACTAATGGAAGCTAATGGATCAATTCAAAAAATTAAAGAAATTCCCGAAAATATTAAGCTCCTTTACAGAACAGTTTGGGAAATTTCTCAAAAAAGTGTAATTGATATGGCCGCAGACAGAGGAGCATATATATGTCAAAGTCAAAGTATGAATATTCATATGCAAGATGCCACTTTTGGTAAATTAACATCAATGCATTTTCACGCCTGGAAAAAAGGACTAAAAACAGGTCTTTATTATTTAAGAACAAAAGCAGCCACTGATGCTATTAAATTTACAATAGTAAAAGATGAAAAGAAGAGTATTGAAGAAAAAGAAGAGAAGCAAACAGAAATACAATGTTCTATCGATAGGAAAGATGATTGCGAAGTATGTGGAAGTTAATCTTTGATTATTTTAAATGATTTTGTAAATTTAAGCTCACCTAATTCTATTATGCAAATAATAGAACCCATTAAAACCACCTATGGTAAGGTGGTTTTTTTATTTATAACAAACATTGACATAAAACAAAACCCCTATATTGTATTATGAAAAGCATTTTCTTATTTAGTTTTTTAATATTGTTTATTAGTACATGTAATTCAATAGAAAAAAATATACCTGAAGAATGTACTACTCTAGGAACTCCACCTTTTGGAGGAACAATATTCATTGATCCTGATATTATAACACCAGAAGACCAAACAACCTTTGTAAGTTTAATCTATAATGGACAAGGATCAAGAACCATGTTTGATAGAAGAGTTGATGATTGGGTTACATTAAATCCTTACCTTTTTCCTGCACAATATGATGATGGATTAAATATTGAAATACAAGTAAATCCTGAATTTGGAAGTCCTGAAGTCGCTGAAGTTCAGGCTTTAAAATTTGCAGAAGTAATTGGAAGATTAACAACACAATTAAGAAAAGATGTTGAGACAGTATGGATACATAGAGGAAATGAACCATTCGGGGGTGGTAATAACAACCTTTTAATTCATACAAACTGGTCAGAAGAAAATTATGAAAGCCAAGGTATTCTTGAAGAAACTTTAGTTCACGAGGCCTCTCATACTTCTCTTGACTCCTACCATGCTGAGGCAGAAGATTGGCTTAATGCTCAATCCATTGATTGTAATTTTATATCAGATTATGCAAGAGATAATCCGATAAGAGAAGATATCTCTGAAAGTTATCTACCCTATTTAGCTATAAGATATAGAGCAGATAAAATATCTCCATCTCTTAAACAGACCATAGAAAATACAATGCCTAATAGAATTAATTATTTTGATAATCAAAACTTTAACATGTATCCTATAGAATAAATTAAATTATTTATTTTTCTATAAATACAGATATTCCATTTTCACCCTGAACAGTATAAAAAATATAATTTATTTTGCTTTCTCGATATACATAGGGATCTCTAATCTGATGAACTTTTTTTTCTACCATACCAAATTTTGATTTTTTAATTGGCTCCTCAGAACCTTCCCAACTATACAATGGCCTAAAAACTTCAGAAATACAATAAGGTTTCAATGTAGACATATTTATTTTACACTTCATTACTCGTTCAGGACAACCCCCTATTTTCGTGTAATAACAATAAACCAAATTCTTTCGAACAAGTATAGAACAATGTCTCATATTAAAAATAAATCTAGGATTTAAAATTTGATATTTACCATTAATTAGTTTATAAATACAACCATATTTACTATTGTTTTTTGCTACTCCAAAAACTTTTCCTTTATACACAAATCTTCTAAAATAAAATAAAGCAAATTTTTCTTGATCAGGTATAAAATTTATACCGTCATCAGAAATTGCACTAGAGGATAATTGAGATTCTTTATCATATGCTGAATGATAAATCATAACTATTTTATTATTCTTAAAATATATTTCTGGACTTGCAATGTGATCAATTCCATTAATTTGATTTATATCGAAAACCCCCTTTTGATAAATATTCCAAGTGCCTAAAAGATTATTTGAATATGCAAGTTTAATATGTGAACCTCTATGATGAGCAAAATACATATAATACCTACCCAGAGGATCATTAATCCATTTTGGAACTTTAATTACAGTAGGACCATTTATATTATCATTTTCTCTGTGTAATTTTTTATGAGTTATAATTAGTTTTCTCATTAAACAAACTAAATAAAATATTTGTTATAAAATTATTAATCAATTACATATATTTAATTATGGAGCACAATCATTCACACAATCATACTTCCACAAAAAATATTAAAATTGCATTTTATTTAAATTTATGCTTCACAATACTAGAAATAATTGGAGGTATTTATGTTAACAGTATTGCTATAATTTCAGATGCGATTCATGATTTGGGAGATACCATTTCACTAGGAACTGCTTGGTACTTAGATGTAAAATCAAAGAAAAAAGCTGATAAAAAATTTTCTTTTGGTTACAATAGATTTTCACTACTCGGGGCATTAATAAGTAGTGTTATCTTAATAGGAGGATCAATTTATGTTATCAATGAAGCTATAGGGAGAATACTAAATCCTGAACACACTGACGCACAGGGAATGATGATTTTTGCAATTATTGGTGTTTTTGTTAATGGTTATGCGGCATGGAAATTAAGTAGTGGTAAATCCATGAATGAAAAAGTAGCTTCATGGCATTTATTAGAAGATGTAGTAGGATGGGTAGCAGTTTTAGTTGTAGCAATTATTTTAAATTTTAAAGATATTCATTATCTAGATCCAGCACTTTCACTACTTATTACCATTTACATTCTATGGAATGTAATAAAAAGACTTAAAGAAACGCTGTTTATATTTTTACAAGGTGTACCTAAAGATATTGATGTTAATCAAATTAAATCACAAATATTAGATCTCAAATTTGTTAGCTCAATGCATCACACACACGTCTGGTCCCTAGAAGGAGAGCACCATGTTTTTACAACTCATATTAAATTAGATAATGTATCAACTTTTTCAGAATACAAAAGCATCAAAAAAAAGACAAAGGATATACTAAAAAATTATCATTTTAAACATTACACTATTGAACTAGAACTTAATGATGAAACATGTGAATTAGAAATTAATACAAAAAATCACAAAGAATAAGTCACATTTTAAAAAGCAAATCCAAAATAATTATTAAGTTTAACAAATGAACAACCCAAAATCATCTACTAGAAGAAAATTTCTATACAAAGGAGGAATATTATCTACCGCAATTCTATACTCTAATTCATTAATTTCAAAAACAATTGAATTATTTAAAAATAATGTTCTTAATTCAAAATTTTTTGGTGTTCAAATAGGTGTAATAACCTATTCCTTTAGAAGCATGGCACAGGATGTAAATAGTTTAATACAATATTGTAAGGATTGTAATATAAATGCCATAGAACTTATGGGAGAATCTATTGAACAACATCTTGGAAAACCTAAAAGAGATAGATCCATTCCATGGAATAGTAATTCTAAAGAAATGAAAGATTACAGAAAAAATGTTATTGCATGGAGAACAAATATCTCAATGAAAAAATTTAAAAAAATAAAAAAATTATTTAATAATAACGGTATAAAAATTTATGCTTTTAAACCTAATGCTCTGGGTAAAAATAATACTGATGCTGAAATAGAATATGCATTAAAAGCGGGAAAAAGTCTTGGAGCAAGTCATGTTACAGTAGAAATTCCAAAAGATAGTGCTCATTCATTAAGATTAGGAAAACTTGCGGAAAAAAACAAAATGCATGTCGCATACCACGCACACACACAAGCATCAGATTACGCATGGGATATCGCTATGGATCAATCTCCATATAATGCAATAAATTTAGATTGTGGACATTACATTGCCACTGGAGGAAAGAACACACAACAAGCACTTCTAAGTTTTATTATAAAAAATAACAAAAAAATTATGAGTATGCATATAAAAGATAGATCATCAAACAAAAAAGGTGAAACTGATCATCCTTGGGGAGAAGGAAAAACTCCAATTTCAAAAATATTAAAACTTTTAAAAGAAAAACAATATAAAATACCCGCCTCCATAGAATTAGAGTATGCCATCCCAAAAAACTCTAATGCTGTTGAAGAAGTAAAAAAATGTCTTAACTATGCAAAAAATGCCTTATCAACTTAAATAAGGAATTATGAAAATAAAAATTTTATTAATTTATCTATTATTATCATTCAATCTATTTTCTCAAAAATATAATCCTACAAAAGAAAATTTAGAAGCAAGAGAATGGTTTAAAAATGCCAAATTTGGTCTATTTATTCATTGGGGAGTATATAGTGTTTTAGGCGATGGAGAGTGGGTAATGCAAAATCAAAATATCTCAATTAAAGATTATGAAAAACTACCGACATTTTTTAATCCTATAGATTTTAACCCCAAAGAATGGGTCAAAATGGCAAAAGAGTCTGGAATAAAATACATTACGATAACAAGCAGACATCATGATGGATTTTCTATGTTTAAAACTAAAGCCAGTGATTACAATATAGTAAACGCAACACCTTTCAAAAAAGATATTTTAAAAATGCTCGCTGAAGAATGTCATAAAGAAGGAATAAAATTATTTTTCTATTATTCTCTTTTAGATTGGCATAATGATGATTACTTCCCACGAGGAAGAACAGGAAATGGGATTAAAGGGAGAGAAAAAGGAGATTGGGCTAATTATATTAATTTTATGAAAATTCAACTTACTGAATTACTTACTAATTATGGAGAAATTGCTGGAATATGGTTTGATGGTCACTGGGATCAAAAAGAATGGGATGGAAAAACTTTTGGAAAATTAAAAGTTGATTGGCACTATGATGAAATCTATAAATTAATCCATGATATACAACCTAAGTGCTTAATAGGTAATAATCACCATATTGGAATTTTAAATGGTGAAGATTTTCAAATGTTTGAAAAAGATCTCCCTGGAAATAATACTACAGGATTTGGAAGTTCTAAAGAAGATATTAGTCAATTACCTTTGGAAGTATGTGAAACAATAAACAATTCATGGGGATTCAACTTACAAGATGATAGTCACAAATCTAAAAAAGAGCTCATACAATATTTAATTAAAGCTTCAGGCCATGGAACTAATTTATTACTTAATGTTGGTCCTATGCCTAATGGAAAAATTCAATCCAATCACATTTCGTCTTTAAAAGAAATAGGAAATTGGCTAACAAAAAATGGAGAGACAATTTATAATACATCTAAAGGTCCTATTCTTCCTACCGAAGAATATGTTTCTACTCAGAAACAAAATAAAATTTATCTTCATATTATTAATCCTAAGAAAAATACTCTTTTTATTGATTCTTTTACAAAAAAAATAAAAAAAATAAAATATTTTGACAGTAATGAAAAAGTAAATTATAATCAAAATAAGTTTGGTTTAATAATAGATCTATCAAATAAAAACATTGATCCAATAGATACAATAATAGAAATAGAATTATAAATAATTTTTATTATTTTCTAATATCTATTAAGTCAGACAAATTTGATGACACATATGTATTAATATTTCCTAAAGAATCTTTATAAATCAAGAATACGTCTATTTCATCAATTTTTTTTGAAATTTCTTTTACTTTATTAAAATCCAGAACCATAAATGCTGTTGCATAAGCATCTGAAGTAAAACAATCTTTAGAAAAAACAGATGCACTAAGCATATTAGATTCAGTAGGATAACCTGTTTTTGGATTTATAGTATGAACTATTATTGAATCATTATTTACATAATAATTTCTATAATTACCTGAAGTAGCCAAAGAAAGATTCTTCAAAGGTATAGAGGCTATTAATTTTCTTGAATTATTTTCTAAAAATGGATTTTCAATTCCTATATTCCAAATTTTACCACTAGAATTAATTCCATTACATTTTACTTCTCCTCCAATATCAATAAAATAATTTTTTACATTATTATCACTAAAGTATTTTGCTATAAAATCAACAGCATATCCCTTTGCAATAGAACTAAAATCGATATAAGAATCTTTATGATTTTTTTCAATTATTGTTTCATCAAAATATAATTTATCGAAACCGACTAACTTAATGATACTATCGATTTCTTCTTTAGAGGGAATATTTTTCTTCTTTAAAGGGCCAAAACCCCACGCATTTACCAATGGTCCAATAGTTGGATCAAAAGCACCCTCAGTTACCTCATATATTTTTTTGCTCTCTTTTAATAAAAAAAGAAATAAAGGGTTTACTGTTTCCATAGATTTTGATTTATTTAATATACTTATATAAGAATTTGGATTATATGTTGAAAAAATATTATTGAATAAAATTAACAATGAATCTATATCTCTTTTATCAATTCTAATGTCCTTAGAAACATATTTTATATTATAGACAATAGGTCCCATCGTAGTTCCCGTTATATAAATTTCATTTGTATTAATACTATTTTTATTAAAAAATAAAAGGACTAATACTAAAACAAAAAACATAAACAATACTAAACGACGCATAAAAAATATTTAAATTAGCATTAATAGAATGAGAGAAGATTATTTAAATTCTGAAGATAATTCAAGTAGTAAAGATAAAGAATTTGAAAATATATTAAGGCCAAAGTCTTTTAAGGATTTTTATGGCCAAGAACAAATACTTAATAATATAAAAATCTTTGTAAAAGCAGCAAAAAATAGAAATGAACCTTTAGATCACGTAATTCTTCATGGACCCCCAGGACTTGGTAAAACAACACTTTCTCATATAATAGCAAATGAACTTGGCTCTAATCTAAAAGCAACATCAGGACCTGTACTTGAAAAAGCTGGTGATCTTGCTGGTCTACTTACAAATTTAGAAGAAGGTGATGTTTTATTTATTGATGAAATTCATAGACTAAATAATATTATAGAAGAATATTTATATTCTGCTATGGAAGATTATAAAATAGATCTCATGATAGATTCTGGGCCAAGTGCAAGATCAGTTCAAATAAAATTAAATACTTTTACATTAATTGGAGCTACAACCCGTTCAGGCTTACTATCATCTCCTCTAAGATCAAGATTTGCAATAAACTTTAGATTAGAATACTATAATAAAATAATTCTTAAAAAAATTATAAATAGATCTTCAAAAATTTTAAATATTCCTATTGAAGAAAAAGCTTCAAAAGAAATTGCACTAAGAAGTAGAGGAACACCAAGAATTCTTAACAATCTTTTAAGAAGAATAAGAGATTTTGCAGAAGTTGAAGGAGATGGAAAAATTTCTCATAAAATTGCAAAAAGAGGATTAAACGCATTAAAAATTGATAAAAAAGGTCTTGATGAAATGGATAACAAAATATTATTTTCTATAATAAAAAAATTTAATGGTGGTCCTGTTGGTTTATCAACGATAGCTACTGTTTGCAGTGAAGAATCCAATACAATAGAAGAGGTCTATGAACCATATCTAATACAAGAAGGTTATCTAAAAAGAACTCAACAAGGAAGGGTTGTTACAAGGTTAAGTTACGATCATCTAGGAATAGAACCAAAAAAGGGATATCAGAATTCAATTTTTGAATGAAAAAAAATCAAATAAATTCTAATACAAAACTTGTAAAAAAAATTGCAAAAGAATTGGGATTCTCAAGTTGTGACATTTAAAAATCTAGATTTTTAAAAGAAAAAAAATTCAAGAATGGTTAAAGAAAGGATATAATGGCACCATTAAATATCTTGAAAAAAAATTTGACAAAAGGCTTGATCCCACAAAACTTGTCAAAGGATCTAAATCAGTGATTTCTTTATCCTATAATTACTATCCTCAAAAAAAAATTATTCAAAAAAATAACTTTATACTTTCAAAGTATGCTTATGTCAAAGACTACCATATAGTAATTAAACAAAAACTTAAAAAATTTTTGTTTAAACTAAATCAAAAAATAGGAAATATAAATGCACGATTATTTGTTGATTCAGCTCCAGTTCATGAAAGAGCTTGAGCTAAACTATCAGGCATAGGGTAGATAGGAAAAAATTCTTTACTTTTAAATAAACACTTAGGAAGTTTCTTTTTTTTAGCTGAAATAATTAGTGATTTAGAATTAAATAATGATTACCCAGTTACAGATCATTGTAGTACTTGTACTGCATGCATAAATGCCTGCCCAACTGATGCAATTACTGAAGCCCAAGTGATAGATGCGAATAGATGCAATCATACCTTACTATTGAATCTAAAACAAATATTCCAGAAAAATATAAATCAAAAATGAATAATTGGATTTTTGGATGTGATATATGTCAAGATGTATGCTCTTGGAATAAATTTTCAAAACCCTATAGCGAAAAAGAATTTTTTCCAAATAATAACATTACAAAAATGAAAAAAAAATGACTGGAAAGAGATTACGTTAGCAAATTTTAATCATATTTTTGAAAATTCTGCAGTAAAAAGAACAAAATATGAGGGTATTAAAAGAAATATTGAAGCTGCATCATAATATTTTTTAACTTTTTTTAAAACTTAAAATATTACTAAACGTATTCAATTAATTAATTTTGAGTATGATTAAAAAAACATTTTATACAATAATTTTAATTTTATTTTGGTCTACCTATTTGTTCTGTCAACAAATAAGTATATCCATTACACCTGAAAATTTAAATGTTGGCGAAACATTACAAATTACAATAATTGCTAAAAATGAAAAAATAAAAACATATGGAAATTTTCCTGAAGTTAATGGATTAAAAAAAGTAGGAATATCTTCTTCAAGCTCAACAAATTTTATAAATGGTAAAATAAGCTCATCTCAAGAAATAATTCAAAATTATATAGTAACAAAAGAAGGTATAATTAATATTCCACTTTTTGAAATAGAAGTAAATGGCTATCAAATAACATCAAATAAAAAATTAATAACTGTAGATAATAAAAAACCAGAAGAAAAAAAAAATAATAATCCATTTAATAACTTTTTTGATCCTTTTGAGGATAATTTTTTCGATAGAAATCAAGATGAATTCATTGATGTTAAAGCTGATGCTTTTTTAAGCTTAAATACTAATAAAAAAATCATAAAAGTAGGAGAAGGTTTCAACACTACACTTTCTTTTTTTGTAAGTGAAGATAATATGGCAGATATGAGGTTTTATGATTTAGGAAAACAACTAACTGAAATATTGAAAAAAATTAAACCTTCTAATTGTTGGGAAGAAAATTTTAATATTGAAAATATAAATAGTATCCCTGTAATAATTAACAACAAAAAATATAATCAATATAAAATTTTTGAAGCAACATACTATCCATTCAATACTGATGACATTTCATTCCCACAATTAGGACTAGAGCTCATAAAATATAAAGTTTCTAAAAAACTTTCTTTTTTTGGAAGAAATAAAGTTGAAGATTATGAAAAATTTTATTCTAAACCAACCACGGTCAAAGTAGAAGAATTACCTGAACATCCACTAAAAGACAATATTGCTGTTGGAGATTTTAAATTGAAAGAGAGAATAGATAAAAAAGAAATTAAAACAGGAGATAATTTCAACTATGATTTT
>Ga0310123_10000146_pt1 | contig 61116 bp, 56 predicted proteins | sample CB6_AW_1057_MG_FD_203505 | JGI IMG/M metagenome (GOLD analysis project Ga0310123, IMG submission 203505) | Marine microbial communities from Western Arctic Ocean, Canada - CB6_AW_1057 | ecosystem: Environmental > Aquatic > Marine > Oceanic | place: Canada: Western Arctic Ocean | collected... | reverse complement strand
TACAGTGGCGTACCCGGCTGGCGACGATGTTTCTTTTCGTCAACCCTGCCTTCCAGAAACAACCATCTGAGGACTTTAAATTCCACAACAGGTCAATAAAAACTTGCTGACGTTTACAGATACGCTGGTTTAGGAAAAAAATACCATCTTTATTTTTAGCAGTCGTTTGCTAAGAAACCTAGATTCCACCGACGAATTCTGAACCGAGTTGGAAAAATTCAAAGGATCCAGAACTCGCCATTAACGGTGGTTTCCGCAGACTGAAACAAGTTGAAGGCATTGAAGCCACTTTCGTCGCAACCATCGGCTGTTCTTAAAGTGTTGGGTTTGATCCTGCTAGGACAAGGAGGCCCACATGGTGCCCTTTGCGCTGACTACTACGAACGCTTCGACGGTCAGCGAGCCAGCTGGAAGGTCCAATACGAAAAACCAAATGTGCTTCGGCTGTCACGTCGTCGTAATAAGCACACGTACCATTCCGGAATCGCTTGCGAGACGATAAGCATTGATGCTGGCCTACAAGGTGCCACGGTCCAACTCGAGCATCCGTTGCCACGCAGCCGAGTGTTTGATGACTTGAATCTCTCGGTTTGGGTCAAGTCGAACCACAACGGAGCCCAGTTGGCTCTGCGGATCATTTTTCCGCATCAAAAGGATCCGCGTACTGGGCAGATTCTTAGCACGCTGGTTCGAGGCAGCAGATACACTAATGCACCCGAATGGCAACGACTGGTATGTACGACCTTGACACATCAAGTGCAGGAGCGTCTGCGATTCTTGCGTGCCAGGAACAAGCCCGTCGCGATCAATTCCAAACATATGTATGTCGATCAAGCGGTAATTATGGCGCAGTTGGGACCGGGAAAATCCAAGTTCTTCCTAGATGACTTGAAGCTGGGACCGGTCATCTCACCATCAATTGAAACGCCCATAGTGCAACTTTCCGCGGACCAAAACGACATGAGACCACAGGTTGAATTTCGATTAGACCGACTGTTGATTGACGGATGTCCAACGTTGCCTCGCATGACCCCTTTCCACGGTGAAGATCCTGAGCATTTTAAAAAAAGTGGTCTAAATCTGGTATGGATACCCGACTACAGCAATCAGGAACTGATCGATGACTTGCGTTCGCGCGGGTTGTGGGCCATGACACCACCGCCACGTGCAGTTTCCGACTCGGGTCACCTTCTCGACGCGACTCAGGCGAGTCTGATTCCGTTTACCACCGAGACCGCTGGGGTGTTGGCGTGGAGCTTGGGAACGCGGATCACACCGTCGGCGCAAAAAGAACTGATCGCTTGGATTGGTCAAATTCGCAGCGCCGATCGCCGCTTGAATCGGCCGTTGATGGCCGATGTGACTGGTCTGGAGCATGTGTATTCCCGGCACGTCGATTTGTTGGGCATCAGCCGTCACGTAATTAACACCAGTTTCCCGTTAAAGCAGTATCGCGATTGGCTGTCTCCAGAACGCCGACTGACCCGTCCCGGGAGTTTCGTATGGACATGGATCCAGACCGAACCAGCGGTCGCACATTCTCGTTGGCGTCACGCCGCGAACAAAACCCCCATGGTCATCGAACCGGAACAAATCCAGTTGCAGGTCTACGCAGCACTTGCCGCGGGATGCCGCGGGATTGCGTATTGGAAAACGACAGCCCTAGACGATAATGCTCCCGGAGCTCGAGAACGAGAATTGATGATTACACAATTGAATCTTGAGCTCGAGTTAATCGAACCGTGGTTGGCGACGGGGACCCTTGTCGAACAAATTCCGTTCGAAGTTGGTCACAGCGATTCCCAGCGCTCTGCCCAATCGCGTGGCACAATACGCACGGGGACACTGTTCCATCGCAAACCCAATATTTTCCGAAACAATCAGCTGAGCCGCGAATCGCAGCGGCACGACGAATGTGAAGCAGCCGTACTGGAAACCGACTACGGCCTTTTATTGCTGCTGGTGTGGTATCAGGAAGGTGCACAATTCGTGCCGGGTAAGATGGTCGCCCGTGACGCGACGATTGTCATCCCCGGCGTCCCAGCGACCGCGTCGGCATGGAATGTAACGACAACCAAGATTGAAAGCCTGAACAGCGACCGTGTCGCAGGCGGGATCAAAATCACGCTGCCAAACTTCGATCAGACAGCCGCTATCGTGCTGACCTCGGATCGCAATTTGATCTCGATGCTCCAGAACAAGATGGAACAAATGCAGGTAAAAAGCGCGCGAGTGTCGATTGATCTGGCCCTGCAGAAACTCGAGCGCGTACGGCGTGTTAACGAGGAGTTCAAAGACTTGGGAGTCGAACAGCCGGATGCCCCACAATTGTTGGCAAGCGCCGAGGCATTCTTACAGCGCGCGGAAAATGTCTATCGTCGCGCAATCACAATCCAGCAACAGCCAAATGTCTTCGATCAGGGCAAAGACTTTGCTCAGGCCCAGCAATTGAGCGACACAGCGATGCAAGCGCTCAGGATCCTGCAGCGCGCTTATTGGGACGAGGCGCGGCGCAGCTTGTCATTGCCGGTTTCTAGTCTACATACGGTTTGTTTCCAAACGTTGCCCGATCATTGGCGAATGATTGAACATATCGGGCGCAGCACTGTCAAATCGGAACGCAACGAACTGCCTTCGGGCGATTTCGAAAACATCGATACAACTACGATGGTCCGCAATGGATGGCGGTACGACCAGAACACCATTGACGGCATTCGCGCGAATGCCGAGTTGGCACTGGTCTCGCGTCACGGAGATTACTGTCTGCGCTTGGTCGCGGTCCCAACGACGAACGACGAACCATCAAATATCGTCCGCCGTAACCAGGTCAGCGTGACGACTCCGTCCGTCCGCGTCCAAAGTGGCCAAATTCTGCATGTCAGTGGTTGGGCTCGCGTTATTTCGCCAATCACCGCTAATTTGGATGGTGCGATGCTGTTCGACAACTTGACGGGGCCGATCGGCGCAATTCGCTGGAACGAAAAGTGCGATTGGCACCAATTCCAACTGATCCGTGAAATACATCAAAACGGAGAATTCAAAATCACTATTGCACTGCACGGGCTGGGCGAGATCCAGTTCGACGACCTCCGCATCATTGCCCACACACCACGGCAGTCCTTTGACGCCACACAGTCGGCGGTACGAATGTATCAAGAAAAGCACAAAGCGACTCACTCCGAAGCCTTTGACATTTTCCAGCGGCTGCCGCGACTCAACCCTCTAAGACCCGAACGCTGAAACCTGAATCCTAGCCGCACAATCCAGAGCTTCAGTCGATGGCATACACCGGGTCGATATTTCGCATGTCAGCCAAGCGAACGACCAGTAATCTCTGCAGCCGCGCGTCGGAATCCGCTCCAAGAAAGAAATGTTGCCCGAGCGATCCTCCGCTCGTTTGGTCCACAGTGATTAATACCATTTCGCCAACACTTAGATGCACACTGAATCGCTGGTCAAATAGCGGCTCGATGTTCTGTGTCGTTCGATATTGCCAACCGCCGGCCGCGATCGGCGTGGGTTGAACACTGAAGTTGCCGTGGTGAACTTCCGGAAGAAATTCCAAGTTGACCCAACCATCCTGCTCGCGATTCGCTTTCACGCGGAATACGCAGCGGGCGTTTCGAAATTCTTTCAACTCTGCTGAATTCCTTCCATTGGTTGCCAGGAAACAAGCGGGGTAAACGAAACTGGTCACGATTTCAGTCTCTTGACCTGACCGAAGCGTGACACGACGGTCGACCAATTGACTGGAGTTTTCACGTTTCTCTTTGGTCTGGGTCGCTGAGGTCAATCCCAACAAGGCTTGCAGCGCACGTGGAGGCGTCGAACCGATGTGGCCAATGCGAATCCCGGCGCGCTTCAATGCGTCACGAGCTTCGGGCGACAAAGCACCGATTTGATCAATCTCATTCCATAATGCGTGTCCCAGCAAAGGGTCCTGAACCGGACGCTGGATAAAGACGACTTCCAGTTGGATTGCGTCGCGAGTTGCCACGATCGGCCGCAGGCTGGTTGTTTCCTGAACGAACAGCTTGTGAGTTTTCTGCATCAGAGCGCAACCCGAAAGTAATATCAGTAGTAGAGTTGGCGCAGTGGTCAGCATCGATAGCAGTGCACAGAATGTTGATTTTTGGCGGTTCAACTCAGACGCTCCGATGGACGTCAAATCTCGCACGTGATCACAGCTGCCTGAGTGACCATCAAGCGGCAGCGGAGTGTATAAGACGCCGTTGAATGTGTCAATTTGGGTCGAGAATTCGAGGTTTTGGAGTCTGGGAATCAAGATCCGTCTGTGGCTGGCTGCATTTTGGTAAATCTGCTAAACCTCAGTCAGTTGGTGCTTCGTCCTTAACCATCCCTATATTGTCAGAACTCGTTCCTCACGCTATGATTACGCGTGTTACTAGCATTGGTTGGGCCGGTCGAACTGGCCGATTTTCCAAGTTAGCTCGTTTGATGCGACTGTGCACGTGAAGGAGCGACACGGACGGACATGGTTGGCTCGAACATGCGCGTCGGACTCGGCCACGACATACATCAATTGGCTCCAGGCGGAACACTGCATCTGGGTGGAGTTCAGATCGATTGTGACCGTAGAACGGTTGGTCATAGCGACGCCGACGTGCTGCTGCACGCCGTGACCGATTCACTACTGGGAGCCGCCGGTTTGGGAGACATTGGCCAGTGGTTTCCTGACACCGACGACCAATGGGCTAATGCAGATTCGGCTCATTTTGTGGTCCAAGCGGTCCTAGCCTTACGCGAGCGAGGATGGAATGTGGCCAATTTGGACTGCACGGTTTTCGCTCAGCAGCCAAATTTGTCAGCAGACAAGCCTCGAATTCAAGCCCGTTTGTCACAGCTGCTGGGAATCGAAACGAACGTGATCAACGTCAAAGCTAAAAGCGGAGAAAATGTCGGACCAATTGGACGCGAAGAAGCCATTGCGGCGAATGCGATTGTGCTGTTGGTCCGCGAGGAATCCAATTTGGAAATGACAAAGCTATGACTCTGCGCGTTTACAACACATTGACCCGAACGAAGGAAAACTTCCAGACGGTCGTTTCTGGCCAGGTGGGAATGTACCTGTGTGGTCCGACAGTCTACAAACCAACTCACATTGGACACATGGTCGGTCCCGTCCTATTTGATACGATCAAACGCTACCTCACCTACTGTGGCTACAAGGTGACATTGATCATCAACATCACAGACGTGGACGATAAGCTCATCAACCGAGCCAGAGAAAACGGCATGCCCGTCGATGAACTCGCCCGGCAGATGACACAGGATTACTTCGACAATTTGGAGACGATGGGAGCCGACGGAGTTGATCACTTCCCTTATGCGACGCAGCATATCGATGAGATGCAGACGATGATCGCCACGTTGATCGAAAAAGGCCACGCCTATCTGCTGAACGGCGACGTCTATTATGACGTCTCCCGAGATAACGATTACGGAAAACTTAGCCGGATGAATGTCGAGGAACTGATGACTGGAACACACGTGCAGGCCAGCGAGAGCAAACGCAACCCGGCCGACTTTGCATTGTGGAAGAAGTCAAAACCAAGTGAACCGGCTTGGGATAGTCCCTGGGGATCGGGTCGTCCGGGTTGGCACATCGAATGCTCGGCAATGAGCATGAAATATTTGGGAGAATCGTTCGATATCCACGGTGGCGGCCTGGACCTGCTGTTTCCACATCACGAAAACGAAATGGCTCAGTCCGAATCGTGCACAGGAAAACCGTTCGCGCGATATTGGTTCCACAACGGTTTAATGCAGGAAAGCCACTCGGCCGGCAAAGTCGGCGGGGCCCATAACCGACTCGGTGATCTGGTCGATCAAAAGTCACAGGAGCTGAATAAATTAGCCGGTTCGAAGGGCGCGGCGCCTGTCAAGGAACTGTTTGAACTGTACCATCCGGAAACTATCCGGTTCTTTCTCCTGGCGACTCACTACCGCAGCCCGATCGAATTCAGCGAACACCTTATTGCGGAAACCCAAACAGGTCTGGAGAGCTTTTATCGCCTGATCGAAACGTTTGAGCGACTTTCCGGGATGAACTTTTATGATTTGTCGACGGCCGATCGACGCGAGACACCTGTCTCGCTGACGGGCGAGCCTCAGGCCTTTTTTTCAAAGTTGACTCAACTGCACAATCGATTTTTAGAAATGATGGATGACGATTTCAACACAGGGGGGGCCATCGGCACGCTGTTCGAAATGCGCAAGTGCATTAACAGCTTCATAAGCGATAAAAAGCTGGATGCTAAACGAAACGACGGTGCTCAAATCGACAACGTTTTAGCAACGGCCATGACGCTGCTGAAGGAGCTGGCAAATCTGCTGGGTGTCTTCCGAGTCAGACTTCGGAAGACGGGCAACACAGATGACAAATTTTCCGGACAATTGATGGACTTGATGATTGAACTTCGTACCCAGGCCCGACAGAACAAGAACTTCGAAATGGCCGACAGGATTCGCGATGGCCTGACCCACCTGAACGTCTCGGTGGAAGATCGTCCGGATGGCACGATCTGGCGGCGAGAATGATCAAGAACGGCGAAAAAGATGTCCACGCCAAAGGATGAAGAACGACCTTCCCAGATCGGACTTTTAGCATGCGAGCATGGTGAGACCGCGGTCGCGCCATTACCCAAATGGTATCTAGGCGTCGATCCGGGCTTGAACCGCACTGGTTACGCGCTTCTGGAACGATTGCCGCAGGGCCCCGTATTGCGCGAAGGAGGCGTAATCCGTTCGGTGAAGCATCATTCTCTGGCCAAACGAGTGCACACAATCGGATCCGGATTGCGCGAAGTGTTTGATGAATTTCACCCGGACTTTATGGCCGTAGAGCAAGTTTTTTCTTTGATACGAAATCCGAAATCAGCCCTTCTGATGGCCCATGCACGTGGCGGGATTTTGTTGGTCGCTATGGACTATAACGTGCCGGTCGTGCACTACACGCCTACCCAAATCAAACGATTGTTGACTGGTAGCGGAAAAGCTTCAAAAAAACAAATCCAACGCGTGGTCGCAAACGAACTAGGTCTGGATCGTCTGCTGGAACCACATGACGTAGCTGATGCATCGGCCATAGCTTTGTGTCATTATTACAGTAGAGATATCGCAGCGTGACAATCGGTGTTCAAATTCGCCAAATGTCGGATCGTCAGGTTGTCCCAAAACCTGATGAATCCAGCGATACAAGCCCGAAAGAACGGACTTTAAATTGATTACGAAAATCTCGGGCCAACTTGTTTCGTTAAGCAACACTGAAGCGACTTTATCGGTAGGGTCGTTTGAATATCAATTGTACGTGCCAGATTTCGTCCGGCGGCAACTGCAATCGTTGATCGGTGATGAGGTCAGTTTGCGAACAATCGAGTATCTCGAGGGCAACCCTCAGCAAGGCCGCCTGACGCCCCGGATCGTTGGTTTCATGAATGACGCCGAGCGGGAGTTTTTCGATCTGGTCTGTTCAGTTGACGGACTGGGGGTAAAAAAGGCTCTGCGGGCCATGGTCCGCCCCGTGCGTGAAGTTGCTAGGGCAATCGAAGAGCAGGACATCAAGCAGCTTAGCGCTTTGCCTGGAATCGGTCCCGCCATGGCTGAACGCATCGTGGCCAAACTCCGCAGGAAGATGGCTAAATTCGCCCTCATGGTCTCCTGCAACGTGCATCCTGAACACACAACCGATCACGACACCTTGAACGAAGCCTATGAAGCACTCTTAAGTTTGGGTCACACATCCAACGACGCACGACAAAAGATCGAAGCAGTTGCGGACGATGGAAGGAAGTGCAAGTCTGTCGAAGAACTGCTAGTTGAGATTTATCAGCAGGAGAATCGATAGTGGCGTTGCACAAGTAGGCAATTCGCAAAATTTTGCGGTACCGCATTAGCTCGCATCTAAGTGATTTAGACGACCATGCAGCACCTGGCCACCATGATTACTGATCCAAATGGACTGATGCTAGCAATGTATACCGAGCACCTTCAGGTCGCAACTCGGACTGTATGAGTTCGATCGAATCAACTGACGCGGTTCCAAAATCGGTTGACTGGTGGTTATTGATCAGTGTGAACAATTCTTCCGGAGGTTTTCCTCTCACTCGAGCCAAAGTCAAGTGCGGTTGAAACAATCGTTTGTCGCGTTTGAAACCGAGCGGTTTTAGCTCGGCTTGTAATTTTTCGGCTATTTCGGCCAGTGTTCCAGAATCTTCGATGCCCGCCCAAACAACCGAAGGACGTGTGTGCCGTGGAAAGGCACTAAGACCTACGATCCCGAGCGTTATTGCCGGCTTCGACTGGGTGGAAAAATACAGCCGATCCGTGATTTCTGTGATTGAATCAGAGTCCGTGTCACCCAGAAACTTCAGTGTAATGTGCAAGTTCTTGGCAGCAACTGCCTTCACCGGCCTTCCTATCGATTGAAGTTGCGATAACATTTTACACAACAATGGTGTGGTCGGAATCTTGACGGCTATGAACGTCCGAATCAGGCTTGGCATGTCCAGCGGTCACTTTTCTCGGTTTTTCCAGAGCGATTTCATCTCATCGAATCCGCGTAACGGGGCTCTGTCTTCGATCATTTCGGATGTGAGTTCCAGGTCCAACGTCACGTGTTTTGGCTTCGATTGTGATTGACTCCGATTGTTGTATCGAGCGGCCGCAGCCTTTGTTGTTTCGTCCTTCGTCCGCACATCTTAATGTTGTGGTCTGGCCTTGGCACTTGGATTTTCGAGTTTTGCTTCTCGCGGAGTTCCGGGTTTGATCATGGTCAGTGCCACCCGCTTTCGTTCGCAGTCGACGGCCAGCACCCAAACCGTGACGACATCGCCGACCGAAACCAGGTCGTAAGGACTTTGTATATACCGTGTCGACAGCTGGCTGATGTGGACCAACCCGCTGTCTTTCAGTCCGATATCGATAAACACTCCAAAATCAACGACATTCAGAACGGTCCCTGTCAGCTCCATTCCGTCCGCCAAATCGTCGAGATTCAACACGCCTTTCTTAAAGACGGGGCCCGGCAAGTCGGTCCGCGGGTCGCGGCCCGGTCGTGCCAAAGCTTCCAAGATGTCCTTCAAGGTAGGTAGCCCGATTCGCAATTCGTCAGCAAGAGCCGCCGGATCCAACTGCGACAGCCGTCCGGGAAAATCATCTGTTGTGCCGTTACCATAGATCAGACTTTCCGGCGGCAGCGACAGACGTCTTAGAATATTGTGCGAACTCTCGTAGCTTTCCGGATGAATCCAAGTACTGTCCAAAGGATCGTCACCTCCGATGATCTTCAAAAATCCAGCCGCCTGTGTAAATGTCGTATCGCCGATACCGGTCACCGTAAGCAACTGCCGGCGATTGCGGAACGGTCCGTTTTGTTCACGCCACTCGACCACTCGCTTTGCAGTCAATTGGTTCAATCCTGACACGTGATGCAGCAAAGACACACTGGCTGTGTTCAAATCGACGCCAACAAAATTCACGCACGATTCCACAACCTGTTCCAGCGATTCCTTAAGCAGCTTTGGGTTAACGTCGTGCTGATACATGCCAACGCCGATGTGCTGTGGATCAATTTTGACCAACTCGCTGAGCGGATCCTGCAGTCGCCGTCCAATCGAAATCGTGCCGCGGATAGTGGCGTCGTATTCAGGGAACTCCTCGCGTGCGACATTGCTGGTTGAATAAATACTGGCGCCAGCTTCGTTGACAATTAGATACCTCACGTCAGGCGCGAGTTGTATGATTGTCTCAGAAATCAGCTCTTCTGTTTCCCGGCATGCCGTGCCGTTTCCGATGGCAACCAGTTTGCAACCATGCTGCCGCAGCAAGTTGGCCAATTTTTTCACACTGGCCTCTTTCTTTTGTGCGGAGCCAGTAACGTAAATCACATCAGTGGCCAAGCACGTACCGCGTTCGTCCAGCATGGCTAATTTACAACCTGTGCGAAAACCTGGGTCGATAGCCAGCACAGGCTGACCTTGCAACGGAGGTTGAAGCAATAAATTTTTTAAGTTGCGGGAAAAAACGCTGACAGCATGCGTTTCGGCGCGTTCCGTCAAATCGCGGCGCACCTCGCGTTCCAAGCTGGGGTGAATGAGTCGTGTTAATGCGTCAGTGATACAGCTCGTCAGAAAATCGACAATCTGGTGATCATTGAATTGAAAATGTTGCGTGATGGCCGACTTGACTTGCTCCTGGTCCCATTCGAATTTCACTCGCAGTGCTCCCGCCTTGTCACCACGATTCAACGCCAATACCCGGTGGGGAGGAATGTTCGAGATGTTTTCGGAATAATCGAAATAGTCGCGATAATCCTGGCTGTTTTGGTCTATGTCCTTTGTCGCTGTCACGGTCAACTTTCCAGTTTTCCATGCAATCTGACGCGCTCGTTCGCGCACTTCCACGTCCTCACTAATTCGTTCTGCCAAAATGTCGGCCATTCCCTGCAGGACATCTTCAACCGTAGGCAATCCATTCTCCGGGTCAACGAAATGACATGCAGCCGTTTCGAGGCCTGTGACCATTGGATATCGATTCCAAACCCGGTTTGCCAATGGTTCCAGTCCTCTTTGTCGTGCCAACTTAGCGCGCGACGTACGTTTTGGGCGAAAGGACCGGTACAGATCTTCCAAGCGTTTTAACGTATCAGCTTGTTTGACCTCGCTGCGCAATTCAGGGGTTAATTTACCCTGAGCGTCAACAAGCCGCAGAATTATCTCTGCCCGCTTGGCCAACTGGCGCAGCAATCGGACACGGCATTGGATTTCGTGAATCTGCGTTTCGTCTAAATTCCCAGTCCGTTCTTTGCGATATCGCGTAATGAATGGAACTGTACTTCCACTATCTAGCATTAACGTGACGTTTTCAATCTGTTCACGTCTCAACCCCAAGTCATTGGCAACTCGCGACAAGCCAACGGCTAATTGATCGTCCATGGCACATCCATTCATGGAACCATAAGTACACTATAAAACAGCACTTATGGTACATAATTTATTTCGGAACACAAAAAGAAAAACCGTCGGACAATCTGAAAATGATGATTCGTGGAATGTAGCCAACCGCCAGTTGATCCGAATAATGCGTCTGATCGTTTTTTTCGGAAAATTTGATCAAGGTCCTATAGTCCCTGTGTCGAAAACAGCTTGAGACCGCACGGCGTATCGGTACGCCGTTTCAATGGTCGGTGCCTGGAGGCCCGTGAGCCATCATCGGTCGCCCTAGACAGGGAAGGAAAAGTCATGCGACCTCGACTCAGATTGTTTACCGGCGAGGACACCGTCGGCACAGTTGCCGAACCCGATGTGAATATCCGATTGGGTGAGATCACAAACATTCTGGCAGACGCTGTTCGCAGCGATCGGGCATGGCTGTCTGACTTCGAAAATGACGACGTCAAAATTTCATCCGACTTGTACGAAGTCTTGTCATCCTATTGGCATCTGCGTCCAAGTGCGTAAAAGAAGTGATTGCCGTTAGCAAGCTGTCGATCGGCTCGCTGAGTGTTGCCGACTTGTTGCTCGCGTCCGTCGGGGTCCAAAATGGTTGACGAACCGCGACGTAATCGCTTCTGTCAACACGTTTATGACAGCCATCGTGAACGGTGATCAAACAACTGTTCCTGTGTTCTTGGATACGCAACCAAAAGGATTTTCCGATTTGAACACCAACTCCCAAATTTGCCTACCGAGTTCAGTAAATCAATCTCTCAGCAGACCGAGCGACGGTTCGACTGCGACTATTCTCAGACCACATCTCCGTACAACTCGCCTGCACCGCGACCGACTGGAACATGGAAAGTCGTCCCGTTCAAAGAGTATAGTCCGACGTGGACCTCTGAAAAACGAAACTGCGAACGTGCTCGATGAGAAGACGATCGAGTGGCAAAAGAGTTGACCAACTCGCTGCGAACCGGTCTGGAGCACACGGTGAAACAGTAGTCTCTTGCCAACCGTGGTTGCAGCGCAGTCCAGATGCGCATTATTCTGCGATAACTCCACATTTCGAGAGCAAAGGCCTGGACTGAAACCGAGGAATTCGACGTGAATCCAACTGTGGTATTGCGTGACGACGCTCGCGCCATCTGGCAGGCCGGAATGGATGCGGTCGATTCGTCGCGCTTGGTGCGCAGCGCGGTTCGAAGAACAAGCGACTCGCTGGACATTTGCGACCACCGGATTCCGCTTGCTGGCTTAGGCCGTGTTGCCGTAGTCGGAGCCGGCAAGGCGGGTGCACGGATGGCCGCCGCAGTGGAAGATGCGGTTGGTGAAGATATCCTCGAGGAAAAGCTATTCGGCTGGATCAATGTTCCCGCCGACTGTGTAGAATCGCTGAGAAAAATTCACCTGCACGCAGCACGGCCACCGGGACTGAACGAGCCGACGGAAACCGGCGTTGAAGGATCGTTGAAGATTTTAAAGATCATCTCAGAGCTTGGTCTGGACGATCTGTGCCTGGTTCTGCTGTCCGGTGGCGGCAGCGCACTGCTCCCAGCGCCTATTTCGGAGATTACACTTGAAGACAAACAGACGGTGACACGACTGCTGATGCAACGAGCCGCGACGATCAACGAATTGAACTGTGTCCGAAAACGATTGTCGCTTATCAAAGGAGGCAACCTAGCACGTGCCGCCAAAGCGGGCACGGTCCTGGCACTAATCATTTCCGACGTCGTCCACGACCCACTGGACACGATTGCTTCGGGTCCAACCGTCGCCGATCCATCGACAGCAGCCGACGCATTAGCCGTCCTGCACAAGTACGCGACCAATCTGGATGACACACCGAAGTCTGTTCTGGACTACCTGATTTCGAAGGCGAGAAATCCAGAACCAGACTTGCCAATTCCAAGAAACGTACACAACTACATCATCGGAAATAACGCCGTTGCGCTGAACGCCGCAGCGAGCAAGGCACGGAAATTGGGTTATCCTGTACATTCACTGGGGTCGGACAATCAAGGCGAGGCACATGAGGTGGGTAGAACTTTAGCCGAAATGTGCGTGGCGACTCGCGATCGAGGTGATCCAATCAGCCCGCCGGCCTGTCTGTTAAGCGGCGGTGAGCCGGTCGTGCATCTGACCGAAACTGATGAACTGCGCAAAGGTGGTCGCAATCAGGAAGTGGTCCTGGCAGGCCTGGAACGCTTGTGGGACGCCGGCATGCATGGGATCGTCCTGCTGTCTGGCGGAACAGACGGTGAAGACGGACCCACCGACGCCGCTGGAGCGTTCGTCGACCAGCAAGTGCTTGAAACAGCGCGGTCGCGTTGCTTGACTCCAGACTCATACCTCGCCATCAATAATTCGTACGAATTCTTCGATCTCACGAACGGCCTGCTCAAGACCGGCCCGACGCATACGAATGTCATGGACCTACGAGTTGCCTTGATCGACACAGAATAGCTGCTTAGCAAACGACCTGATTCACACTTTGGAATTCGTCATTACAAAGTACCGAATAGCGAGTCCACCAACGATGAACGCGCCTCCGATCCAGATCGCCATGCTGGCAGGTTCATGCCAGAAAAGCCACACCCACATCGGGTTCAGGATCGGTTCAAGCAACAGAATCAATGCGGCTTCCTGAGCATTGACGTACCGGATGCCTCCGGCGAATACGACGTAAGGGACTCCCATTTGCACGACGCCCATCGACGCGACCAGCGACCACTGAACAGAGTCCAGTGCGTCGCGTGATAATAGAAGAAACGGCAACAAAATTAGGGCGGTCACACCATGGTTCAACGCAATCAGCCAGATAGGATCCTCGTCACGCAAGTACCGGAGGCATAGAATCACGACCGCGAACGCGATTCCACTGGCCAGTGCCATACCGTTTCCCAATGTGTGTAGCCCTACCGTATCGGACGCGATAATCCATACGATTCCACCAATGCCACAGACCAGCGCAAACAGGTTGCCACGTTCGACTCGCTCACGAAGAAATAAAACCCCAAATACAAAAGTCCAAACTGTGCTGGTGTATTGTAGAAAGACGGTCGCGGCAACGGTGGTCTTGGTCATTGACGTAACAAACAGGACGTTCATCAGAGCAAACGCGATGACCATCGGTACCAACATGGGGCGCCAGCGGATGCTGCACCTGTGAACGAAAGGCACTACACAGAGCGCGGCAAATATCGCACGATACGAGGCCAATTCCGGCCCGCTCAACGATGCCAGACGCGGGTTCTTGATAAACCATCCGCTAGTGCTCCACATCACGGCCGCTGCCAGAAGTAGCAGTCGGCCACGATTCGCGTGGCCAGTGGATAATGTTTTGGACATAGCAGATTCGTTTGTATGAAAAGTTTGGTATAACGACAACGGCTCCAATGCGAACCAATTAGTTCGCCGCCTGTAATCCAACCTGTCGACGTATTGTGGACTTTGATTGATGTTTGAAACGTTCGACCACACCGCCGATCTGGGACTGCGAGTACGTGCCGCGGACTTGAATACGCTGTTTGCCGAGGCAGGCCGAGGGTTGACGTCGATAATTGTTGAAAAATTAGACGACCTACACCTGGTGAATGATATTCCGATCAACATCGATGAAGCTGATACGGATTACCTGTTCTTTGACTGGCTGAATGTACTCTTATTCCATTTCAATAGCGAACAGTGGCTGTTCAAAGAATTCAGCGTCGAAGTAAATGATAGCGGGTTGGCCGCTACCGCTCGCGGCGAACAAGTGTCTCAAGAACAACACCGCCTATCGCACGAAGTGAAAGCCATCACTTATCATCAATTGAAAGTAGAACAAACGGTCGACGGTTGGCTCGCGGAAGTGATTGTTGATATCTGAATCCTAGAAACCAAAACAATGGCAAAGCAGGTATATGCAGGACCGCTGGAACGAGTGGGCGAATGCTGTTGGCGGATTCCCAAGAGTTACAAACCGGGTATGCGCGTCGATGGACTAATCTATGCCAGCGAAGAGTTGATCGAGCAAGTGCGCAAAGACCAAGCGGCCGAACAAGTCGCCAACGTGGCCACGTTACCGGGCATCCAAATCGCCAGCCTAGCGATGCCCGACATTCACTGGGGCTACGGTTTCAGCATTGGCGGTGTCTGTGCGACCGACCCAGACGAAGGAGGAGTCATCTCACCGGGCGGTATCGGCTATGACATCAATTGTGGTGTGCGCTTGGTCCGTTCCAATTTGTTTTACCAGGACGTCAAGCCGCATTTGTCGACTTTGGTCGAAGAACTGTTCCGGCAGGTCCCCACCGGTGTGGGCAAGTCGGGAAAATATCGGTTCAACCACCAGGAATTGCGTGAGTTGATGAGCAAAGGTGTTAATTTCTTGAAACGACGCGAACTCGCAACCGAGGGCGATATCGAACACACCGAAGCGCATGGCTGTCTTCAGGATGCCGAACCGGACAATGTCAGCGAGCGAGCATTGGATCGGGGTACCAACCAGTGTGGGACGCTGGGTTCTGGCAATCATTTTCTCGAGGTGCAAGTCGTTGATACGATCTTCGACGACGAAGCCGCTGCGACCATGGGCATTCAAAAGGACATGGTTTGCGTCATGATTCATTCCGGTTCGCGCGGGCTAGGCTATCAAGTCTGCGACGACGCACTGAGGCTGTTGCGCGGCGTGCCCAAAAAGTATGGAATCGAGCTGCCCGACCGCCAGTTGGCGTGCGCTCCGGTCAACAGTCCCGAAGGATGTCATTACCTAGGAGCAATGCGCGCTGCAGCCAACTTCGCCTGGTGCAACCGACAACTCTTGATGTGGCAAACCCGCGAAGTCTTCCAAACGGTCTTCAGTCGACCGTGGCGCGAACTGCAGATGAATCTGGTCTACGACGTCGCCCACAACATTGCCAAATTCGAAGAACACAGCATCGACGACGGTTGCAAGGGCGTTTGGGTGCACCGTAAGGGTGCGACTCGTGCCTTTCCTCCCGGTCATCCCGAAATCCCGGATAGCTACCGCAAGATCGGTCAGCCCGTTTTTATCCCCGGCGACATGGGTCGCGCCAGTTGGGTTTTGGCTGGACAGCAGGGCAGCATGCACCAAACCTTCGGTACAACATGCCACGGAGCCGGTCGTATCATGAGCCGTACCAAAGCTGTCAAATCCGCCAAAGGCCGCCGTATCGACAAAGAACTCGCCAACAGAGGCGTCATCGCCCGCGCCCGCAGTTGGCGCGGTCTAGCCGAAGAGCAACCCGACGCCTATAAAGACGTCAACTTGGTCGTCGATGTGGTTCACACAGCAGGCCTCTCAATGAAGGTTGCCCGCATGCGGCCGATCGGCGTGATCAAAGGATGACGCAGGTTGCACCCTGGATTTATAGCGCAATGATGAGTTGCCAGGGCGTGATCACTAATCAACCACGACGGCTTGCAACGCTTCTGGGAGCCTTATGCTTTCTTCGCAGAGAGCTCGGCCGATGATTGCACCAACAAGGCACGGATGAGCTCTGGCGACGGTTGACAGTTTCCGAATGTCATCAAGAGTCGTTACGCCGCCAGATGCAATGACCCCCATGCTCAATCCGGCTAACTCAATCAGATTGTCGATCGTCGTGTCGTCGATTCCCTGCATCATGCCGTCATTAGCAATGTTGGTGAAAATGATCGCAGCCAAGTCCAAATCAGCGTATTGACGGGCCAGTTCGATGACCGGAGTTTGAGACAGATCCATCCAGCCTTCCGTGGCAACCATTCCATCGCGAGCGTCGAGGCCTAGCACCAATGTATTGGGAAAGGCGACGACCATTTGGCGAAACCAGACCGGCTGCTTCAATGCTTGAGTACCGATGATCACACGGTCAACACCGATTTCGTTGAGCATTTGACGGATTGCGGCTTCGTCGCGAATTCCGCCGCCCAATTGGCAAGGAATTTCAACGCCCTTGACAATCGAGCGAACGACTTCGTGATTGACCGGTTGGCCTGCACGTGCGCCGTCCAGGTCGACGAGGTGCAAACGTTCGGCGCCTTCCTCGGCCCAACGGCAGGCAATTTCGACCGGATCATCGCTAAAGATTGTCTCTTGCGAGTAATCGCCTTGCCTTAGTCGAACGCATCTTCCGTCACGAAGGTCGATAGCGGGAATGATTTGCATTGTGTTGTCAATTGTCGTTGTCAGTAGTTCGCAATTTGATTCGAGCACATCCTCACGTCGTGATCGCCCGACATAAAATCTTACATCGCTGCAAAATTTCTCAACAATTTCAATCCTAAACGTTGGCTTTTTTCCGGGTGAAATTGCGTTGCAAACAGGTTTCGACGACCGATGGCCGATACAAAACGTGTTCCGTGTTCCGTGTACGCGACCACAACCGAGTCGTCATTGGGAACGACGTAAAAACTGTGCACGAAATAGAAGTGCGATTCATTTGGTATGCCGTTCATCAACGGGAATTGTTCGGTGATCTGTAGTCGGTTCCAGCCCATGTGCGGAATTTTCAAGCCGGGCTGATTCTCGAAACGCACAACTTTTCCGGGAATGATTCCCAGCCCTTCCCATTGGCCATCCTCATAGCTGACGTCGAACAATAGTTGTAGACCTAAACAGATGCCCAGGAATGGTTTGTCTGCTTCGATGTGTTTCAGAATCGGCTCGACCATTCCCTGCTTTTTCAGTTCGCCAATGGCATCACGAAACGCGCCGACGCCTGGCAGAACCATTTTCTGGGCGTCTAACAAATTCGCGGCTTTCGTGCAGATGGCGGCCTCGACACCCAGTTTCTCGAACGCTTTCTGGACGCTTCGCAGATTACCCATTCCGTAGTCAACAATTTTGATCATAACAAATTCAATACGGCTCGACGGCCTTTCAGGCCGTCCAGTCAGCCTGGAAGGGCCCACTTCCACATTGCTCGCGATTCGATCGAAAAACTCAACGGTTGATTACAAATAACGACTTGAGAGACAGATGAATGGTTCGTAGTTCTACAGAGGTCAATTTCTATTCTATAAAAGAGATTTGGCGGCTGGGAGGGTTCAGTAAATTACATTTCGCTCTGCCGCAGATGCCAATCGCGACTGGTGTGGCATCTGCAACCGCGTCGCCAGATTTGTTCGTGTGCGGTGCCGCGACCAGAAGGGATTCCCAACCATTCTTCACATAGTTCAGGCTGCCAGTGTCCCTGATAGAACTCAATCGTCTCGCCAGAGAAATGAGCCAACTGGTCAGCGGACGTCCATTCTTCAATCCACGGATCGGGATAGAGCGGGATTCCCAACATTCGTTTTAGAAGTTGCACAAGATGAAGAATGGCAATCAGCATGACGCCCATAAACATTGCCAGCACGATTATAATCGGACCGAACGCGAAAAGACGTTCGGCAATTGGCCAGATTTGCTTCCAGCCAATGATGACGATAAGCGCCGCCGAACTTAGGTACGGGCCATAAGGAATCTCACGATGTTGCCAAAAGATCCAACAACCGGCGACCACGACGATCGCACAGACCGGAGCAATGAAGAACACAACAACTGTAGGTTGCCAACCAAAAAAGGCACCGATGCATGCCATCAGCACCACGTCACCGAAACCCATCGCCTCTTGTCGCAATACCCAAAAGCCAATTAGCCGAACTGCCCAGACAATCCCACCACCAACCGCAAGGCCCGTTATGCTGACCAGCAGACCATGCCAATGCGAATGCGCGGTGATCCACTGAGGCACATAGAATCGTCCCACATTGGCCGGTTGGTTTAGTAGCCCGTTTAACCAGTCGGGCAAGATGAGACCAGTTGATCGCACGAGACTGGGTTCTTGGAACCACAATGGGGCTAGGTGCACCTGTCCGATTGCCAACGCACATAAGACGCCAACCGCCATGGCCGGAAGAGTTGATCCGTCAGGGATGATTCGGATGTCGATGTCGATAAATGTCGCGACGATCAATGCTTCTAGCAACACTATGTGATATGCATAGCGCCAATGTAAAATGGCTGTTGGCGATAGCCAGAACGAATCCACAAGCCCTTGCGGCCCCAAAATCGAATACAATCCACCGTCGGTGATGTTGGCACCATAGTGGCCGGGAATTTCCAGCCAATAAACCACCGCGAAAATTAAGCCGTTGAAGAATTCGATCAGTGGATATCGCACCGAAATTCGCATGTCGCAAAAGCGGCAACGGCCACCAAGTTTTAGCCAGCCGATGACAGGAATGTTGTCTAGAGGAGAAATGTGATTCTTGCAGCCGGGACAATAGGAAGGCGGGCTGCCCAGTCCCTTGAGAGATACCCAAAGATTTTCCTTCTGCGGAATGCGGTAAATGCAAACGTTCAGAAAACTTCCCAACACCGCCCCATAGAGGAATACTAAGATAAGAACGATCCACAGAGGACAACCGAATGGTATCACGTTCAACTTTCTTTGCGGACGACCCCATCAAGGGACTGCAAGATGCACTCGACGATTTCATCGATACTTAAGTTGTCTGTCTTGATAGCAAGTGTTGCACATCCCCGATATAGCGGATCTCGCTGGGCGAGCAAGACCTCGATTTCGCTTCTGCCGCCCGCCGTCGTCAGATTGGGCCGACGCTGAATGGTCATTGGATCGGCTGTAAGGCGACGTTCGATCGCGTCGGCAGACGCCTGCAGCCAGACGACGGGACCAGCCGATTTTATTTCACGCCGCGTTTGCTCATTCAAGATTGCTCCGCCTCCCGCAGCGATGACCAATTTGTCGCGCGCCAACAACTGGCTGATGATTTTTTGTTCCAGCACACGAAAGTGATCTTCGCCGTCGATCGCAAAAATATCGCGGATACTTCGTCCCGCGCGGCGTTCCAGTTCGCCGTCGGCGTCGATCCAATCCCAACCGAGACGGCTGGCCAGAGGAACTGCCACGCAGCTTTTTCCACTTCCCCGGTATCCGATTAGCGTGATGACCATTCTATTGCGCCGTCGATATATTCCCGCACAGTTTTCTGCATTTGCTCCAGCGGCACCGGCTTACCTGTAAAACATTGAAATTGCATGGCCGCCTGCCGGACAAACATTTCCAATCCGGTCACGGTGCGGCAGCCTTTTTCGCGGGCCTGCCCGATCAAAACGGTTTCTTCCGGATTGTACACGGTATCGAAAACCAACATCTGTTCATTCAACCAATCGGCCGAAAACGGCGACTCGCCGACGTTCGGATGCATCCCAACAGGCGTGCAGTTAATCAAAATATCGGCGCCAACCAGGTCGCGGTCGGCCCATGGAATGTGCTGGCAGCCTAGTTCCTCCGCCAACCTGATGGCACGTTGGTGAGTTCGATTGGTAATCGTCAACTCCGCATTCGAACGGACAATTCCCAATCCAATCGCACGTGCCACGCCGCCAGCGCCGAACATCAAAACTTTTTTTCCTTTCAATTCTATTTCCAATCCATCAGTTGTGTCTTCAGTATCAGCGTCGCCAAACCTTCGACTAGACAGGCCCAAACGGATACTCTCCAACGCCGCATCGTAATCGGTATTGGATGTGCGCCAGTGTCCCTGATCGTCCTTGAACAGCGTGTTAGCAGCGCCGATCTCCTGCACGGCTTCGTCCAGATACTGAGATTTTTCCAGAACTGCTTGTTTGTGCGGAATGGTGACGCTGTAGCCGCGGACGTCGAACAATTCGAATTCGTCAAGTGTCGACGAAAGAGCGTTCTTAGCGACACGAAATGGCAAATAGACGCAATTCAGATCCGCATCGCGAAACGCTGTGTTATGAATCAGTGGACTTAAGCTGTGGCCGATGGGGTCTCCCAGTACTCCGTAAACCTGAGTTTCGGAATTAATACTGTCAAATCGATACAAATCCTTCATTGCATCAAATGACAACTGGCCTGGCGCCACGACACGACGTGAGCTGAAACTCGCGTACGTAAACGGAGCCCCAAACTTGCCACACAGAACACGGCTAGCCAAGCCCCATTCTCCCATACAAAATCCGACTGTCGGCACATCGGACTCTTTGACGAGTCGCAAGACCCGCACCATATCGTTGGCTGAGTTGGCCATTGTGACCAATTTGACGATGTCCGGATCCAGTTTACAAAGTCGAGCGTGAATTATCTCAAGGTCTTCGGGCGTCTGTTCGAAGTCATGATGGCTGACGATCCGCTTTGTGTCGGCGTATCGCTGAATCTGTTGGGCAACATCTTCTTCTAAATCGACATATTCCACTCCTGCAGCAATGGCAGCACGCAGCACGGTAATGCGCTGATCCTCGCTGCTTGTCCAACGTCCCTGTTCACTTTTTCGGCGGCATGTGATCACGACGGGAGTCGGCCGGTCATTGATCAAGCGAGCCAGATTCGGAAGTCCAGCCAACCAGTCGAGCCGCAATTCGACCAATTCAGCGCCCTTTTCGGCAAGTGCGCGATGCTCGTGGACTATCATTTTATGCCGCGAGCGGCCAATGCTGACGCAGATCATGAACACGCGCCTCCGTCACCGAATCGTGTCAATGCCACAGCGATGAATGCACGAAAAGACTATCGATCGGAATGACGATAGTAACGAATCAACATAGCACCAACGAAGTCAGCCCAACCGGCCGAACTGTCGATCCAATTCGGATTGACTCAGAACTAACGCAGTTGGCCGGCCGTGCGGACAGTGGTGGGCATCGTCAATCAGATGCCGTTGAGCTAGCAGACTTTCGATCTCTTCCGGCTTCAGTCGTTGCCCTGCCTTGACGGCCGCCGTGCACGACATTATATGCAATAACTTGTCGAGTATATCGCGCCGATTTGGTTTTTTCTCACGACTATCGATCTGTTCGGCGATGTCGCGAACAATTTGTGGCCAGTTCGCGTTTACCAACATGACGGGGTAGCGATTCAGAAGTATCGTGTTCTTGCCAAACTCCTCGATTCCGATACCAAGTTGCGCCAAAAGTGCAACATGTTCCAGCAACAACGACGCTTCCTTGTGACTTACTTCGATCGTCTCCGGGACAAGCATTTGCTGCGATTCAATCGATCCAGCCAGAACTCGCTGTCGCAGGTACTCATACATCACCCGCTCGTGAAGTGCGTGTTGATCGATGACCGCAAGACCATTTTCAGTTTCCGTGACAAGGTAGCGATCGTGAATCTGTATGGCACGGATAGTCGGTTTGACAGAAGTCCTCGATGAAACAAACCCTGCTTCGGCCTCCACGGATACATTCGTATCTGAAAGTTCGCTGGGCGCAAGCGTGCTGCCAATATCCGCCGGCAACCAAGCACCAGATAGCAAATTAGCACCTTCGGACTGCGATTTCACGGCGCCGTCTGATGTCAACAGAACTGTCTTAGCCGGACAACTTTTCTGGCTGGCCCAGTCTGCCAGTTCTATCTTAAGTTCACGTTGATGTTCGGTCTGTGGAACACGCTTCGGAGGCATGTCTGCCGCGTGGAGAACTCGCAGATCTGATTCCAAATCAGCACTCAAAAATTTCGTTCGGATCGTAGACAGTAACTGACGATAGATTTGTTGGCTGTCGCGAAAGCGGACTTCTACTTTGGTTGGATGGACATTCACGTCGACCAAACTTGCGGGCATTTCCAAAAACAAGAATGCGATCGGCTGCCGGCCGACCATCAGCAATCCGCGGTAGGCTTCGCTCAATGCGTGTCCCAACGAACGATCCTGAATGCATCGGCCATTCAAATACAAGTACTGACCCTTACGAGTCGATTTACTGTGACTGGGGTGCGCGACGTATCCCCAAATGCGAATGTCGTTCGCTTCCGATTCAACCCAGATCAACTTATCGTCCAGTTCACTACCGTATGACAGTCTAAGCCGATCGACCAACTGATTGGTTCTGGGTAATTCGTAAATTATTTTTTCGTTGTGCCTTAGAACCATGTGCGTGCGGGGATGAGCCAACGCGATCCGGGTGAACTGTTCACTGATGTGGCCAAATTCAGTCGCGGTCGTTTTTAGAAATTTTCGGCGGACTGGCGTATTAACGAATAATTGGCTCACCTCGACCAAAGTCCCCGCAGGGCAACCGCACAGCTGCGGTTGCTCGATATAGCCACAGTTCACTTCCAGTTCAACACCCGTATTGGCGTCCTGGCGGCTGCGGATTCGCAGGCGGCTGACTTCGGAGATCGATGCCAGAGCTTCGCCGCGAAATCCCATCGTGTTAACGCGGAACAAATCGTCGGCTGAATTGATCTTGCTCGTGGCGTGACTGTGGACCGCCAGCAGAAAATCATCGGGATGGATGCCTTTGCCGTCATCGACGACGCGAATTTGATCGGCTCCACCTTGTGTGATGTCGACGTCGACTCGCGTCGCCAGCGCATCGATACTGTTTTCGAGCAACTCCTTGACGACGCTGGCCGGTCGTTCAATGACTTCTCCGGCAGCGATCTTGTTGACCACTCCAGCATCGAGCTGATGGATTCGCGGCATGGGGAACTCCGCGGTATTCCTTGTCGTAGGAAGAACTATTTTGATACATACCCAGCATCTTTGCGTTTGGCAACGTTTCGGTCGAGAGATTCCGGTTTATTTGCTGGATGAGCTTCTTTCAGGTCCGAAGTCTTCGTCGCTCACAACGGCGGATTGCAACCCGCCGATAAAATTCCGACAGAACAGTGAGTGTCATCGTCCAGTGTTCCGTACTCGCCTCCGAAAATTTCCGCCATGATCGCAAATGCTGGTGCTGAACGGTTTAGGTGCTAGCACACAATGTCTTTACAAATGGGTCGAAACTTCGTGTGAAATTCGCGTAGATGTCCTTTGAGTCCGCGCTCCTTGGAGTAGTTCGTCTTTGGCAGTCCAGAATGGACGACGGCAAATAGGTCCTGATCCGGCATCGCTTCGATCACTAACAGAATTAGCAGTCTCACGACGATCCACACCGCGTTGCCGCCCTCGTGAAATGCCAGCGGAACCCGTGAAAATAGCAGAGCTTCCATGTTGGTTATAGCCACTAACAGCAACAACGAGCCACGAAATCACTGCGCCAAATCCTTTTCCAGTTCCTCGCCCAACTCTTTGCAGCCGAATGACTTTTCTTAGAAACAGCGGAATAGCGATTATTTCGACAACGAACCTCATCAGCGAACGGAAGATGGGACTCAACAAGCGAGTTCTCAAAATGAACCGGAATAAGATTCTCATCTTCCAAGCCCTAGCGTACACGATGCGTCTTGGCGATACACAATTCATTCAAAAGTTTCGGAAAATCAACGTCAGTGGAATTGTCTTGGTTCAACCGCTACATATTGATGACATTACATTACAATGTTTACCGTCGTCGACCAAGCGCTTTGGTCACCGGCTGCTCCGAAGAACTCCGAATTGCCAAACCTGTTCTTCTGGGCTACAGTCCGGAAATCACGAAGTGCCAAGAATGTGAGTTCAGTGGCCAAGGTTGCGAAATGCTTGGACAGATTCCCCCGACACCTTATGACCTACGGTTTTTCGTTGTGGGAATACCCGTGCGAGTGCACCCGATATTCTGGCTCACTTCTGCATTTCTCGCATGGGAACCCGAACGGATGGATCTCGTGGTCACTCGTGTCCTGTGCATCTTTGTGGCCATTTTAGTCCACGAATTAGGTCACGCGATCGTGACGCGGGCGTTTGGCTGGCAACCGGAAATCGTGCTCTATTTTTTCGGCGGCTATGCGACGACAGGCCGTCATTCAACATGGAAAAACATTGCCGTGTCAGCTGCTGGCCCTACAGCCGGTTTGTCGCTCTATATTTTGACAAAAATCGTTGGTATCGAAGCTGTCAAAAATGGCGTCATCCAAAGCGACGTTTTGATCGATGCCATTGGTTTCTCACTGTTCATCAACCAAGTTTGGAACTTCATGAACTTGGTGCCCGTTTTGCCGTTAGACGGCGGGCAAATTAGTCGCGAGTTTTTCTGTTGGCTGCTGCCGCGGGGCGGCATGGATCTGTCCTTGAAACTCTCTGTCGCTGCTTCTGGTGGCTTGACTTTGTGGTCTCTGTACTGCATGTCGAACGAACAATCAGTGCTGGGACTACAACCCGGGTTCCTAGCGATCATGTTCGGCTATTTGTGCTACCAAGGACTTCAGCAGCTTCAAAGTCGACGAAAAGGGTACTGGTAGCCGCAGTCCGCAATGTTGTTTCAAAATCAACAACAGCCGTTGGACGTCGAACAACAGTCGTCGTCCGGCAGGACCGTCGATTTCTGTGTATTGCCTTTTGTTTCGGCAGGCGAGCAAATCGACGAGACCTGATCCAAGAGAATCAACTCGCTCGGTGGCACTGGAATAACCTGATCCGCGTACGGCGGGCGTGTGAACAGCGAATACTCTTTGTCACTCACAGCCATGCACTGCCCTCGCACAAGTTCTTGACCATTGTCGTCAATCACCGCTCGCCACGGACCTTGATAAATTACCGTCTGTTGTCGGTCCAAACTCGGCCCATCATTTCCTTTGAAGGCCTGCACCGTCATGCTGCGGAATTCCAGGCCATCCACCACAATCCAAGGTTCTGTTTGACGTTCGACAATTTGCATTCCGTAGAATCCGACCTGTCGGAACGCTTCCAGGAAGCGGTCTTCACGAAACGCACCGCTGATACAGCCACTCCACAATTCCGGATCGTTTTGCAGTGTCGCCGGAATGTCCGCATCCGAAACGATATCGCTGATGACCGCCCGTCCGCCGCTTTTCAGCACGCGGTACATTTCGTGGAACAATTGCCCGCGATCGGCCGGGTATACCAGATTCAAGACGCAATTGGATAACACAATATTAATCGAATCATCTGCGATCATTGGTGACAATTTCCGCAACTGCTGCGCATATTCTTCGACTAGCAACCAGTCGCCGATATTGGCCACCGGGTGATCGGCCAGATGACCATCCAGCAATTCCAGATTCAAACTCAGATCCTGAATCTTGCCTTTGTAGAACTCGACGTTGTGATATCCAAGTTGGTCACCAATCTGATGCTGATACTTTCTCGCTAGTGCGAGCATTTCGTCATTGCAGTCGATGCCGAACACTTTGCCGTCTTGGCCGACGGCCTGTGCGGCGATATAGCAGATTTTTCCACCACCCGAACCTAAATCGAGGACCGTTTCTCCCGGTTTGACGAATCGGGACGGATCGCCACAACCGTAATCGCGTTCGATGATTTCGTCGGGAATAATCGCCAGATAACCTTCGTCGTAATCGACTGGACAGCAAAGACGCGATTCCGTCTGACTGGCTGCTCGGTTGTAGCGATTGCGCACTGCTTCGTCGACATTCAGCGGCTGAGTGATTGCCGACGTATTGCGACTGACTGGCATTCGAACTCACTCCGTCAAGACAACTGCCAGATTCTAGGATTCCTCGACGGACGGGTCAACGAGGCCCCTGCCCGACGTTCCATTTTGAAATTGAAAGCCTAGTCAGCCTACCGCCCTGTCTGCATGCTGCAACGTGGATGACTGATCACGAAAATTAGAGACTCTATGCGATCTTCTGTGAATCAGAATGGATAGCGAATCGATGGAAATTCATCTGGCGAGGCTCCGACCGACTAGCAAAATTGAGCAACTGGATGAAAAAACGATTTCTGCGCTTCCACGGCCGGTTTTATCCTTACATAGCTGTCACCGAATACAGTTAGGTGCCGTCTAAAGGCGGAGGGCCTTTGTAACCGACTTTTAACAGACCGACTTGGCACAAGTACACGTATCCGCCGGTCTGATCACATTTGATTTGTATTCTGGATCGGTCCATGTCCATTCCTGTACAATCTTGCATCAACGAAGTTTTCGACACGGGCCATCTTATCTCAATCTTTCGTAATCGTCGGAACCAATATAGAATACTGTGGTTTCGAGCGGTCCATCGCAACAACTTCTCAACGTCGGCAAGAAAACGTGCACTAAGTGAGTGTCGCAACGTGACATGTAAACTTCTTCCAGCCGCACAAGGATAATGACGTGGTCCTATTCACCCAATGTTACTTGGTGCTACCAATTGCTTCTCTGTTTATCGGACTTAATGGAACCGCAGACGCACAAGAAGAAAAAAAGACGTCGCCCAACGTGACAATCGTGCAGGCCAGTGCCGATGATTTTCTGACCCGTTTAGAGTACATCACATTACTTGCCGGCAATTTGGGTAAAGAACAGTGGGATAATGTCAAAGGAACTCTTGAGTCATTTCTCGATGGAATTGATCGCAAGAAACCAATTCGCATTGACATCCTGTTGGACGGACAAGATGTACGCTACCGACCCAGTTTCCCGATTGCCAATCTTGGGAATTTTATCAGGAACTTGAAGGGGTTCGGGATTAATGCCAAAAAGGTTGGCGGAGCTCTTTATCGATTAAGCGGCGATTTCAAGGGTTTCATGCGGGTCGCCAACGGTTACGCAACGATTGCTGAACACAAAACGGACGTCCCTGCGAAGTTGGAAAACCCAACCACGGCACTGGCTCCACTTTTGGAGAAGAAGTACGACTTTGCACTCGACGTGCAAAACACGGAGGCCGGCCAGAAAGCTCGGCATACGGCAGTTCAAGAAATTCATAAGGAGATTTTCACCGGTCTCAAAGCAAAAACAGGTGAACGGAAAAGTCGCTTCGCAACTCGTAAGCTTTTCCTCGAATTGCTGATGGACGAAGCAGATCGCTTCTACGCTGAGGCTTCGCAGTTGACGGTCGGACTGACAACTGACCCGAAAGAGAAGGAGTCACGACTGGAACTGCATTTGGCGGCTCTCGACGACACCGACCTGGACAACGCGATTCAAGTATTAGGCATAAAACCCAGTTACTTCGCCAACATTAAACGCAGCGATAATGCTATTCTGGCTGGCCGGATCAACCATCCGTTCGACAAGATGCGGAAAGATCATCTAGTAAAGCTGTTCAGTGCACTGCAAATCTATGCCCAGGAGCTGATCGAAGAGGATGCCAATCAGAAAGAGGACGAAAAAGATGGCGAAAAGAAAATTGTTGACCAATTCTTCGACATGCTAGCTGCCGGCGCAAAATCTGGTGAGCTTGACTGCTTTTTTGAAGTGCGACAAAAGGATGGCAAGCGGACGCTGATCGGCGGAATAAAAGCTCCAAATGGAAACGGCTTGTTCAACATCGTTCAGTTGGTGCCAAAGGCACGGCCCGGAATAAAAGTCAAGCTAAGCGTTGATAAGGAAAGTGAGGTGAGCATTCATTCCGTCAGCATTCCTTCAAAATTTCAGGCCACCTTCCAGGATGTGTTCAGCGGCGAGCCAGTTGTTTACTTCGGAACTGGTGAGGACGCCGTGTGGTGTGCCGTCGGAGAATCTGCTTTGGACGAATTGAAATCGGCTATCAAAAAGTTCGGTATGCCAAACGATGGCATACCTGATCCAGTGTTAGTGGAACTCTACATGAAGCCTGGACCGTTGGTGGAACTGCTCGACCAGCGCCGTAAACGGCAGGAAAAGACAAACGGCGACAAGAAACTAACTGGGAAGAAAAAGGATGCCCGACGGGAAACAGCCGACTTGCGAAAATTGGAAATTGTAGCTTTCAAACCGGGCGATGACACGATCACGTTGACACTAAAACGCATCGACAGTCACATCGAAGGTGGAATTCGATTCGGCGAAGACATTCTGCGCCTTCTGGGTAATCGGATCGCCAAGTTTTCGGAAGAAAACTTGGAATAGGCCATTGCGGGCCAATTATTATTGTCGGACAAGTTGTTCAGGAGAAGACCCGCCCCTCAATTGCTACAACAATTGTTGAACCGAAAGCCAATAGGGGGACTTGCTATGGGCCTGTTCAGAAAAAGCGATTGAAATGTCATTGCGCTGATCTTTGAACGTGAAGACTTGGTCCGAGTGAACGGCAATCGAGCTAAAGGCGAGATGGCGAAAAAAACTCGGGACGGAGCAAAAATTCGCGAACGTACTATCTACTGGGCCGTCTTCGATCAGAATGGTGGATTTTGGAAGGAGGGAAGGGCAAGGGCAATCGATTGGTTTCCCACACAACGTTAGAAGCCATGGTGCGAGAGATGCCGACCAATCGCGTTGTGCGCGATATCTTGGCGAAATTAGAACTAGGTGAACTAGAAAAGGCCGCCAAGCGATTTGAATGGAACGACCAAATAACAGACTCTGAGCAGTAGGCAAGACTTCACCGTGAAATTCGGTGTCCGAATGTCGAAGTCTGAAATAGATTCAATTTCCAAAACCCTAACTTCCAAACGGGATTCCTCGTTTTGACCCCGACTAGCTAAAGAAGTACGTCGTTGATTGCTAACGCAAAACACACGGATCGCATTCGCTACAGTACCAGTAGTACGTAGCCGATCGCCAGGACGATTTCCATTGCAGCGAACGGCACCGCCAATTTGACAAAGTCTATGAAGCTAAACGAAGCTTTCTGGCGATGAATGATCGTCATGGCCACCACGGTCGACGCCGAACCGATCGGGGTAATGTTACCGCCTAGGTTCGCTCCAAAAATCACGCACCACCAAAATGGCGAGTCGCTAGGCCTTCCCTCCGCGTCAAGGATTTTGGCCAACATGGCGGACAGTGGAATATTGTCGGTGACCGAACTGGCGACAGCCGACGCGATCAGCAGTGATGCGGAACCCCAGCCGGAACCCAGATCGGTTAACACTCTGATTCCTTTGCCAATAACGTTCAGCACACCGGTATGCTCCATCGTGTTGATCACGACAAACAACCCGGAAAAAAATGCCAACAGATCCCAATCCACAGCGGAATAGAACTTGTCAGCCTCGTGTTTGTATGCCAACAACACAATGCCCGCGAACAGCAAAGCCACAAAGCCCATTCCCAGTTTATTCAATGCAGGAATCTGAGACTGCCCGGCCAGACATGCAATGAACAGTACCAGCGCTACGACAGAAAACCAAAAGAAACGCTGGCTCGAAATGCTCTCATTTTCGTCAAAGCCGTCGACGAGTTGCTTAGCTAACTGTCGCTCGTTGTCACTCTGGAACCCTGAAATTTTGAAGCCCCATTTCCCCATCAATAATGTTGCGGCCGTGGCTACGACGACGTACGGTGCAGACACCTGGAAGAACTTGACGAACGTTATCCCAGCAATCTTGCCCACGATGATATTGGGCACACTGCTAATCAGCGTCAACAGACCGCCGACGTTTGTTAGTAAACATTCCACCAATAAAAATCCCAGCAACAGGTCAGTCCGCTTCAGTTTCGTCAGCGAAACGGTTGTCAAGCTGCCGATAATGATCATCGCCGTGACGTTGTTCAGGACGGCGGAGAATACGACGGTCAGAATGCCATACGCCATCAGCAGTTTCCAAGGATCCCCGCCCGTCTTCTTCGTCAGCTTGATTGCCAGCCAGGTGAATACACCTGACCGGCTGGTCACTTCGACAAATAGACTGGCACCTAGGATGATCGTAATCACGCCCCATTCGATTGCCGGAATGTAAACGGGCAGATCCAAATTGTGGCCATTGGGCAGTTGAACTTTATAGTGGCCCTCGGAGTCAAACCAAAGCAGATTGTGTTGCAACAATGTCGCGATCACTAGGCATACGCCAGCGAAGAGTCCGACGATGAGTGACTTTTTGGCGTGCAGCTTTTCCTCGAACGCCAACGCAATAATCATCAGAACCAATAGCACTGCGAACATGCCGGTAACCCAATCAGGTACGTGGCGATCCGCGTCTGCGAGCAACATCCCGACAGCAATCATGCGCGGTGTCCTTCTGTCTTCGGCGCTTTATCACAACAGCAGAATCGCGACACCAGAAAATTCGACGCTCAATGTATAAGCCATTCCGTGCATCGCCAACTGGTCTTTATCCTTCGTGTTGGTCACCAGTAAATCAACGTCATGACGGTCAATCAAAGCCCGATATTCGTACGGATGGTGTCCGCGTGCCACGAACGAATGATAGTGAATGCTGGGCTCCAATTCGCGCAGAACAGCCAAACACGTTTCAATGAAATTCGTGGCTTCGTTTAGAAGCTGGCCTTCGATCAACCTCCGCGCCTGATCGCTTTCGATTTCCGGGATTCTCTCGATCGCTTTCATATACCGTTCAAAAACCGCATCGTCTTCGATGTGACACAGCCAGAGCAATCCACCGTTGGAACACATGCGGGCGCCGTAGTTGATGAGCGCGTTGTCTCCTGAAATATGGTCGGCGATAACCATGACGCGGTTGCAAACGCGACAATCGATTGATACTGGTTCGGCTGCCGTCCCAGGCAGGACCATGACGGGGATCGGTATCGCCTGCGTCAACACGTCCAAATACACGCCCAAACTGTGCTGTGGCACAAGCGATTTCTCCTGCAAGTGCCGATAGGTAACAATCAAATCCAACGGATGCCGGTTAATGGCTTCCAACAGTTGGCCAACATTGGAATAATCTTCGCCATTAATCACGTGCCATGTGCTAACCGACTGGAACCTCGGCAAAAACTTTAGCAACGAAGCGAGCTCGGCGTGCGCTTCCTCCTGTGTCCCGTCGGTAACAAGCGCAATTGAATTGATGGGAACGTCCGTGAACACAAACGGTTCGCGTTCGGCCCGCTTGAACATCGATTCAAATTCGTCGATGTGCTCGTTCTTGTCCATGAAGCCCAAATCGAAATTGTAAATTGCCTCGCAGCACACGACCAATCAAATCGATGCTCTCTTTCGCGCGATCGAAGATGTCTGTGCGACGAACAGATCCATGAATCAACCCTTCATAGACATCTAGAGTCTTGATTACCCAGCCGCTGCCATGAAAGTGAACGTTGAGAATATCTCCTTTTCCTGTGCACACTAGCTCAGCGACGAGACGAATTGTGAATTGGAGTTGACAGCGCCCACGCATTTTTCAGTGTTAACTGGTACACCGGCGGCACCTTAGCCGCTTCTGAATTTTTAAAACCATTTGGCCTCAGGACCGAACAGCATGTTGCTGCCTCTTTTTCGAGTTTCCAAAGAGATGTACGCCAGCATAACCGCACTGCCGCAGCAAACAACGGCGTCGCTCTTCTTGTACCCACACTCGTCGCAGTCGAGAATTCGAAATATAGTCACGGCAGCCAGACTCTGCCTGACGCGACCAAATCGTTAAGCAGAGCCTGAATTACTTCGCCCTCGGCAGTGTTTGCAGTCAAACTGAATCAGAATCCGTCACGTTTCGTCGTCGTGTTCAAAATCCTGCAGCGACCGTCGATCCCCGACTGATGACTCTACGTTCGACGTACGATCGACCAGTTTGATCGTAGTCAACGCCACCAAAACAACCAGGGCGACGATATTGATGCTCAAACAAATCAGTGCCACCAACGCCACGCCCAGCGCACCTTCAGCAACGGTGTTATCTCCTAACGCGCCAAGCAACCACCACAAGATTCCCGTAATTGCCGCCCCGATCAATAGTATCGTACCAGTCCACAGAGAACCTATGATATACGTTCGCAATCTCATTTCACATTACACCAGAATTTGATCACTTCATAATTGTCTGTTTACGATTATTGACCGTCAATGGTCAATTCACTATCTCTTAGCGTTGCGCCGACCGACATGCTACACTTGCGTCGTTTAAAGATCGTGAAACTGTTGAGATAATTGGGCAACCACAGTGAACGTCGACGACTTTTTGAAACGGGATATTGACCGTCGGCAATTTCTGGGCAAGAGTGCTCAGAACGCTGCAGGAATGGCTGCCGGAATCGTTGGTCTAAGCGGTACGGTCGCGAAGGCTGCACCAAGCGAACGTGTTACCTTAGCGATAATCGGCACCCGTAGTCAGGGTAAACGACTGGCGTCCAGCATGGCCAGCTTCCCCGACTTGGACCTAGTCGCGATCTGTGATATTGATGACAGCCTGCTCCCGGCTACTGCCAAAGTTATCGAAGACATTCAAGGCTGGGCACCGCGTCACGAGAAAGACTTCCGACGCATTTTGGACGACAAATCCATCCAGGCTGTCGTCATCGCCACACCCGACCACTGGCACGCTATCATGGGCATTATGGCCTGCCAAGCCGGTAAGGATGTTTACGTCGAAACCCCAATTTCGCACAACATCCACGAGGGAGCCCGCTTGGTCGAAGCCACCCGGAAATACAATCGAATTGTGCAGTCGGGTATGCAGCAGCGCAGCGGCAGCCAATTCCAATCGGCCGTTCAGCTCGTAAGGAGCGGCTCTCTGGGCAACGTCCATTTGGCGAAAGCTTGGACCGTCCATCGGCGCAAGCCGATCGGCTTCAAGCAAGACGGCATCTCGCCCAAAGGGGTCGACTACGATCTGTGGCTTGGCCCGGCTCCTGTGCGTCGTTTTAATGCCAACCGCTTTCATCACAATTGGCGCTGGTTCTGGGACTACGGAACTGGCGAGCTTGGTAACTGGGGTGTTCACGTGCTGGACATCGCCCGGTGGGGACTTGGTGTGTCGTTGCCAATCAGTATCTCAGCAACGGGCGGAAAATATGCATTTCATGACGCACAGGAAACGCCCGACACGCTGATCGTCCAGTATGGTTATTGTCAGCCGGACGTAGGCCAAGAAGTAGAAGGTGTTCACAAAACAATTATCTGGGAGCACCGCCTGTGGAGCACCCACGGCATCGAAGGCCGCAGCGCAGCGACCGCATTCTATGGCGATCAGGGAACTCTAGTCGTAGACCGCGGCGGCTGGAAATTGTATGACGTCGCGAAATCGATCACTGCAGGCACCAGCGATCAGGCCAGAATGCAACACCGGAACTTCATCGACTGTGTCAAGTCGCGACAGAAACCAACCGCCGACATTGAAATCGGCCACGTCAGCAGCACGCTGTGCCATCTGGGCAACATTGCCTATCGTCTCGATCGCGAAGTTCGCTTCGATCCAATCAATTTCAATTTTGGCAACGATACCGAAGCCAATTCGCTACTGCAGCGTGAATACCGACACCCGTGGTACCTGGAGAGTTGAGCGTTGGGAGAAATCACAACTTTTCAACTCTCAACCCTCAACCTCTCATGCACGATTGCATCATAATCGGAGCCGGCCATAACGGATTAGTTTGTGCCAACTACCTGGCCCGAGCGGGTTGGAAAGTACTGGTGCTGGAACGCCGCCATGTCGTGGGCGGCGCATGCGTCACCGAAGAACCTTGGCCTGGCTATAAAGTTTCGACGGCTGCGTACGTCATCAGTCTGCTGCTGCCAGAAATCCAACGTGATCTGAAACTGGCGAAATATGGTTACAAGGTGCTGCCGCGCAACCCGTCGTCGTTTACTCCACTGGAGGACGGGCGATACTTAATGCTCGGTCCCAATAAGAATTTCAACCGTGGGGAGATCGGAAAATTCTCACAAAAAGACGCAGACGCGTTTCCGCACTACGAAGCGTTGCTGCAGCGTGTGGCTGAGGTGATCGAGCCGTTTCTCAGCCGTACCCCGCCAGACCTGTTCCCGTTGCCCTCGGATTGGCGAAGTATCTCGTTTGGAAAACGAATCCGCGATGTCAAAGCCGGCTGCTCGATTTATCAGGCTCTGCGACAACTCGGCGATGACATCCCGGAAGCGATTGAATTGTTGACCGGATCAGCCAAGACCATCCTCAACCGCTGGTTTGAATCTGACGTACTGAAAGCCACCTTGGCCACCGACGCCATTATCGGCACGTTTCAACCAATCTCGGCGCTCGGAACATCGTATGTCTTGCTGCATCACGTCATGGGGTCGGCCGGTGGCGCTCGCGGACGGTGGGGTTTTGTCGAAGGCGGCATGGGCAGCTTGTCGCAGGCGTTGGCCGAATCCGCGAAAGCTGCTGGCGTGGAAATCCGAGTTGGCACACCTGTTGAACAAATCCAAATCTCTGGCGGTCAGGTAAAGGGCGTCTGTCTCGTAGATGGCCAAGAACTGGCTGCCCGGCGAATTGCTTCAAACGCGGACGCCCACGTGACTTTTGAAAAACTTCTCGATTCCACTCATTTGCCCGCACCGTTCCAACACGCAGTGGGCCGCATCGATTACTCAAGCGCCAGCATGAAAGTCAACCTGGCCGTCAATGAGCTTCCCAATTTCACCTGCCTGTCCAGCGAATCTTCTCCACTTGACATTGAGGGATTGGATGACATCGTCTCAACAACGATTTCACCACAGCACCGTGGTACGATCCACATCGGAGCCACTATGGAATATCTGGAACGCGCTTATGACGATGCCAAATACGGTCAACCTTCTCAACATCCGATTATCGAGATGACCATTCCCACATCACTCGACCAAACGCTGGCGCCGGCGGGACATCACATACTCTCGCTATTTGTTCAATATGCTCCCTACCAGTTGGCCTCAGGACATTGGGATGACATCAAGGAAGAATTTGCAGACCGTTGCATTCAGGAAATCGCTCGATATGCTCCCAACGTCCCCAATTCGATCTTGTACCGACAGGTTCTCTCGCCATTCGATCTGGAGCGTACCTTCGGTTTGACCGGAGGCAATATCTTCCAGGGCGCTATGCCGTTGCATCAACTGTTCAACTTACGTCCGGTGCCGAACTGGAGCGACTACCGGACTCCGATCAAGGGTCTGTATCTTTGCGGCAGTGCTACTCATCCCGGTGGCGGAGTTATGGGCGCCTGCGGCAAGAACGCGGCTAAAGAAATACTTCGAGATGGCATGCTTGCGCCTTGATCGTTGACGTCAATGAGCATCGGACCGTGGAAGTGGCGAAAACCGTTACGGCTAACGTCGTGGATTGCTGACAGGTTCTGTGCGGCATGCGGCTGCAGATAGCCAGCGCTAATCAATTCCTTTTTTGTGTCTTCACACCGAGGTTAGGATTCGGGCAGCAATTGGGCCAGAACCGTAGTCAGCGGACCAAACACATAGTCGCTAGTGCCGACATTGGGCAACTGGTGTGGTTCAATCGATGGTATGCCTCCGCGTGCCAACAGACAAGCCTGCTCTTGTTGAAAACATATTACATGTTTCGAAAAGCGGCCCGAGCTGTTTCCGAATTGTCATAGTTTCCCTCAAAGGCGCCACCGTGCACCACTGTTAAGGTCGACCCCAGATCGCACAATAATCCGGCTCCGGAGAAAGAAACCTGTCCCGATTCTGCATAATCTGTACAGAGTGACCGACCGCAATCTGTTGTTTGATTGGAACACGGACGTTGGTCGACTACACTTGAAAGACTGGACCTAAGTATAAATCTGGATCGTCTTTCAAAAGACTTGCAACATTGATGAGCAGCTTTGATGACCACTGACGATAGACCCCGTGTGTTCGTGACTCGAATGATTCCGTCGGCCGGCTTAGACCAACTTTTGGAATCTTGCGACGTGGATGTCTGGCGTGAACCATTGCCTCCACCACGCAACGTGTTGCTGGATCGCATTGCCAGCTGCGATGGTGTTTTGACTTTACTGACCGAATCCGTCGACGCCGAATTCATGGACTCAGCAGGAGGCCAGTTGAAAGTCATTAGCAACTATGCGGTCGGCTTCAACAACATTGACGTGCCCGAAGCGACTCGGCGCGGCATTCGAGTCGGCAACACACCCGATGTCTTAACGGAGGCCACCGCGGATATGGCATTTGCGCTGTTAATTTCGGCCGCCCGTCGGATTGTGGAATCGACCAATTACGTACGACGGGGGGAATGGAAGACGTGGGAGCCAATGGGGCATATTGGTGCCGACTTGTGCGGACGAACGATCGGTCTTGTCGGAATGGGACGAATTGGTTACTCCATGGCCAAAAAATGTCACGGCGGCTGGGACATGCGAATCTTGTACCACGATCCGTACCAATGCGAAAAAGCCGAGCAGGACTTTGGTGCTGAACAAGTTGACCTCGACACATTGGTGGCCGAGTCCGATTTTGTATCGGTGCACGCAAACCTGGACGAAACAACGGCAGGAATGTTCAATTTCGAAGTCTTCAAGAAGATGAAACCGACGGCCATCTTCATTAATAGCGCTCGCGGTCCGTTGCACGTCCAAACTGATCTCTACAAAGCATTGAAGAACGGAGAAATCTTCGCTGCCGGTCTGGATGTGACTGATCCGGAACCAATCGAAATGGACGACCCGATCCTTCAGTTACCGAATTGCATAATCGCCCCTCACATCGCTAGTGGCACGGTTTCCAGTCGGAACGGCATGGCGGACATTGCAGCCGCCAACCTCATGACCGGCCTGAATCGAGAACCGCTGCGCTGCTGGGTAAACCCCGAAGTCGCGGAGCCGTCCTGACGCAACAAATCTGCAGACAAGATAACCATCACGGCGCAGGCATCTAGCTTTCTGTTTCGGTTACTCAATGACCAACATGCTGACCAGCCCCCGTTGCCATCCCGAGGACTTGGGCAAACCCATTCCTGATGCCGAGCATGCGGTTTCGGTTTGTATGCCGTTGTGGGAGCATAACGTTGGCTATGAAGAGAATGACCCACGCATCATCAAAAAGTTATCTTGTGGATACCCTCGTTTCTTCCTACATCCGCTGGTTGTTGAATTATTTCAACAGTGCGAGGCGCGATTTTCAAATGACCAGCAATGCTGCTTCGCATTTCCCTCGCGGCGTGTTGCCCAACGATGTGCCCACTTCATCAAGCGACATACTGGCCAAACCAGCATGATTGACGATTTCGGTGTGCTCGGAATCGTCGCAGTTTGTCTGCCAACGTCTGCCAAAGATGTGGCGATGGCCTATTGGAAACACGCGGGCGAAGGTATCTCTTCGCGACTCGCGCAGGCTGCAATGGACCGCCGCACTTTGTCCGCCTCGGGAATAAGTGAAAAGCAGAAAGTCCGGCAGCGAATTGCCGACTTTACAGAAAGCTCGATCGACGATGTGTACTTGTTTCCCAGTGGCATGGCAGCAATTTTCGCAGCCTATCGAGCGTTTCAGAAGATAAATCCGAATCGCCGAAGCGTCCAATTCGGGTTTCCTTACGTTGACATCCTTAAGGTTCAGCAGAAGTGTTCCAGCCGAAAGTCTGCGGACGACACAGTTCATCTCTTTTCCAACGGAGACGAGCATGATCTGCAGAAACTGAAACGCCTGTTACTAGCAGAACCGATCATGGGACTATTTTGCGAGTTTCCAGGGAACCCGATGTTGAAGAGTCCGGATTTGCAACAGCTCGCCGAACTTTCCAGAAAACACGACTTCCCTCTACTTGTGGACGATACGCTGTGCGCATGCGTCAATGCGAACATGATGCCGGTGGCCGATCTGCTGGCGACAAGTCTGACAAAGTTTTTCTCGGGAGCCGGCGATGTGATGGCGGGATCGTTAGTCCTAAACGCCGACAGATCATTTTATGACACCATCAAAGCCATCATAGACGAAGATTTTGAAGATATTTTGTTCGCGGACGATGCCATCGTCCTAGAACAAAATTCGCGCGATTTTGAACCACGAGTCCGTGATCTGAATCGAACGACTGAGCAATTGTGCGAGGTACTAAGGCGTCATCCAGCAGTTGAACGCATCGACTATCCAAAGTATCAAACGACGAAGAACTACCAGGCCTTTATGAAGCCTGACGGCGGCTATGGAGGATTGTTCTCGATTTTGTTGCACCAGCCAGCCAAAAATGCACCAATCTTCTTCGACGCCCTGCAGATTTCCAAAGGTCCGAACCTCGGTACGAGTTTCACGCTTTGTTGCCCGTACACGATTCTGGCGCACTTCGACGAACTGGATTTCGTCGAAAGTTGTGGCGTCTCGCAATATCTAGTTCGCGTTTCCGTCGGATTGGAAGATCCAGACTGGCTGATCGCTCGATTCACAGAAGCGCTGGATCGTGTGGTGTCTTACTGATTCACTCTGTCGGGTTAATTGCGAGCTTTGTTGATTCCCGCTCTCTAAGAAACTGATACAGCGATCGCATTGACGCAGGTGTGGCTGGATAAACGTATGGCGGCGACAGCCGTGTCTCAACCGAACCAATTCTATCAAGTTCGCTCATAGCGGCCTTTCCTGGCTGCAACTGTTCGACAGTCAATTCGCCTCTTTCGACAACCGATCCGGCAATGACCCAATCGCCAGGCTGTTTCTCAAGCCGACCAATTATTCCCGGTTCGTGCACGACGACCTTTTCTGGTTGTACTCTGGCGACGTATCCATCGAACGGAATCTTTTCTCCTCGTCGTATGGTGACCCTTATACTGAGAACCGCTCGCGTTATTTTAAACTGTTCGTCTGCCAATATTGACAACGGCATCAGATATTCGGAGCCGGCTTGAGCTCGAGATTTTTCGAGATTGTTGATACTAATTCGCCCAAGCTTCGCGTCGAATTTCCACTCTCGCAGAACATCGACCACCCCGGCCGATTTATCGACGATTGTCGCCGTCACAATATACTCAGCCTGCATCAACTGCGCACGATTCAGAGTCATTGGATTGGCAGTGCGCAAGGCCAGTAAGCATATGGTGAGCCACCAAAATGCGGCAATAGCGAACGCCGCCATGAGCATTCTACGAGACGTGGGTCTGTCCGACGTTTCCGATGTCAATTTCGCTTCCGCTCGACCGGCGGATGCTTGAGTGCCCGACGGCGGCAGGGTGCCTGCACGCGACTGTGACACGATATGCCGTTTTGTGCGCCCTCTGCGACGCGACACGGCGATTGCCTCCATGCCGAAGACTTGGGTTGCCTATGTGCCGGTCACGCTACCGGAGAAAGACATGTGAAACGTCAAATTTGTATTGCCGGTCGAAAACTTCCTCGAAATTGAATACGTCAACGAAGTCACTCCGTTGGTCGCGATCTGTTTTACGCATGGCACCACGTTCGACGAGTTCAAATACAACCCGACCGAAGTCATCCGTTTGACGGATGCCCCAGTTGTGGAAGACGGAAAGCGTCATCAGGCCGAATTGCTCCAGCGCCAAGGCACGGATACCTTCCAACAATTCTTGACCCGAAATGTGTGATCCTTCGTCGTCAACTGACTCAGCCGGAGCACGTCCGACCATCTCAAGCGTATACCGTAACGCCGCATCTACGAATTGGTAAGCGCTTGGATGGTATTTTAGTCGTGGAGCTGCAGGTTTGCTGGTCGTGGTCATCGCACTGCTATCTCGTGATAAATTCAGGAACACCAGCCGGTCAAAAATCCAATATACACAATGTTCTCGTCCATCTAAAGCTCACCTCTCGATGGTTTTTCAAACGATCTCCCGCAAATTCGGAACAGCTGGAACCAGTCGTCTGCCGCTGGTATTCCAACGGCTGCAGCTAATTGTCCTTCTTCCCGCTGACGACCGTCAGGACGTCACGTTCATCCGTCAAGACGCGGCGTTGCCCATCGAAGGCAACAAGAATTTTTCTTGCTAGAATTTCTTGAGCGACGACTCTGCCCTCGCCTTGTCGAGTGACGACCGTAACACCGACAGCAGGCAACTCGCGCTGGTATTCTTCGTACGTCTCATACTCGTATCGCAGGCAACACTTTAAACGCCCGCAGCGGCCTGAGATTTTCGACGGATCGAGCGACGCTTTTTGTAACTTTGCCATTTTCATTGAAACGGGCGGCATCTCGCGTAAATGCGTATTGCAGCAGACAGGTTTGCCGCAATCTCCGTAGTCGGCCAACAATTTAGCCTCGTCACGCACACCGATTTGACGCATTTCGATACGGGTCCGATACCGCTTGGCCAAGGCTTTGACGAGTTCGCGGAAATCAACTCGTTTTTCAGCCAGGTAGTAGAAAATGAGTCGTTCGCCGCCGAAAAGATGTTCGACATCAACCAACTGCATTTGCAATTTGCGTTCTCGAATCATCTCCTGGCAGCCATCAAATTCTTCTCGTTCGCGGCGGTGCAATTCGTCGCGCTTGCGATGCTCGTCCTGAGTCGTTTTATGTAGAATTCTTCCGACGGGTTCCTTGCCGCCTAGATATTCACGAGTCTGCTCGGTTGCGGAGCAGAGGACCGTACCGCACTCGACGCCCCGATTGCTACGAACCAAGACAGAACAATTCCGCGGATACGCCCGAGATCCCGTGACCGTAAACTCTCCGACATTCCGCGCCGAGCCATAGCGTACAATGCAGGGTGTGCCCATGAGAACTGTGCAATCTAAAAAAAATCAGACTGTTATCTTTAGAGTTTAGTGGCAATCAGAACTAACGAGAACTAACCGCTACACCAATTTGATGTACGAAGAAACTCGACGACGATGAACTAGTGATAATAGACACCTAAAATGCATCTGCGCCAAGTCTGATAAAATTTGACCGAAGATTACGTCATTGGCCCAACGCTCACAAATCAATTGTTCCGGTGTTCCGGCCGTTTCTCTGCCGGATAACCGCCGAACGAAGTAGGCGGCCCAGATCATCGAAAAGTGCTTCCAGACACAGTGGAACGGACATATTGCGTCTCAGTTGACTTCCAGTCAGCATCGATCGATTGAGTAGGTCCATGATCCGTTCCAGATCATCGGCTGATTCGTCATGAAATTCACGGAAAACAACCTCAACCTGCGGAATCGATGCGCCACTACCATTGCCGGACAGTCGCAACATCACACTACGGTAAAACTCGATGACAAACTGAACTAGCCACGCGGCGTTACGGCGCTGTTCAATCGTGGTTCCGCCAAGTTCTTCCAATCCAGCGGCCATGATTTCGGTCAGGGCCCGAGAATTGAATTGTTCGCTCGCCAAATGATCGTAAAGCAATTCGCGCAATTCCCTCAGGCCAGGACTCAATATTTGTCCGGCCGTTGTCAGGCTGCCTTCGCTGATAGCCGCTACACTCTGGGCTTCTGCGGTGCCCTGTGCCAGTTCCAATTCTATCAACAGTTCAGCAATGTCGTCCTGACTAAGTGGAGCGAATCGAACCAATTGGCAGCGTGAACGAATAGTCGACAGGATTCCATCCGGATTGGCCGTGATTAGGATCAGCAGCGAGAGTTTGGGAGGTTCTTCCAGATTTTTCAACAACGCATTCGAGCTTTCCTTGTTCATCAAATCAGCATCATCGATGATCGCAATCTTGCGTCGACCAGCCATTGGTCGCAACGACAACTCATAGCAAAGCCCCTCACGCCCTCGCCGCTCTCGGGAACCGACAAAAACTTCGATAGTCAGCGCGCTTTTTCCCTCGGGACAACCAACGGCGAACACGTCAGGATGAGTTCCCGCGATCACTTGCTTACAGCCGGAACATTGGCCGCATGCCTTCAATTCGGCGTCAGGGATTGTTTGACACATAAAACATTTGGCCAGCAGGCGCGCGAACTGCTTCTTACCAACTCCGTCCGGACCGGCAAATAGGTAAGCGTGCGACAAGCGGCATCGGCCGATCGAACGACGAAACATTTCCACCTGTTCGGAATGGCCACGAAGCTGATCCCATGTCACGAGTTGAACTCCGTACGCACATCATTTACCACTGGCAACTGAATCCATCCCAAGATCTCTCCGCGAACGACGACCGCGTCAATTGACTTTTCAATCCGTCCCATAACTCCAGTGGCGGGAGAGGAAACATCGAACGTAATCCCCTGAATCAAGACTTCGACCACTCGGTCACCGAACTCGACGGGCTCGTCTGAGCTGACCAACCAAGTGCTGATGTGAATCAGTTCGTCCGTCACGTTTAGCTCAGGAAGGACAATCGGTGTTTCCATGTGTCACGTCGTAAGAGCAAACAATTGTCTACATTGCATGCGCCGGCAGGCTAAATCTGATTCCTGTATTTTGTCGTTCGGCATTCTGACTTCGATTCGGATTCAAACTTTAATTTCGGATTTATCAACAACCTTAAAACTCCCCGATTGGTTCCCAAATATTTCACTGCCTGCTCAGCACAGCCGCCATTTCGCCGGCGTGATAACTGGACCGCACAAATGGACCGCTCGCGACCATCGTGAAACCCAGCTTCCGGACCAGATCGCCAAGATCGTCGAATTCCTGGGGAAAAACGAAGCGTTCGACTGGAAGATGGTTGAGTGTCGGCTGTAGGTACTGTCCTAAAGTGATCATCTCGCAACCGACAGCCCGCAAGTCAGCGCAGACTTCTAGAACCTCCTCAATGGTTTCACCCAAACCTAACATCAGACCACTCTTGATCGGGATTCGTGGTGCCGTTTGCTTCACTTGGCCCAATAGATCCAACGTACGCTGATAGTCAGCGTTGCGACGAACTCTGTGGTACAGCCTCGGAACGGTTTCTGTGTTGTGATTGAACACATCCGGCCGAGACTCGATTACACGATGGATGGCTGCTCGGTTGCCTAAAAAGTCAGGCGTCAACACTTCCACTGCCGCACCCGTTCGCTCGCGCACGGCCAACACGCATTGATAGAAGTGTTCTGCGCCGCCATCCGGCAGGTCGTCTCGGGTCACTGACGTGACCACAACGTGTCGTAGCCCCAAACGCGCAGCCGCTTCGGCCACTCGGCTCGGCTCGTCAGCTTCAATCGTTGTAGTCTTTCCCTTCGGTACCGAGCAGAATCCACAAGGACGAGTGCAGACGTTTCCCAGGATCATGAACGTCGCCGTACGGTGCGACCAGCATTCTGCCATGTTTGGACACTTCGCGCTTTTGCAAACCGTTTCCAACTGCAGGTCGGAAATCACGTTACTAGTGAACTGCACTTCTGGGCTGGGCAGCGGTCGCTTCAGCCAACTGGGCAAGCGACGGCGTGGTCGCCGCGATCGAGCATCGTGTGAAATATCAAGCGTATGCATGAATGTTTTTCTTCGTTCGGCGAAGCAAGGGATGCCCTGTGTAGTAGTGTGCCTGATGATATCCGAGCTGTGTGGTCAAGTGCCGGGCAAGACTTTCTCGCACAGCGTTTATGTGAATGGCGCAATGCCGTTGAGCCGCGAGTGACGTCACCGACACTGCGCGTCGATTGGATTGCACCAGACGGATGATGTCCATGTGAGGACAAACGTTCACAAACATGCCGTGAAAGGCGACCCATGAGTTGACGGCCACTCCCACGAACGCAAACTGTCCGCAGCGGCACCAGACGCCGGGCTCGTCGTAGCGTCGGTATGTTACTATCTTTTGTTCGCCGCACATGTCCATCACTGACTGCTCCAACCGTTTCCGGTATTCCGTCAGTCCGATCTGAAGGCGATCCAATGGTACGATCGGGTACACGGCTAGTTGTCCGGGCACATGCACCAGCGTGCCTCCGCCGCGATTTAGCCAGCGGACGTCGATTTGCCGGGCAATCAATTCACCAGGCTCGCACAGCAAATGATCGCGGCTTCCTTCGCGACCTATGGTCACAATGGGCGGATGTTCACAAATCAGTAGTCCGCCCATTCTGTCTTCACGACCGCTGATTTCGTAAACTAGCCGTTGCTGAAGAAACAAAGCCGAATCAAAATCGACCACTCCCAGAAAATAGACTTCCAGAGCAGTGGAAATTTGACCTGTCATAAACCAGGTTGTGGAAATGGACGACACAACTTAACGCTCCTCTCAAATCGGAGAGCCACAGATCACCAAATCGGGTGTGACTCGGCCGCTGGTGATTCGTCCCCCAAATCTCTGGACCAAGCTCTCACCAAAAATATGGCGGATCCGTATCGAACCATACATCAACAGCCGTAGAGCAGTCATGGAACGTATTCTACCAGACGACAATTTCACTCACAACACGTGACTGTCGTTGGCAGTTGTGTCACTCACATTCTAATTTCTTCGCCGCGTAGAACTATCCACCGAATATTTCTCGGTCTTTTATAGCCGAGCGGGCGGCGAGCAATCGACCGAATTGCACATCCTTTTCCTCGAAAAACGCCCGTACGTTGGTCAGTACCGCATCAACACAATCTGCCGGAAACTTGCAAGCCCCGTTTTTGTCCATATGGATAATCTCGCCAGGAAAAACATCCATGCCGGCCACCGTGACTGGCACATTGACAGCGTGGACGGCCATTACCCCGTATCCCACAGTAACACCAATTAGCACACGCTGAAATCTCATCGGGATAATTTGATCCAAGTCTCTGACAGGTCTGTTGGAAATAACTCCGAGACAACCGACAATTCCTATGGTCCACGTCATATTTCCGCCGGCCGGCTCCACTTCACCGGCAATTGCGGGGGAGTTCTCTGCTGGAATACCAGATTCGTCAGCTTCTTGGACTCACCTAAGATGCCAATCGCATCAATATAAGGTGAGTCGTGAGTGGTTTGGGCCTGGCAGTCCGTAGACGCAAGTGACGACATATCCGACAGATGGTTTCATTTCAGAGAACATACAACGAGCGGATTGGTCTGTGAACTGGTTTTCGGTCCACTGGTCGTAGAGTCCAAAGCAAAGCGGATGCCGAGAATAGGTTGCAACGATATTTGTAATGGATGGCATATCGAAATTTCGCAGTTCCTGTAACATTACTTGTTCACTCATAGTGGCTTCGTATCGTATTGCTGATTGCCACTCTTGCAAAAACGAGAGCTTCGTTGCTGTTACACATGTGCTTCACAGCATTCCCGTTGCTTATATAATGCGAAACAATAACCAATCTGCTTTGTTGTTCGTTTACGGCTGAATCGTTCAGCTCAAACTTAGCACTGCTTGATAGCACGCGTGAAAGTTTGAATACTGATGGGAAAAAAGAAATCGACACTGGCACGCGACGACTCCAATCAGAAGACTGTATGTCGAAATCGCAAGGCACGTCATCAGTACGACATTCTGGATCAATTAGAATGCGGACTCGTATTAATGGGCAGCGAGGTCAAGAGCATTCGCAATGGGAATATCTCGATCGACGAAGCGTACGCCCGCATCAACGATGGAGAACTATGGCTCGTCGGCTGCAACATCGCCGAGTACCCTGAGGCGACCGTCATGAATCACGAACCGCTGCGTCAGCGCAAATTGCTTTTACACAAGAAACAGTTCATAAAATTCGCCGAGGCAGCCGGTCAAAAAGGACTGACGATGATTCCGCTATCCGTATATTTTTCACGCGGCATTGTCAAGCTGAGCATCGCCGTTGCTCGAGGCCGTAAGCTGCACGATAAACGCGACAAGCTGAGGCAGAAAGCCGACAGAAATGATATGCGCCGCGAAATGCTGAGCCACCAGTGATCACACGGCCTAAGTACGACAGCCCAGATGATTCAGAAAAAGTTACTGAGTGACCTTATTCAAATCAGCGACTATATCTAAGATGAACCCGAGTGAACCCATCCGATCTGATTTGAACTCAAGAAAAATTGCGTCATGGCGGCGCCGCTGAAAGTTTTCGAGCTCGAACAGCAGGGCAACACATTGATCGTGATCCCCCAAGGTGACGCGGGTGGATATCGCTACGCTGAGGTGCACCTAGAATCGAATGCAGTGCTTCAGCGATTGCACGACTCGCAGATCAAGAATCTCGTCGTCGATCTGTGGCAAGTGCAGCTGCTGGGCTCGATTATCATCGGCAGCATCATCAAGTTGGTACGCAACGTGGAAAATGCCGGCGGCAACTCGGCATTTTGTAACGCCTCCGACGTAATGCGCGAAGTATTCGATTCGATGAACGTCACCAATCTGTGGCCACACTTTGAGACACGCGCCGAAGCACTGCAATCGGTACATCGACACCGAGAATCTTGAGTGACTCGTCCCCACAGACAAATTGAGTTGTCGACGATCACCCGCTGCACTTCGAAATTGCACACGTCAACGGACAGAAAATTTGGACGGGGACTTTTCTGCAAATGACTCGCGAGCTACAGCAGCTCGCTTTGTACAGAACCTGACGCGGGACACATCGTTTGCGAGTGACTATTCGGATCGTGATACGCGTTTGCAAACACAATAAAAGCTCTCTTAGTCTGTGTTTCGTTACCGTAACTACACACCGCATACGGAATCTTCATTTTTAGTGCCCTCTTGCTTCCAAGCGCATACCGTAATAGTCACGTTGAGATAAAATCAGTGGGCCTTTGCGTTTTTCGACTGACAGCTCGTTTAACAGTCTGACAATTAAAATTGATACAAGTCGCTACTTTAAAACGAGTTACAGCCGTGACACTTGTGCTCTGTCAGGAGATGTTCCAAGGTGGCTACCGGACACGTCAATGTCGTTTTATGGCCGGAGACGACCTTGCGGGCATCGAAGCCGCTCCAATTACATTGCCAACCCGCACTACCACTATCACGGCCGAATCGCGGCAGACAATGCCGACGGGTATGGAGTAGTGCGGGTTGTCATTTGTTGGCGAAGACAGAAGACATCCATTTGACTTTTTCGATTCCACAGTTCTACGGACGACGAGAGCGATTTCACCAACACGTACAAGAAGGTCATGGAGTTAATGCAACTGGTGGACAATCTTGTTCCCATCTTCGCATCGCTGATGTATGTAAAACAAAATGACTAGGTCTCAGTGGAATTTATTGATGGCAATCCCGGTTCAGAAAATTTCGCGCACGACAATTTTCATTAAATAAAAGTAGGACTTGTACGCGTATTTGGAAGAAGATGTTTGCGCGCATGACAAATTTTTTAAAGTTTTCTGAAAAACAAAAACGTAATTTTCTTAAAGCCTCCCAGGGCGAGTTGGCTTATTTTTGGCGCAGCAAGCAACAAACGACGATCACGGCGTTGGACCGTACCTGTCAAGAAAACGCTATCATTACAGCATAAATCTGTCCTCTGTCGAACCTTGAAAAACCAAGTAAGTTGAAAGCGTAATGAAACTTACGATTTGATTGCAAACATAACCTGCCGAGTCATGCGCCACACAAGCTTGTTTGTTGACGGATCTAAAAATAAATGGGTTGCACAATTTTCAAAATTTAGTAACCATAACTCGCGATTGAGTGTAAGTGCTTGTGGTACACCTAGTGTCATCCAAAGCAGAACATAAGCTGATGTATCCTGTGTTGAAAGACATTGCTGTATGACAGGCCTGTACACGCGGCTTATCATGGTTGGTAAGCCGGTAGCAAATCGATTTGGTGTGGCGTGCTATTGCTGACAGCGCAAGCCCGGTGGCAGCGGCAAGGCACTCACCCATTTGGCTCTGTAGGGAGGATTTACGGTGGCCAAGAAGAAAGCCAAGAAAAAGGCAGCTAAGAAAAAAGCTGTACAGAAGAAGGTTGTCAAAAAGAAGGCAGCTGTAAAGAAGAAGGCAGCTGTAAAGAAGAAGGCAGCTGTAAAGAAGAAGGTTGTCAAGAAGAAGGCAGCTGTAAAGAAGAAGGTTGTCAAAAAGAAGGCAGCTGTAAAGAAGAAGGCAGCTGTAAAGAAGAAGGTTGTAAAAAAGAAAGCCAAGAAGAGATAATCTCCTCTCGGCTTTCCAGGCTAACTCACTACAATTTAAGCAAGAAGCGGTCGAAGTTCTTCGACCGCTTCTTCTATTTCCATTCGGGCAAGTTATTCACCATCGAAGTCACCCGTTTCAGGTTAAACTGGTCGGATGTACTGATCGGGTCTAGAAATTGTGGCGATCTTCGAGCCGACGGCTTAGCCGACAGACAGTTACTTCCCTTGAATTTCGAGCAATGCATTCTCGGCGGCCGATTGCTCAGCTTCCTTCTTGCTAGGTCCCCAGGCGGACGGAAACAAGCGTGAGCCGATCATGGCGCTCACATTGAAGCATTTCGAGTGATCCGGACCTTTCTCGTCAAGGACGCGATAAATGGGCGTCTGTCCAAATGTCTTCTGCGCTAGCTGTTGCAGAAAACTTTTGTAATTGTGGCCATGGCTGGATTTGATCGCCAGTTCAATTTCGGGGACCATCAATCGCTTAATGAAGCAACGAGCGGCTTCCATTCCACCGTCAAGGTGAATTCCGGCAACCAATGATTCGAAGACGGCGGCCATAATCGAAGTAGGAACAGTATCGTACGATGTCAGACCCTTGCCCAAAAGCAAAAATCGCTCCAGCCCCAACTTCTGGCTGATCGTCGCACATATGGTTCGGCTAACGACGATGGACTTTATTCGAGTCAGTTCACCTTCAGGATTATCGGGAAAGCGATGGTAAAGAATCTCGCAAACTACGGCACCCAGAATCGCATCGCCCAGAAACTCAAGGCGTTCGTTCGACGCCAGCCTCGACTGCGCAACAGATGCATGTGTGAGACAACGTCTCAACAGTTCTCGATCACGAAAGTGATACTGAAGAACGGACTCGCACTCGTCGAGCCTCTGTTTGGAAGGGTTTGTGTCGGATTTTCCCGACATGGCACAGTTCGGCTAAACTGGTGTTCTCATGTTGGCGATGAAAACGTGACTCGCAATTGCTAGGCTCTTCAACAGGTCTAATCCCACTCAATCGTAAGCCTATGAGCGCATCGCGAGATTGTCAACTTGATGTCGCTTGGGTTAGATAGTGCTGATCGCAAGACCACATGCAGGCCAACGGCCGGTCCAACTGACGCCGTGTCAAGTGTTGTGAAGTTACTGACATTGTCCGCAAGGTTTGGTTTTTTCTCCGCGTAAACCAACAGGAACTGATCACAACAACGTACTAATTATTGGACAGGATTGGTCAAACAATGACGTTAGATAGGACAGATTGGAAAATCGTGCTGAACAAAATATTAATTCGTCCTACAATGTTGTAGTATCCTTGTATTACTACCCTCAATCAGAATCCTTGGATAGAAATAAGCTGAAACAGGTAGAGGAGGAACTTTCAAAATGAGAGTTATTCGTAATAATGCGTATTGGATCGTTGCCCTGATAGGCGGAGTTTGCCTAGGGGCCGCGGCTGTCGGGATGGGGCAGCAACAGACTGCAACGACGCTTCCAATTGCGCTCGACCAGAATGCACTTTCGGCGAGCTTTCGTAACGTTGCACACGCGGCATTGCCAAGTATCGTTTCAATCGAAACACACGGAAAGGCAGTTCGCACTTCGGTGACGTCGCCGTTTGACGACGACGCCTTCCGCGAATTCTTTAGAGGAAACCCACGCTTCCGCGATTTTTTTAAGGACTTCAACGAACGCCCGAATCGCGAACCACATCCGTCATACAGACCGCGTGGTAAAGGGTCAGGATTCATTATCGATCGGTCCGGAATCATTATGACCAACAGCCATGTCGTTCGCGGTGCCGATGAGGTAAAAGTCCGACTGCATGACGGGCGTGAATTTATCGCGACCGACGTGAAGACTGATTCACAGTCCGACGTCGCCATTATTCGGATCAAAGCGCAGAATCTTCCGCGTGCGTTGCACCTGGGCGACAGCGATGCAATGCAAATTGGTGATTGGGTTCTGGCAGTCGGCAGCCCATTTGGTTTGGACTTGTCAGTGACTGCAGGCATCATCAGTGCTAAAGGTCGAGGACCCCGCATTGCCAAACGAGAGAATTTCCTGCAAACGGATGCTGCCATCAATCCAGGTAATAGCGGCGGTCCATTATTGAACCTGAACGCAGAAGTGATCGGCATCAACACGGCTATCTCTAGCCGAAGTGGAGGCTATGACGGAGTAGGTTTCGCCATCCCAGTCAACATGGCAGACTGGGTCGGTCGACAATTGATTGAATTGGGCAAAGTCCGCCGAGCTTACTTGGGTGTTGGCGTTCGGCCTGTCGACAACGCGAACTCGGAGCTATTCAACACACCCATCGGCCAAGGGGCTGTTGTTTTCCAAGTTACACCCGACTCTCCGGCTGCCAAGATCCAATTGGAGCCGGGCGACGTGATCCTAGAATTCAACAGGGAAAATGTCACCGGACCGCGCAGTTTACAAGGTATTGTCGAGAAACTGCAGATAGGCAAAGCCTACTCGCTGCTTATTGCTCGCAACGGGAAAAAATTAAAATTGAAGGTAGCTGTTGGCGAGATGCCCGACGGATTGACGTCCGTCCGCCCGGTTCAACCTCGCTCTGAATCCCCTTCGTCCGAACCACGTTTTGATGAACTGGGCATCGAGATCGAAGAGCTCACGTCCGAGGTTGCCAAACAGCTTGACTTCAGGACAAATGGCGGCGTGCTAGTAAGATCGGTTAGGCCCGGCAGCCCAGCTCAATTTGCCGGACTGGCGTCAGGTGACGTGATCGAGAAAGTCGGCGCAAAAAGCGTAAAGAATCTGGCCGAGTATCGTGCGGCCATGAATACCGTCTCGGTCAATAAGCAAATTCTTCTGGTCGTGCGCAACACAAACGGGACTCGGCTAATCGTAATTCAGAGCAATCGTTGAGGCCAGCGATTCGATGTAACTCATAAATTTCTGGTCCACATCAGGTTTTGCCTGCTGCAGTCGCTGGCTGAGTGGACCTGGTTGGGGTGTTGATTGTAGATCCTGCAGATAATCGAGCAAAACTTTCCGGAGCTTCGGTGTGCTGTGAAGCATAAAGTGGACCCATGCCCACGATTCCTGGTAATCGACGCGCTGCATGTTCTGGACGTGTTGTAACCGTTCCAGACGCTCGATGTCGGGTCGCCAATCGTTCGTTAGCGCCAGACGTAAATTATAGGCGTATTCGGAGTTAATGTGGCCTGGTATCGGACCGACCAATTCAAAGTACTCCGCCAAACCCTCGTCCAGCCACATCGGAACGCTCTTCAAGCTGGCATGCAACAGACCGTGAGTGAATTCATGCCGTAGGTCCTCTTGGATTCTTTTTCCCCAAAATGTGTAGACCGCCAGTTCCTGGCTCGTGCCGATAAAATATGCCCGTCGCGGAGGCAATTCCGGAAAAGCCGTAGATAGATATTTGCGGTATTGCGATTCATTCCGGAATAGGTACACGAAGACCTCGCGGCCGTGAATCGGCAGATGCAATGTTTCCGCAAACTGATGTCGCAGGTTCATTAAATTAATAATCAGCGGATGGTCCGTTTGTAGCTTAATGTCGCTGAGAATCAACAGTTGATCGGACCTGATAGAATGCTGCACTGGCAACCGAGCGTCTTGTTGCCCCCTAGCCTGACAACCACTGATAATTACAGACATCGCAATCAACACTACGCAATTCGAACTACAAGAAATTTGACCGGTTGCTCGTCGGCGATCGCTCTGTGGCTGATGCTGGTTCGTCTTGGACGAACCAAACGTGTAACTTTCAGAGAGCAGTTTCAACGAACAAATTCCTGCGTGCGTATGCTGTAAACGGTGTCGCGTCTGAGAATTCGATTACTGTTGTCGAGATGTCGAATCCTTGTGGTCGCTGGTATCGAACGAGCGAAACAGATTGTCAAATAGGCCCCGCGTCAGCGTTCGTTTGACAAGGTCGCTGCGACCGTAATCAGTCACTGCTTTCGACAGAACAGGATGACTATTCCATTCGTCAGCATCCCACCCGCGAACGTCTACATAGGAATCGGTGAGTGACGCTTGCCGTTTGGGAACGATTAAGAAATCGTCGTCCTCGCGAATCACATGGTACTGAAAAGCAACGAAGACTAACGCCCCTCCGAATATCGTTCCAAAAAAGACTGCGAATAAACAACGCATCGGCATCACATCCGTATGAACCACTTGATTAGGAAACGAGTGAATGTTCTCAAAATTGTGAAAGTGGGGCAAGATTGTTTTCTTGCACGTCCTTGATTAAAAATCTTGACGACCATGCTGCCTATGATGAAGAGCTCGCAACAACAAATCTTCAATCAACCGCCGACATCGTGAGACATTCGATCACCTGATCTGACGGTATAGCCCTGCAAAAACTCGCTGGTTTTCAGGGCGCGCTTACCATCCGGCTGCAGTCGCGTAATCTCAGCTAGACCGCTGCCCGTTCGGACAATCAGCCGTTTTCCGTCAGCGACTAAAACGGATCCGACTTCTGCATTCGCATCGTTGCCATCAGAATTCATATCGACCGGTTCTACATCAAGGACGATCAGTCGCATAGTTGACTGGTCGGACCGACACAGATACGTAAATGCTTTAGGCCATGGCTGCATAGCACGTACGTGACAGTCGATTTTCTGAGCCGATTTTCTCCAGTCGATTCCTCCGTCCGATTTCTTCAACCGACGGGCACTCGTCACGACTTCCGAAAGCTGCGAGACGGGCTGGCTTGTCCCGGCTTCCAACTGAGCGATAATTTTCAAAGTCAACGGAACAGCGATTGCGGCCAATCGTTCCTCCAATTCGCCAGCTGTTTCTCTTCGACCGATGGTTGTTTTTTCCACAGCCAAAATCGGACCTGTATCCAACTTCGATTCAACCTGAAAGATCGTGATGCCCGTCTCGGTTTCACCGTTCAGGATCGCGTGTTGGACGGGAGACGCTCCTCGATACTTTGGTAACAGCGACGCGTGTAGGTTGATCGTTCCCAATTCCGGAATTTCCAGAAATTTTTTCGTAAAAATCTGCCCGTACGCCGCGACAACGAACAAATGCGTGGAAAGCGAATTCAGCGTTTCCAGCACCTCGCCAGCGTTGACGTTTTCAGGCTGAATGACCGGAATGTTCCGCTGCAGAGCAGCCTGCTTCATCACGTTGCGATGGTGATGATGTCCACGACCCATTCTGTCCGGCTGCGTCAACAAACCGACAATTTGGTGGGCCGTCTGATGCAGCGCCAGAAACGTCGGCAGTGCGAAGCTGCCAGTGCCTAACATGACAACTCGAATCGCCACTACAATTTCTGCTCCAATTCACACAGCTGTTGTTGAATTTCCTCATCCGATGGAATCACGCCGGCTGCCTGCTGTCGGCGGAAATACGCTTGAAAGTCGAGTAATCGAGGTTCAATTTCACGTCGCCCGGTTTCGCTCATTCGGTCAATGAACAACGTTCCGTCCAAGTGATCGGTTTCGTGCTGAATCACACGAGCGGGTAATTCTGTTAGTTTCATTTGAAATCCGTTGCCGTCCAGGCCAAAGGCGTCGACAACGACATCATCGGCGCGTCGAACCTGCCCGTACAGCTCAGGCAGACTTAGGCAACCTTCTTCGCCTTCGACACTGCCCTTTCGATGGACGATTTCGGGATTGATGAAAACAAATTCTTCCCCGTTCTCGTCGGGATCAGAGGTGACGTTCACGATGAAAAACCGGTACGGCAACCCCACCTGATTTGCCGCTAGGCCGATTCCCTTTGCTTCGTACATCAGGTCGAACATTTGACGCACCAATTTGTGGAGCCGGGCGTCAATCTGAACAATCGACTTAGACTTCCAACGCAACGCAGGGTGCTCGTATTGGACGATTTCCATTGAGGGTCTCGACACCAGACCGTGCGGCGAATGAAGGTTGTTGAATTGTAAGAATTCGCCTGTCGCCGGTCGAGAGTCGCGCGCGACGGGAAGAACGCCCTCGCTTGGCCTGGTGAATCGGCAACCGGTGCAGAGTGCCGGGACGATATGCCCAACAAACCAGCCGTGTGGACCATCCGTGCGGACACAATGGGAAACTTCTGTGCGTACGTCGGTGACGAAGCACGACAAAAATCACAAATCCGTCACACCTGTCGACACTATGTATCGATTCCCCCTTTTGATCGGTCTTACCGATATGTGGGCAACGACTCCAGCACAGTCGTCGGATAGTTAGAAGAAACGGGCGGTAGCGCGGTGATGCTAGGAGCAGATACCGGAAGACCGGACTGCACGGTGCCGTACGTGTTGTAATAAGCTCCCGACGGCGTCACCAAAGTACCAGGTTGACCTGGGTCCGGACACCTTCCACCCCAGCATCCTTGTTGACCATATTGATAACCGTAACCCATGCCCCATGGCCACCACGAGCAACAGCAACCACTGGATGACGTCACCATCACCAGTGCCAGTAACACAATTGAAAGTTGTTTCATCAAGGGTTCCTTTCCAAAAGTTAGAGAATTGCAATGCCAGCGACTATTATCACGGTAACGAACCGTTCAACGCCTACCTAGACAGCGGCGCCTGATCGTATCGTCAGTGAATTTGACTCAAATTGTGCGTTGGTGAAAAGTTCGTGAGAGAGGAGTCCTTCAGAGAGTCACCCATGCGAATCAACGCCTGAGCACCACGAAGGTAGGCGGAACAATACGGACTTCTGTGTGTTCCGTCAACATGAGTTTTCCGTTCGTTTCGATTCATCGGAAGTCGTGTTGCGGAAACAAATTTCGACAATTTGGGGTTGGCGAACTTTGGCCGGCCTGGATATACTCCGCGTCCTTCGGTCCAGCGTACAAGTGGAGATCATAGGGCCGAATGACGAGTGTTTGTGCTGCTGATGGCACCTTATAACCAAGAGTCAGGATTACTTTCTGTCACGCCGATGCAGGGAGGCGAAGCGTGGACACGATTCTTATCGTCGGAATTGAAACCGTCGTGGGAGCTAATCTTGCCGCCACTCTTGCGGACCGCTACCGCGTCGTTGGACTGTCTATAGGTTCAAAAATTTCTATTGCAGGGTGCGAAACGATAACCTGCCATATGCGTTCAAGCGAAGAAACAGTCCGCGAGTGGGTATCGTCAACTCAACCGAAATGGATCGTTTACTGCTCAACTGCAGCACGATCATCCTGGGACATTGACGAACTGGACCAATCCGACGATCACTCGATTCACGCTGTTTGCAATTGGGCGACTGCCGCAGCGGAATTCGATTCTCATCTGACCATTATATCGTCGGACGCCGTCTTCAACGGCCCATGGATGTTCCACCAAGAGGACTCGGACTGCCTTTGCACCAACAATGCAGCACGGGTGATACAATCTATAGAACATCTTGCCGAAACACTCTGTCCGAACACCCTCGTAGTTCGGACGAGCGCTTACGGTTGGAGCCCTTCATCCGTCGGCTCAAGTTGGATCGACCGGGCTGTGTCAGCTTTCGAGACGTCTCGCGTCGTAACGTTTGATTCTGTACGACACGCCACTCCGATCCTGGCAACTGACTTGGCCAGCATTCTGGAGCGTGCGCTTCAAAAATCACTCACGGGCATCTACCACGTCGCAGGTGCAGAACGAGTCAATCCTGCTCAATTCGTGCAGGAGCTGGCCAACCAACTTGGGCTGACGTTGCCAGGTTCGGCTGCCAACCACTCGTTGTCGCAGCGACCAACGGACTTCTGCGCCGCCGAAACATCGTTGCACACCAAAAAAATTCGCAAGGCCTTAGGCATTTCCATGCCCATGGTTTCTGAAGGGCTGAGCCGTCTAGCTGAACAAAGACAGAACGGTTATTGCAAACGGCTGAATGGAGAGTCTGAAACGCTACACGAGCAAGTCGCATAGCGTATGTACATGAAACGATTCTCATTCGGCACCTGGCCGATCATGGTTTTGCGGTAGGCTCAATCAATGCGAAGCCGCACGTACCGACCACGACGACGGTCGTTAGGCCAGGGCGCAGTGAAAAACCGTCCTGCCTTGCGTCGGACCCGATTCGCTTGTGACGACAGTATCGGTCGACTTACAAGAAAATCGATTTTGGACGACACGGGTGGCAGCTCGGATTGAGATGGCATGCCGCCGCTAACTCGTCGCGGCTCAGACCTTAACAATTTGGTCCTTCGACGACACTCGCAGCGGCAGAAATTGGTGTTCGCACGGGAAGCGGTGGCAAAGCCTCTTCCAGTACGCCGCGTGCCCGCGGCCAGATAAGGAAGGCTTCGATCATCATCCACACCTGTAGTATTAGAATCACAGCACCAAAACTAAAGAGCAAATACTCCTGCTGCCATAACCAACCCGACTGCAAGTTGAACATCTTCCACAACATGGCCCACGCCGGCATGATTAGCATGATGATCATGGGAATCACCGCGAACCAGACCGGTTTGTTCCGGCGCCATAAATAAAACGATATCACCATAAAGGCCAGCCCGGCCAGCAATTGATTCGTTACGCCGAACAAAGGCCACAGAATCAAGCCACCGCTGCCGGGGCCCATTTGTGAACTCGAGGGAATCATGGCCACTAGCGCGGCCAATCCAATTGCAAGGGCGGTCGCACAAAATTTGTTTTTCAACGGTCGAACCCGAACGGTCACCGCCAATTCCTGAATAACATACCGCTGCAGCCGGGTCGCCGTGTCGAGTGTCGTCGCGGCAAAGCTCGCCACTAACACAGCGATGATTCCAATTCCTAGCTTTAATGGAATTCCGATAGCCAACAGAAAATTCGCTCCGCCTTCGATGAACGCGCCGATCTTATCACCTAGCCTGAACGCAGCCCAACCCTTCTGTGTGTCGTATCGAGTTTTCCAAGCGGTGAAACCGGTGAGTTGTTCGCCGGTCTCACTGACGACTTGAGGCTTGTAGACGTAATTTACCCCCTTTCCAATGCGCTCAAACTTGCCCATTCCGACGCCCGCACAACACGCCAGAATCACGATCACCGCCAACCCGCCCTCCAACAACATTGCTCCATAGCCGACGTACTGGGCGTGAGTTTCGTTGGCGACTTGTTTACTGCTAGTGCCGCTGCTGACCAGACAATGAAAACCGCTGACCGCACCACAGGCAATGGTGATGAACAGGAATGGCCATATCGGCGGAGCGTCGGCTGGAATGTTGTTGGCAACTGCGGGAGCACTGCCTATGAGATCTGCGTCTCCTTTGGCACCGGCAACGATCACGCCGAGTAGCAATAATCCAAGAGCCAACACCAATTGATGACTGTTGATGTAGTCGCGCGGTTGCAACAATAACCATACTGGCAATACCGATGCCACCGCACTATAAATCAACAGGACAAACGTCCAAAGAATGACAGCATTGGGAAACGGCCCCAATCGTTGTAAACCGAACAGGCTCTGAATGTCGACCGGCAATAAGTATGTCCCGACATAAATCCCCAGGTACATCACGCCCAGCGCCAACAGTGACGGAACTAGCAAACCACCTTTCATTCGGTAAACCCAATAACCAATGGCAATCGCAATCGGCAACTCGATCCAGATTGCCACGACCGATTCGGGATACATCGCAAAAATCAAAGCGATCACCAAGCCGAAGATCGCCAAGACGATTGTCATCGCCATAAAAAGTATCAACAAGAACAGCACGCGGGCGCGTGGCGTGATCAACCTGCCTGCAATTTCGCCCACGGTTTGGCCACGATTACGCAACGAAACTACTAAAGTGCTGAAATCGTGAACCGCTCCGATGAAAATAGATCCCAAAAGCACCCACAACAATGCCGGCAACCAGCCCCAAAACACGGCAATGGCCGGCCCCACGATCGGTCCGGTGCCCGCAATGCTAGTAAAATGATGCCCAAAGATCACCTCTTTACGCGCCGGTACAAAATCCACGTCGTCGCGTAGTTGATGGCTGGGAACCTCGGCCTGGGAATCCAAATTAAAGATTCTCTTCGACAGCCAACGACCATACGTGTGGTAGGCGATGATGTAGCCGACAAAAGCACCAACGGCGATCAACAGCGTCAACATCGTCCTTGGTTCCTTAGTTGCGGTTCAACAAAGGACTTGAAAATCAGGTCAATTTTACCACCACTGACTCCCCCCAACAGGTGCCACGCGACATTAGCCGGCATCGATTGCGCTTCGCAAGCTATCCTATCAAACGTAAACATACAACACGACGTACTCATCGGAAATACGCAGTATCACCAGTGTGACGATCGGCATAGACTCACCAATCCCTGCAGACCGCTAAAATGCTCAATTTGCGTCGGCATTTCGTGCCGCTGACGACATCCACCTTAAGCTATATCAACTTGCCACCTTCCTACAACTGATAAAGGTTGACGTGGAAATCGTTGACTCTAGGCAATTTAACAAATCAAGACTCCTCTCGACATTCTCGGCTGACGATTTAAGTGCTACATGTACATGTAAGAAGCCAGGATCTTCGGTGATCCCAAAGGAAAAGGAGTTGAACGGATGCTTGTGTTGTCGAGACAACGTGACGAAAGCATCATTATCGGGGATAATATCGTTCTGACGGTTGTCGATATTCGTGGCGACAAAGTCCGTCTGGGAATCGATGCGCCCAGGTCAGTTCCGGTACACAGACAAGAAGTGTACGAGGCTATTCAGCGTGAAATCACTCACGACCAGGGCATTGAGTCTGAAAACAAACCGGAAAACCTGGAGACTGGTTCCGAAGAGACTCAATCTTCCGCGTGAGTCCGCGCTGAATTCGCGGACCACTTAGAGCCTTTTCTTGCCTGCGTGTTCTCTGAAACAAGCCAAGTCGCGTAGCAATCGGGCACGATCTCGAACTCCCAGCTCTATTTAAAGTTCAAGTCGTCCGCTCGTGGCAGTTCGTCTAGACGGCCCAGTCCAAATAGTGACAAGAAACGGGGCGTTGTGCGGAAGCGAACATCTTTGCGAGACTTCTGGTTTCGCTCGATTGTGATTAACTCGCGCCGTAACAGTTGACGCAAGATGATGCCGGAATTATTTCTGCCTTGCTCTTCGATTCTCTGTCGCGTAATAGGCTGCTGGTATGCCACCAATGCTAGAACCTCCAAAGCGTCTTGCGACAGTCGAACTTCTTTCGGCCCCAGTCCGTAAACACGGCTGCGCACACTCTCGAATTCCGGCCGTAATGCCATACGGTAACCGCCTTCGCCGAAGGTAATCTCGTAAGGTCGGCCTTCAGTCGCATACTGGTGGTTCAGCTCACCGACCGTCCTCTCAACGAAATCTTGATCGTACTCGGCCCGTAGCAGTAAACGAATGCGCTTCGTCGTTAGTGGGGTCCCACCGACAAATAAAGCCGCCTCGATTACCTGCATCGGCGTGATACGCGATGCCAATATCCCAGCTGTTTCTCCAGATACGTCTCGCTGAACCTCAACCGAAGCAGCTGATGGTTCGGAGGTTGTTGCAAATCGACTTTCTGTCGCAGCGTCATATTCAATACCAGAACCCTGTACGCTTCTCGCAATGTCACCCACAACCGACTGATGATCCCCAAAACAGTTGTCCGATGGGTCTGTCGGCCTCGACGTTGCATGGTCGACAACATTCAATTTAGCATGCTCGTCTAACTGCTGTCCAATTTCGCATTCAACAGCTTCGTTCGCTTGCAACGCTCGTTGATAAGCCTGCTCAAGATCTTCTCCCAACAACTCGCTTTCTGATGGGTGTAAAGATCTTACTTCGTTCTCGATCTCTCGCATCTCGACGTCTCGGTCAGTGGACATACAGCTTTAATGAATTCATTGGCAACGCGATTATTGCCCTGCTTCGCGGCCATGTGATTGGCTTGATCCAGCTCATGCGACATTCAATCGACTCCGTTCATCACATCGGCGACGACGCAGAAACTCTACAAGTTTTTTAATACCACATGTGCATTCCGTCGATTCGAAGTGGGACTATACGTACAGTGAACCAGTTGCTGCAAGAGCGTTCCGGACAGAGTACCCACGGGAAAGTACACGTCCAGAATAGTCATGGCTCACCGTAAAATTTCCGTTACGAGGTTGCGCGATTTTCAGACCAGATTCGCAACGTCGCGGTCAATTGTCCGTGTCGCTATTCCAACACGGCCCGAGGCGCACCAATATCAATGACGTGTACAACACCCGTTAGTTCTTCTGCACCAGCGGCACCAAAGCCCAACTTGCCAGCTACAAACGTGGCTGTATGATCGGCACGGACACAGATGCCGGACGTAGCGTCATCAATCGGCCGTCCTGTGTCGCAATTCATGCCGGAAGGTAAGTCAACGGCGAGAACTTTCGAGCTGGAAAGATTGATGGCACCAATGGCCATGAGGAACGGTTCACAAAGACCTCCGTGTGTACCTGTTCCGAGAAGCGCATCAACGATCCAATCGGCAGTGGCCAATTCATGGGTGAGTTCGTCTGGATCCGGACGGGTGCCCATAACATGAATTCGCATTCCTGCCGACTGAATGATTTGGAAATTGATCTGAGCGTCACCTTGCAGTTCTTCAGGGTCACAGAACAAGAACACCTGCACTTCGTAGCCTTGGTTTTCCAGGTGCCTGGCAATGACGAATCCGTCACCGCCGTTGTTCCCTTTGCCGGCACACACGGCGACCAGGCCGTCGATCCCCAAATTCATCACCAGCTCGGCACAACCGCGGCCAGCGTTTTCCATCAGCACAACACCAGGAACGCCAAATTGCTCGGTTGCCCTGCAATCGAAGTCGCGGATTTCTTCGCGGCTTAAACCCGGTTTCGCCATCAGTAAACCCATGCTGCCAACCATTCGGACACGGTTATTCCCGCGCCGAATGATATCAGATTCAACCGCGAATCGCCTTCGCTACTGGATGGAGAATTCCGAGGGTCTTAATGAAGCAAACGCTAACTGGCAGTTTTTACCGCAATGTCGTTGCACTTTTTTTACCAGTTGTT
>Ga0310123_10000145_pt1 | contig 61614 bp, 57 predicted proteins | sample CB6_AW_1057_MG_FD_203505 | JGI IMG/M metagenome (GOLD analysis project Ga0310123, IMG submission 203505) | Marine microbial communities from Western Arctic Ocean, Canada - CB6_AW_1057 | ecosystem: Environmental > Aquatic > Marine > Oceanic | place: Canada: Western Arctic Ocean | collected... | reverse complement strand
AGTGAGGTTAGAGTTAATAAATGAGAGTTTTTTGTTTAGTATAGAATAAATTTATAAACAATTATTGTAACTATTACCCCCCAAATAAATGCAAAAATACCAAATGCATTAAGGCCTAGTTTTTTTAAAAGCCAATAATTTACTTTAAACCTAAGTGTCATTATACCTTTATCAAAAAGTTTTTTTTCAAATTCATATTTCATACTTACAATCTACAACTATCCAAGAAAAATTCAAAAGGGAGATTTAATTAGTAGAGTTTATTATAGAAACTCTTCTTTAGGCAAGAATTTTCCAACCCATTATGGCTATAACTGTGTAAAATAAATTATTCAGCATATGGATTGCAATTGCCATTTTCAAAGATTTTGTATGCATGAAAATCCAACCCCACGCAACACTGTAAATAAAATACATTGGCCACAAAAGCATCGGACCATGGCCAGCCATAAATAATAATGAAGTTATCAAAATAGCCCCCCATTCTGATAGCCGTTTCGTGAATGCAGATTGTAGATATCCTCTGAATATAACTTCTTCCATCACTGGTCCGACAATGAGTGCCAAAACTAAGAAGCCTACCATCCCTAATACAGAACCAGTTTCTCGAATGTGGGCAAACATTTGAGATGCACCTCCAATAATATCCTCTTGACCAACGAAGGGTAATATTACTGACCTATAAGTCCATGCTAAAAAGTGTGTTGCACTGAATAATAGAAAGACCAGTATTACAGACTGATTCATTTTAATAATGCTTTTCTGTAGTCTAATTTGAGGTAAAAAAGACGGTCCAAATCGGCGTATATCAGTCCAGAACCATAGCAATGTGATGATGCCCCCAAGCAGCAAAGATGTCATTCCAATTATTTGAGTGTTAATTGTTTCTTCGCCATTATCTGCACCTTGAATAAATCTAACTCCATATGATAAGGCCAACCCTACCAAAGCTTGGCTGGCATACATGATAAACAGCGCAAGAAAACCTCGTTTTATAGTCAGCTGGTATGGTTGACTTGAAGCGGATTGTGAAACATTCAAATTGTAATTATTTAATTAGACTTACGAATCTACAACTATCTAAGAAAAATTAAAAAGAGGAGTGGGGTTACTCTTTAGAAATGAGGGGTTTTTTTGTTTATTTAGAATACCATAAATGGTGATAGTATTTCAGGCCAAGTTTTTGGTAATGAAGTTATTATTTCAGCATCATTATTTGAACAAAATATTTTAACCTCTCCAGTATCCCAGTATTTCTATGAGTGGCGTGATAAATTATTTTATTTTGATAGTCTCTTACAATTAATACTACTGTACGATTATTTTCTAATGTTTCTGTTGATTCAATCATATATAACCATTTAGGATTTTTTATTTTAAAAAGATAGTCATCGCCTTCTTTGCACCTCCATCTTTTACCGCAAAGTTTCTTATATGTTTTAGGGTCGTATGTTTTTGGAGTTATTACTTCTAATGGAGAAAGTAAATTAAAATTTCTATCAAGAAAATTAATACTAACGATGTGAGTATAATTATTCAAGTCTACAGTAATTGGGATTTTAATTTCAGTTTTTTTAGGTAAAAGAGTTATTTGATTTCGTACTTGTCCAATAGCACTAAAAGAAATAAGTAATAAGAGTATAAATAATTTATTCATATCTACAATCTAAACATATCCAAGAAAAATTCAAAAGAGTCTAGTTTGGTTTAATTTATATCAGGTTTTGCAAATTGATTTAAAAAATTAATTTTACCATCTTTTATTCTAAATGCTTCTTGATAATTTTCTGTGTTTGTAATACCATTAGAATCTGTAACATCAATTTTATCCCATAAAACAACCCATTCAGTATTATTACTACCAGCAACTAATGGAATGTTTACAAAAACTTCATAATTAGAAAAAGTTTTGTCAGAATAAAATTCATTGAAAATAGACTTAAAGTTTTCTAATCCTTCAACTGATGTACCATCTGCATTATTCACAATAAAATCATCAGATAGATAAGTAAATGCTTTTTCAAAATCTTTATCAATTATAGCTTTATGCATCTCTTGAACAAGTAAAACATTTTTATTGCTACCTATTCTAAAATCATCTAATGAAGTTGAATTGTATATAAAATTGATTTCAGTTTCCAAATCATTTTTAGATGTACTACAAGAGGATACGATTATTAAAAATAATACAATTAATTTTTTCATAATTTTTATTTTTAGTTAGAAGAGCAATCTACAACTATCTTCAAAAAATTCAAAAAAGAAGTTTTTTGTTTATTAAGGGTTTTGTTTTACTATTTCGGTAGTATCTGATTTAACGGTTTCTGTTTCACTTTTATCTGAATCATTACATTCATTTAATATATAAATGGTTATAAAAGCAATAATTATAAACCTTAATAAAGACCCAAAGCGTTTATTTTTCATATCTACAATCTACAACTATCCAAGAAAAATTCAAAAGGGGAGTGGGGTTAGTTTTCGCCTTTGTCTTGGGGACACGGCTTGACTACTCATTCAAGAATTTAAAATCTGTTATTTTGAAAACTGTTTAAATTTAGGATATAGTATTACACTTTTCTCATCTTTAAAAAAAGTGTGTTGTTTTTTATTACCCCCTTCTAGGTCTATAGAATAAATATTTAGACTAGGAGATGTTGTATCATGTGATGAGAAATATATTCTGTTGATTTCATTGTCTGAGAAGAAAGGAAAGTATTCTCCAATACCATCGGACTGCGTTAAGTTTTTAAGATTGGAGCCATCTAAGTTTATACTATATAAATCCAGATTCATCATAAAAACATATGTGTTACCATCTGAAGAAATTGCTGGAAATATTCCATTTCCAACACTTTCATTAGTCATTTTTGTAATTTGAAATTTTTTGGTCAAGTTTGTTCCATCTGTATTAATAGTATATACAGATTGATAGTTGTATTGCTTACTATCTTTGTTTGGGTCGTCCCTAGATGTCCAAAATGAAATTATATCATTAGAGTGGCTTAGTGGAAAGAAATCCCAATGTTTATGATTTGTTAGATTCCTCATATTAGTACTATCTATGACAGCATATATTTCAGCGTTGCCATCTAAGTTTTTGGTTACGCAAAGTAAACTTCCATCTGAATGCCAATCTAAAACCCCTTCATGAAGTTCTCCCTTAGGACTAGTTATCATTTTTAAATTTTTTCCAGTTTCTGAATCCATAGTGTACGTTGCGAGTACTCCATTTACTTTACCAGTAAAAGCTATTTCATTTCCATCAGGAGAATATATTGGCCAAGTAGTATTGCCGTCTTCAACTGTAATGAGCTTTTTCTTAGATTTAAAATTAGTTAGGGTATATATACTTTTATCTGAGGGATTATAATAGGCAATAATATTGTTGTTAACAGTATTAATTGAATCATTCGTTTTGACAGATAATTGCTCATTTTGACTAAAACATAAAAATGAAGTAAAAAAAATAAACAAAAATGACATTCTCATAATTACAATCTACAACTATCCAAGAAAAATTCAAAAGAGGAGTGGGGTTAGTAGCTTAAATATATCTTATTGACCTTTTTGTTGATTTTTGATATTATATCATCTGAATCTATATGAGTTTTGGTCATATTTCTATACTTTCTTTTCATTCTTGAATAGTATTCCTTATGAGGAAATGTGTTTTTAGTTTTTAACTCCTCTATAAATCTGTCTATTTCTTCAAGTCCTACTTGTTTTTGAGGACTAGCTACTGGACTTAAATATGTAGAGGCGGTTTGTTAAAATGCTGTTATTGTAATAAACAATAATAAGGTTGTTAGTGTTATGTTTTTTATAATCTAAATATAAGAATAAAGATTAGTTTATTTTTATTCCCAGTTAAAATCCCAAATAGGTTTCGCATTTAGGAGATGTTCAACAAAATAATTCCAACGCTTTTTAATAAAATAATTTCGTGCTTTACCAACATAACCATGTCTCTGACTTGGGAAAATTAGCAAATCAAACTCTTTGTCTGCATTGATCAAAGCGTGTGCTAATTTAAAAGTTGCAGATGGATTTACATTATCATCAATACCACCGTGAACTAATAAAAGTTTCCCTTTTAAATTTTCCGCATTTGTAATATTTGACACCTCTTTATACGTTTCATCAACTGGCCAACCTTGATACATCTCTGGCCACCAAGCTTTTTCCATTCTAAAGTCATGATCTCCTGAACTTGCCACTCCAACTTTATAAACATCTGAAAAGGCTAGCATAGCTCTTCCTGTATCATAGCCTCCAGCCGAATGACCAAATACCCCAACTTTGTCAGCATTTATCCATGAATATTTTTGCCCTAAATGTTTAATAGCTAACACATGATCTTCTAAATTATTTCCCATATTTTTATAAGAATGATCATGAAATTCTTTTGAGCGTCCGGATGTGCCTAGACCATCAATATTCATAACAATGAATCCAAATTCTGCTAGGGATTGATTGTTAAAACCGCGATCAAATGATTTTGGAAACACTTGAGTATGCGGCCCAGTATAAGTTGCATCAATTATTGGGTAAGATTTACTTGAATCAAAATTTGTTGGTTTCCACAAAGCACCATAAATAGTAGTTTTTTTATCTTTTGCTGTAAGTTGAAAAATTTCTGGTGATTGCCATCCTTTGGATTGTGCATCAGAAACATCAGCTGTTGTTAATTTTGTTAAAATTTTTCCGTTCCGTGAACTTCTTAATACAGTTCTTGTTGGAATATTTATGGTTGAATAATTATCTGCAAAATACTTTCCATCTTCTGAAAAATCAATGGCATGATGAGTGTTTTCCGGTGTTAATAAAGTTACTTCACCTTCAAAGTTAACTCTGTATAGTTTTTGATAATAAGGATTACTATTAGGCTGTTTTCCTGATGCAATAAAATAGATTTCTTCTTTATCTTCATCAGTATGTACAACCGAATTAATGTAATAATTTCCAGTAGTGATGGCTGATGTTTTGTTGGTTTTTAAATCGACCATATAGAGTTGTCTCCAACCACTTCGTTCAGACAGAAAAATAACCTTTTGTTTTTCTTGTAATTGACGAAACCAAAAATTATCAATATTGGTTTCACTTGTTTCTTCAATAAGTATTTGCTCTTTTCCATTATTGAGATTTATGTGTTTTAAAACCTCTTTTTTGTAACCTCTTTCCGAATACTCTGCCAATAACTCTCCAGGTTGTTTCATCACTTCAATGGAAACTGAGTTTACGTGTGTTCCAATTGGCAAACTTGTTTTGACTTCTTTTTTGGTTTCAACATTATAAAAAACTGGCGTCACCATTACCATAGTTGTATCTCCTGGAGAACCGCGATAATAGGACAATAATTTTGGTTTATAAAGGGAGTCAATACTATGATCTAGCATATACATTTTTTCTGCATTTCTTGTATCAATAATATTAGTTGCTATCCAATTTGAATCCTCTGACCAATTCACAAAAAAACGTTTAGGTCTTTCACCATTTTCACCTTCAATTTTATCGTACCAACCATACCAAGTGGCATATTCGTAACCTCTTTCACCTTCAGTGGTTAATTGAAATTCTTTATTTGATTCAATTGATTTAATAAAAAGATTGTAGTCTTTGGTATATGCAATCCATTTTCCATCAGGAGATTTTGCTTCAAATAGATTTTGTTCTTCTTTTGGTTTTTCTTCTTGTAATGTAAGTTGATAGGATTTTAGATTTAAAACATAAGATTTATCTTCGAACCTAAATTCTAGATTTCCTTTTCCTCTTTTTTCAACATTAGATAAGGATAACTGATTTTCTTTTATCAATTTTTCTGAAAATTCAGTTAAGGCACTTGCCATTTTATTATGATTAAATAAATCGACTATTTTATTATTTTTAAAATCAACTAATTTATACGTTCTCTTATCTTTGCTATAGTCAATAAACCAGAGTCCTGTGACATCTTTAAACCAATTAACCTTCGTTTTGAGATTAAAAACGGTTTTATTGTTGTAATTGTCATACATAAAACTAACTGCGCGCTTATAGTCTTCTTGAGTAACTTCTTGAGAATTTAGAGGAATCAAGATTAATTGAAGCGCTAAGAATAATAAGACAAATCTCTTCATATCTCCAATCTACAACTATCCAAGAAAAATTCAAAAGGGGAGTGGGATTAGAATAAAAAAATGAGGGAGTTTTTTTGTTTAGTTTAGAATAAATTTATAAACAATAATGGTAACTATTAAAACTATAATAGCTACTAAAAGAGTATACTCATTAAGTCCTGATTTTTTTAACAACCAATATCTTATATTAAATTTCCAAGTGAATATACCCTTATCAAGAAATTTCTTTTCAAATTCATATTTTATATCTCACGCTAAAAACATCAAAGCAAAATTAAAAAGGGGGTGGGGTTAGTATTTTAAGTTGTATTGAATTTATTTTATTGTCTATTATCTTTACATTTAATATTTATAATATATGAGAAAAATATTTTCTATTATTTTTCTATTATTTTTTACTTCATGTAATGATGAGGATGAATTGTTAAAAATTGATTTTCCCAATATTTTACTAATTATTGCTGATGATTTAGGGAATGATGCACTTTCAGGTTTTAACAATAATAATTCAAATCCTCATACACCAACATTGGATAGTTTAAGAATGAAAGGTATCACTTTTTCTAATGTTTGGTCAAGTCCTGTTTGTTCTCCTACTAGAGCAGGATTGTTGACTGGGAAATATGGATTTAAAACCAATGTATTAGATGCAGGAGACAAACTTGATGAAAATGAAATTTCTGTTCAGGAAAAAATAGATATGGTTTTTAATGACACTTATTCATTTGGTGTTATTGGAAAATGGCATCTAAGTGGCACACCAACTATAGCATCACATCCTCTTAATTTTAATTTAGATTATTATGCAGGTACCATAGGGGGAGGAGTAAGAAGTTATTATGACTACAGTATAATAGAAAATGGGAATTCATATGATGAAAACACTTATGTTACTAAAAAATTTACAGAATTAGCTTTTAAATGGATTAAATCACAATCTAAGCCTTGGTTCTTGTGGTTATCTGAAATTGCACCACATACTCCATTCGAATCCCCTCCTCAAGGCACTTATAGTCAAAATGATTTATCTACTGATTTAGGAAAATTTAAATCTTCTATTGAATCGTTAGACTATTATATAAATCAACTTTTTAATGAAATGGATTCCGATACAAAGTTAAATACCTTAATAATTTTTTTAGGTGATAATGGAACTGATAATTCAGTTTTACAAGGATATCCTTCTAGACATGGCAAAGGCACTCTTTATGAAGGTGGTGTTCGTGTTCCCTTAATTATTTCAGGGAATGAAGTTAAAAGAATAGGTTCATCAGACGCTAGTTTAATTCAAACTTTAGATATTCCAGCATTAATTTTAAATTATATTGGAGGAGATGCCTTATTTGCTGATGGAGAGAGCTTTATCCATTTGTTAAGTGAGGAAAGCAATCATAGAGAGTTCCTTTTCTCAGAATCTGTAAATGATAATAATGAAGTATTTGCAGTTAAAAATAAAAATTATAAACTTCTTAATAAAAATGGTAAAGAAGAATTTTATTACTTAGGTAATAATATTAACGAGAGAAATGATTTATTGGAAAATCTATTGAACTCAAATGAAAAGAATAATTTGGAAGAACTTAGAGAATATTATAATTCTCTTAAGTGAGATTAAAAAATTAAAATTCAAAAGGGGAGTGGTGTTAGAAATTAATTTAGACGCAATTTACCCTCTCTAATCGGAGGGTTTTTGTTTAATTGCTAATTTCATTACATTTAGAGTATGAGATTATATAACTATGTTAGAATACTACTAAATCTAGCTGGACTCCTTTGTTTTATTGTCTTATTTATTTCCTGTGGGAAGTCGGACGGACTTAAATTGTTTAATGGAGAATCGCTTGAAGGTTGGGAAGGGTCAAATACTATTTTCAGAGTGGAAAAGGGAGCTATAGTTGGGGGCAACCTTAAAAAACCAATCGATAAAAGTTACTACTTGTGTACGAAACAGAAATATGAAAATTTTGAATTGAAATTGGCAGCTAAATTTATAACGAGCGACTTAAAAATCAATGGGGGAATAAGTTTTAGAGCTCAACGCGTACCCAATTCGAATGAAGTTATGGGCTATCAGGCTGACATAGGATATATTGATGCTAGTGCAATTGCTCTATTTTCTGATTTTACACCGAAAGATACATCTGGCCTTTATCCACTTTGGGGAAGCCTGGTAGATGAGAACAGGCCCAATACTTCACGATACCCAAGACCGGATATCTTTCCCGTCATAATTTATAAAGTGGTTAACAGAGAACTAATTGAGGAAGTTGTTGACTCGAATGGTTGGAATAAGATTCATATCAAGGCGAATGGCCCTGATATTGAAATTAAAATCAATGGAGTTTCAACAGCAAAATACACTGAGAAAGGTGATGTGTCTAAAAACGGATGTATTTGCTTACAAACGCATTCAGGCAAACCTTATGAAATTTGGTATAAAAACATCGTAATAAATCAATTATAACAATAATTGGAAATAATTAGCTTCTATTTATATTAACTGTATAAAACCATTTTATAGGACATAAAAGGGGAGTGGGGTTAACAGTTATTTGAAAGTTTTGGGTATAAAGCCTTAAAGTTGGTTGTTTAAGGATTTTTTTTAATTATTGTCTTTATTTTTTTTAATTATTTCACGTTTTTGAATTAAACCTATTATTGCACCTGAAATTACAGATGTGCTGCCCAAAACAAATAGTCCGAGCTGAATAAAGTTATTTTCTTCACTTTTAATCTCCCAAATACCTCCAATGCTCATAGAAATAAGTCCTATAGCAATAAAATACTGTGGGTTTAGTTTTATAATTTTTTCATACCTTAAACCCACAAACACCTAACCTTAAAATCAACAACTTCAGAAATGAGGGGTTTTTTGTTAGATTATAAAATTTTTAAATTTTAGTCAGTTCAGAAGTTGCGCTAAAAACAACTCCTTCTGGTCCACTAACAGTGTATTGATATGAGATTTTAGTTTCATCTTCTGGCATCAAATTAATCTCCCAAGAAGTAACATAAGTGTCTTTTTCAAGAGATAATCCACTCATTTTAGAATCAGTTTCGAAAGATAAAATACCTTTTTTGCTTCCTGTTAATTTTGAAATAGGTTTGTTTTGAAGTCCACAATAATGAGTTAATAATAACTCGTCATTTTGAAAATTAAATATTGTTAATATTTCTACACCACCTGTATTACTTTCTTCAAGTAATGCACTTCCATTTGAAGTGATAGAATAGTCTAAAATAAAAACATCAGATGTACCGCTACTTCTTTCTAAAGTACCAGCCCATTTACCCTCGATTTTTTTTAATTCCTCAAAATCATTCGGGTCATTAATTGCGTATAAATTCATTGCAAACGCAAGTGATAATAGTAAAAATAATTTTTTCATAATATTTATTTAGTTAGACATACAATCTAACAACATCTAAGCAAAATTCAAAAGGGGAGTAGGGTTAGTAAGGGGTTTTATTTAGTATATCAAAAGAATAAATTAAGCTTAAATTCCAATTAAAATTTTTACTTCCTGATATTTTTGTTTTAATCACTTTATTAATAATAGATGATAATGAAAATGGATGATTTTTATTAGATAATGTAAAAGTGCTTGTAGCATAATAACCATCATCCTTGTCCATTTTTAGATAATACACTTGAGGTATAATTTTTAAATAATAATTCTTTGTAAGTTTAATGTTAGATAAAACAGTGTTAAAAGTTAAAAAATTACTTGTTTTAGCAGTATTGTCTAGACCAAAAATCAATAGGTAATATAAACCAAATGATATGTTTTCTGTTAATTTATAGTTTGGAACTATTTCGGTGGTAAAAAATCTATCTGCAGATATAATTTGTGTTTTAATACCAGTAATAGAGTAAAGTGTTTTTTCTTTAAAATCCAGAGAAGGATTAACACCTAATTTTAAATTAAATTTTTTATTACTTATAATCTTGTATCTCCACCAAAATAAGAAAAACCATGGTTTTCCTTCTAATGAAAAGCTTAATTCAGGTTCAAAGCTTATTTTATTTGATGAGAAAGAAAAATCAAATATTGTCGCAGGTTTTTCTAGAGAAAAAGTTGGAATTAATGATATTCCATTATTTGTTAAATGAGCTTTTCCTGAAATTTCTATTAATTTTTTTGATGTATTATCTTGAGAAAATGTATTGAAATTTATTATTAAAAAAAGAATAAAAAAAAACTTTTTCATATTTACAATCTAAACATATCCAATAAAAATTCAAAAGGGGAGTGGGGTTAGTGGGTTTTTTGTTTACTCAATCTACTCTTACTTCCTTTTTATCAGGGGTTGATTCAACCAGATTCATTAGCGGTAGTTATAGTGTGTGTTAACTCCTTCATCTACTTTGAATAATTTGTCATCAGAGTTATTAAAGTAATAGAACATTGATTGAATCCTATAACCAAATATGTCATACTGATTAATTCTATAGGCATAATAAGTTTCTAGCATTGCGTCTTTTTCTGCTCTGCCTTTTGCAACTTTTAAGAATTCGTTTATGTGCATTCCAATATAGACTTGCTCTGTGATTTTAGATACAATCTGATATGATTTACAACTCATAAATAAAGTAATAAACGCAAGAAATATTATCTTCTTCATATCTACAATCTAAAAACATCTAAGCAAAATTCAAAAGGGGAGTGGGGTTAGTGGGTTTTTTGTTAATATTATTTATTTTTTGAAATAAAATAACTCACAAATCCTATTATAATTATTGGTGAAAGAATTCCAAGAAGGAATCTCCAAGCTGGCATTATTGGCCCTTGATAAAAAAAAGTTTCAAGAAAAAAGTAAAGCTGAATTATTATTATACTCATTGCAACAAACATTTTTAATAACCTTTTCATAATTACAATCTACAACTATCCAAGAAAAATTTAAAAGGGTAGTGGGGTTGGTTTTCGCCTTTGTCTTGTGGACACGGCTTGACTACTATCAAAATTTTAAAGAAATTTTTTCTACTATTAGATATAGTTATAATATTAGATCTACTATATATATTAATATATATACTAATGTTATTATATATACTAATACTAATATATATATTAAGGCAACTCATATAATAAATTTTCCTTATATGCTTTTTTTAAAATATTAATACCCTAGAAGTAGGGGCGAGGTCGCTCTTCAACTATCTTAAATTTTTGATTGAAACTATGCCAAATTATTTATATTGGTAGTACAAATGGTAGCACAAATGGTAGCACAAATGGTAGCACAAATGGTAGCACAAATGGTAGCACATTAGTAGCACAATTTGAACAAAGTATTTATGAAATGATAGAAATTTAGTCTTTAGGGCCACTTTTGAACTCTGCCATTTTATTGACTAGAAAGTCACTTTGTTTTATCATTTTTGATAGATGCTTTTTTAAATAATTTCTATTATCTATAAAATTGTCTTTAAAAGATGAGTAGTTTTTATTAACTACTTGATCATAAAGTTTATTAGAAGTTTCTAAGTATAATTTTAATACTTTATTATTTTTAGGATTATCCATAATAATATTAGTATACAAATTCTCGTCACCTCCAGTAATTCTAGAAGAAAAAGAAATATTTGATAGATAAATTGGACTACAAATTTCCATTACTTTATCTAAATCGAGATTCAGTTTTTTCATTGCAGTTGTAAAACACACATGAGAAAAGTGTGTCATTCCTTGAATTAAACTCATATAATTATCATGTTCATCAAGTGTTTTAATCTCAGTTATATTTAAATGCATTTTTTTAAATATATCCTTAATTTGTGAATATTTTTTTGACGCATTAATTGGTATAGTTATTATATTTTGACCTTTAAATTCATTTAATGGTCCGAATAGCGGATGACATGAAACTACTTCGAAACTACAGTTATTTAGTTCGTTACTTATAATTGATTTTACAGATGTGAAATCACTAAAAACTTGATTCTTGTTTATTTTATTTTTTATTGATTTAAATACAGATAATGTTTTATCAATAGGAACTGTTAATATTATCCAATCACAAGTATTTAAAATCTCTAATTCTTTATCTTTTGATGTTTCATCAGATATAAAAACATTATGACCAATTTTTTCAAACTTTTTTTTAAATGACGATCCCATTTTACCTGTACCACCTATAATTCCTATCTTCTCAATCATAATTATTTAAATTAAGGTCACGAATATATCTCTATTTTTAAAAATGATGAAAAATAATGTAAATTTAATTTTTTACTACATTTATTAAAATAACTTCTTATTTATGTTAAAAAAGATATTTCTATTTTTATTTACAATGCTATTTTTAAATTATGAATTAGTTTTTTCAAAAGATTTATATCCAAAAAATTATAACATTGATATAATTAATTATTCTTTTGAAATAAATCTTAATGATAATGATGATATAGTTTCTGGTATAACAACTATAGATTTAAAAATTAAGACAGATAATGTTAAATTTATTCGTCTTGATTTAATTTCAATGAGGGAAGATGGTAAAGGCATGGTTGTAGATTATGTTAAGTATAATAACACTTCTGTAACATTTACTCATAAAAATGATGTGCTATTGTTAAGTATAAAAGAAATAAATAATATAAATACAGTTGAAGTACAATATCATGGAATACCTGTTACTGGTTTAATAATAGGTCCAAATATGCATGGTGATAGAACTTTTTTTAGTGATAATTGGCCAAATAAGGGTAGAAATTGGTTACCTCTGGTTGATCATCCATATGATAAGGCAACTTCTGAATTTATAGTAGTAACACCTAGTCATTATCAAGTTATATCAAATGGATTATTAATTGAAGAGTCTAATCTCGATAGTAATCTTAAAAGATCTCATTGGAAACAATCTGTTCCCATATCCTGTTGGTTATTTGCATTGGGAGTTGCGGAATTTGCAGTACAATATGTAGATAATTTTGATGGAAAATCAATTCAAACATGGGTGTATAAACAAGATAGAGAAAAAGGTTTTTATGATTTTGCCATTCCTACTAAACATACGCTCGAATTTTTTAGTGATTACGTGGGACCTTTTGCGTATGAAAAGTTAGCAAATGTACAGTCTAATAGTGTAAGTGGTGGAATGGAATCAGCAACTGCTATTTTTTATAGCGATGTTTCTGTTACTGGAACAAGAAGCAAACGATGGAGAAATGTTATTATTCATGAAGTTGCTCATCAGTGGTTTGGTAATTGTGTTACTGAAAATGATTGGGATCATGTTTGGTTAAGTGAAGGTTTTGCTACTTATTTTACTTTATTGTTTAGAGAACATGCATATGGTAGGGATGATTTTGTAGAGGGTTTAATTAATTCTAGAAATAGTGTTTTTAAGTTTTATAAAAAAAATAAAGATTATACAATTGTTCATGATGACTTAGATAATATGAAAAATGTTTTATCTGGTTATATATATCAAAAAGGCGCATGGATATTACATATGTTAAGAAATTATATAGGTGATGTTTCATTTAATAAAGGAATTAGATCCTATTATTTAAATAATTTTAATTCAAATACAGATACTGAAAGTTTTAAAAAAGAAATGGAAAAAGCATCAAATATTGATTTAACTATATTTTTTGATCAATGGTTATATAAAGGTGGAAATATTATTTTAGATGGAAATTGGAGCTATGATAAAAAGAATAGACAAATTATAATTAATTTAAGTCAAGTTCAAAATGATGGTTATTATTTTCATATGCCTTTAGAATTGAAAATTTTTTATGGAAATGAATTTTTATCTAAATTAGAAGAAATTAAATTAAGTCCAGATTTAAAAAAATTTATAATTAAGTCTGATAAAGAACCTAATCAAATAATATTAGATCCTTCAACTAAATTATTAGCTGAATGGAATTTTAAAAAACAAATTAAATAAAATCCAATGAAAATAATTAAACCTATAATACTATTGTTTATAATAATTTTTTCTTTTGAATCATATTCTCAAGATAATAATAGAATTGTTTCAAACATTCAAGATTTAGTACTCGATGTTGATGAATCATTTACCCCTTCATCTGTAACAATGGACGATAATGATAATGAGGTTTCTTGTAATAATATGATTTATTATTCAAGAAATAGAGAAGCTTTAGATGTAAATAATGAGACAGGTGAAATAACCGCTAATTTACCAGGTTTTTATACAGTTGTTGCTATATGTATTCAAGAAGAAGGTAAAAGGTTAAGGAAAGATTTTTCTGTTAAAGTAAATTATCCTCCAGTAAATAAAATAAAAATATCATTAATTAATAACGTATTATATACAGACTCTTACATTCCTTTAACTTTTGAAGTTATTTATGAAAAAGGTTTTATTAGAAATGATGTTAAATTTAATTTAACATCTTCAAATGATTTGATAAGTATAGATAATTTAAATAATGTAAAAGCTATCACATCAGGTAAGTCAACTTTAACTGCAGAGTTTGAAGGTATTACTAGTTCTATAGTTCTTAATATAAAAAAGAATCCTGTTTCATATATAGAACTTAAATCAAATAGTGATGAAGCTAGAACAGGAGACGTATTCCAGTTTAGAGCAGTGGCATATGATAAAAAAAATGTTGTTATAGGTGATGCACCTATTAAATTTTCTTATACAGGTAAATCTTTTGATAAAAGTAATACAGCATCAGGTTTAATTGAAAAAGATGGGAGATTTGTTGGCGATGTTGCTGGTCAATATATAATTACATCAAATGTGGGAAATATTTCTGCTTCTAAAATTGTTAACGTAATTGATAGAAATATTAAAAGGAAATTTAAGAGTATTGGAATTGGAACAGTAAATGATAAGCATACTTCAGATTTTTGGGTTTTTGAAGGTGTTGATGGAAGAGATTATGCTGTTTCTGGTACATGGGGAGCTGATGGAACTACTTACTTTTGGGATGTTACTAATCCTTCAAATTTAATCAAGATAGATAGTGTTCAAGTTGATGCTAGAACAGTGAATGATGTAAAAGTTTCTGAGGATGGAAAAATATGTGTTATAAGCAGGGAAGGTGCTTCTAATAGAAAAAATGGAATAATTATTATAGATGTAACTAATCCTTATGATGTTAATATTATTTCAGAATATACTCAGAATTTAACAGGCGGAGTACATAATGTGTTTATTTATGAAAATCATGTTTATGCACTTAGTAATGGTGAAAAATATTATGTTATTAATATTGATGATCCAAAAAATCCTAAAGAAATTGGAAAATTTGAATTAGGAAAACCTGGTCAATCAATTCATGATGTTTGGATAGAAGATGGAATTGCATATTCTTCAAATTGGAGAAACGGTGTTTATTTAGTAGATGTAGGTAATGGTATTGCTAATGGATCTCCTTCAAATCCGGTTGCTTTTGCTAATTATAATTATGCGAGTGGTGCTCATCATGCTACTTTTCCATATAAAAGTAAGTCAACGGGAAAATTTTATACTGTCTTGGGTGATGAAATTTTTCCAAATGGTATTGATGTAAAAGGACAAAATGTAACAGCTGGTTTTTTACATTTTGTTGATTTTACTGATCTTGATAATCCTGTAGAAGTTGCAAGATATGAACTTCCTGGAGATGGATCACATAATTATTGGATAGATGGGGATGTTTTATATGTTGCTATGTATACTGGAGGAGTTAGGGTAGTAGATTTAAGTGGTGATTTAATGGGGGATTTATATAAACAAGGAAGAGAAATAGGATACATTCTTTCTGGTAGTGAAAATGCTTATATTCCAAATTCTACTATGAGTTGGGGTGCACAGTTTTATAAAGGACATGTTTTTTATTCTGATTGGAATAGTGGAATTGGATCAGCTAAATTAGAACCGATTAAACCAGATAAAACCAAAGTTTCTATTAATTAATAAAAAATGAAAAATATTTATTTATTAATTATTTTATTATTACTTAATTCTAAAATAATCTTTTCACAAGATTATTATGTTTATGTAGCTGCTGAATCAGAAGATGAAGTTTCTTTAATCAAATTTAATGGTATAGAAGGGGTAGAATTAGAAAAAATACCAGTAGGAATATGGCCAGCTGAAAATGAAGGACCTCATGGATTAACTGTAGATCCAAATGGTAAGTTTTGGTATTTAACTCTTGCTCACGGTAACCCTTATGGTACACTTTTTAAATTTTCTACTACAACAAATAAGGTTGTTGGTAAAACTTTATTAGGATTATTTCCTGCGTCGATGCAAATTTCACAAACTACAGGACTACTATATTGTGTAAATTTTAATTTACATGGTGATATGAAACCTAGTACAGTATCTGTTGTAGATCCTGAAACTATGACTGAAATAAAACAAATACAAACTGGTTTAATGCCTCATGGTTCTAGAATATCATCTGATGGACTTTATCATTATTCTGTAGCAATGATGTCCGATGAACTATTTGAGATTGATGCGGTTTCATTAAAAGTAAATAGGGTATTAAAATTGAATAATAACATGAATTCAATGAATGATAAGATAGATCATACACATATGAATCACAAAATGACACATACTAAAGTAAAACCCACATGGGTTACTCCTCACCCATCAAATAACAAACTATATGTTGCGGCTAATGGGTCTAATGAGATTATTGAGGTTGATGTAGATTTATGGAAAATAACAGAAAAATTTAAGACCGGAAAGGGTCCTTATAATATAGAAATTTCTCCTAATGGAAAATTATTAGTTGTCACATATAAAAGTGATGGGTCTACTGCTATTTGGGATATTGCTCTAAAAAAAGAATTAAAAGTTATTAAAAATAAGAGAAATGTTTCACATGGCGTTGCTATTTCATCAGATAGTAAGTATGCATTTATTTCAGTTGAAGGAGTAGGGGGTGAACCTGGCACAGTAGATATAATAAATCTTGAAACTTTAAATTTAATATCATCTGTAAATATCGGAAAACAAGCTGGGGGCATAGCTTTTTGGAAAATATCTTATTAAATTGACGTTTTATTTAAATTAACTGTTTATGAAAAATTATATAGTAATATTACTGTCTTTTTTATATTGTTGTACACCTCAAAATTCAAATGATGTAGATAAAAAAATTAATGATTTATTATTTCAAATGACATTACAAGAAAAAGTAGGTCAAATGACTCAAATTAATTTAACTGTAATAGCTAAAGGTCCAAATAAATGGACATCATCCTTTCCATTAATAATTGATAATAAAAGGACTAGAAAGGCTATTGTAGATTATAAAGTTGGATCTGTTTTAAATACTATTAATAATACAGCTCAAAAACCTGAAACATGGTTTAATACAATAACAGATATTCAAAAATATGCTATTGATAGTTCTAGATTAAGTATTCCTCTTATATATGGAATAGATGCCATTCATGGAACTACATATACAGATGGTGCAACTATGTTTCCTCAACAAATAACTACTGCAGCAAGTTGGAATCCAGAAAATGCCTATAATATGGCTCTTGTATGTGCTTATGAAACGAGAGCTTCTGGTATACCTTGGAATTTTTCTCCTGTTTTAGATTTAGGTATTGATCCACGATTTCCTAGGCAATTTGAGACTTTTGGGGAAGATCCATTAATGGTAAAGAGATTCGGAGAAGCTATGATTAAAGGATATCAAGGAAAAGATAATAATATTAGTAATACATATAATATTGCAGCCTGTATTAAGCATTTTGTGGGGTATCATGCTACTATCTCAGGTAAAGATAGAACCCCAGCATATATACCAGAAAATGTATTAAGAGAATACCATTTACCATCATTTAAAACTGCTATTGACGCTGGCGCTAAAACAATTATGATTAATTCTGGGTTAATTAATGGTATTCCAGTTCACGCAGACTATAATATATTAACAAATCTTTTAAGAAAAGAACTTGGTTTTGAGGGTGTAATTCTAACTGATTGGGAAGATATTAATAAATTATACGATAGAGATAAAGTAGCTAAAAGTAGAAAAGAAGCAACAAAAATGGCTATAAATTCAGGAATTGATATGTCTATGGTTCCATATGATTATGAAGAATTTTGTAATAATTTAATAGAATTAGTAGAGGAAGGGGAGGTAAAAATGAGTAGGATTGATGATGCGGTTAGTAAAATATTAAAATTAAAAATTGAATTAGGTTTATTTGAAACTCCTGTGACTGATTATAGAGCATATGATGATTTTGGTTCGGAAAAACATAATCAATTAGCATATAAGGCTGCTTCAGAGGCAATAACATTATTAAAAAATGAAAACAATATTCTACCCATTAAAGGGAAGCCTAAAATATTAATAACAGGACCTAATGGAAATAGTATGAGAACACTAAATGGGGCATGGTCATATTCTTGGCAAGGTGAATTAACAGATCGTTTTGCAAGTGATTATAATACTATCTATGAAGCTTTTGTTAATACTTATGGAAATAATAATGTTAAATATGTACCTGGTGTTTCATATAAAGATGGTGGAACTTATTATGATATGGTTGAAAATAGCATATCTAAAGCTGTTTTTGAAGCTAAAAAATCTGATTATATTATTCTTTGTCTTGGTGAGACTAGTTATACAGAAAAACCTGGTGATCTGAACGATTTAAAATTACATGATTTACAAATTAAATTAGCTAATGAATTATCAAAAACAGACAAACCAATTATCTTAATTTTAAATCAAGGTAGACCAAGGTTAATTACTGATATTCAAGGACTTATGAAAGCTATTATTAATATTTATTTACCTGGAAATTTTGGTGGAAACGCACTAGCTGATATAGTTTCTGGTGTAGTAAATCCTTCTGGTAAATTGCCATACACTTATCCAGCTTATCCTAATTCTCTAATTCCTTATTATTATAAACCATCTGAGGTTCAAAATAATTCTCAAGGTGCATATAACTATGTAGGAAAAGTTAATAATCTTTATGATTTTGGTTATGGTTTAAGTTATTCAGACTTTTCATATTCTAACTTTAATATTGATAAAACTGAGTATTCTAGATCAGAATCAATAAAAGTTAGTATAGATGTTACTAATAATAGTGATATAGATGGAAAAGAGACCATACAGCTTTATACTTCTGACTTATATGCATCTATAACACCTGATAATAAAAGATTACGAGATTTTAAAAAAATTAAAATTAATGCAGGTATGACAAAAACTATTGAGTTTCTTTTACCAGTTACTGAATTATCCTTTATAAACTCATCTAATAAAAGTGTTGTTGAATCTGGTGTATTTAATATTAAAGTAGGAGACTTCAATAAAGATGTTACTATTAAATGATATTTGTTATATAATTTATATTATGTTAAATAGGAAATCATTATGTTATATATATTATTAATACATATTACTTTATTAAACCTTAGTAATGTAGAAAAACAAAAAATTAATCAGGTTTTAGATAATCTACATAAGTATGCTTCAGAAGCTAATGGAAATAAATATTTTGCATTATTTAATGATCAAGCTGTTTTTCATGGAACTGATTTAAACGAAAGATGGACAATTGATGAATTTAAAAATTATGCTCAAAATAGATTTGATACTGGCACTGGTTGGACTTATAAAAGTATAGAAAGAAACATTTTTATAAATTCTAGCAATACCACTGCATGGTTTGATGAAATCCTTATAAATAAAAAATATGGAAAGTTTAGAGGAACAGGTGTACTATCTAAAGTAGATGGTATGTGGAAAATTGATCAGTATAATTTATTACTTCCTATACCTAATGATTTTTTACTTAAATACACAAAAGAAGTTAAGGAATATTTAAAGAATAATTAGAATTAATAAAAAATGTGATTGAAAAAATTTTATTAACTTTTATTATTGTAGTTTAATTATTAATTGGTATATTTTTTCTGCGTTTTCATAGTCTTTTATTTTTATATAAGCATCTCTTAAAACTTCTAAATGTTCAATATTAGTATTATCTCTTTTTATAGAAATTTTAAGAAGAGATATTAGACTTTCATAGTTTTTATCTTGAAAAAATATAGGGTATATAGTTTCTATATCCTCGTTACTTATTTCATCACCTTTTAAGTTCATGTATGCTTTAGCGTAGACAATAGCATCAGATAATCTATTATTTGCTTCTTTTAGTAATTTACTAGATTCTGATAAATATTTTTTTGAACCTAATGTAATAAAATCAAGATTTCTCTCTTTGTCATAATAAGGTTTAGCATATGCTTTATATGCATCTAGCATATATAAAATTGCTTTCTCACTATTTTCATCAAACTCTAAAGATTTTTGATAAGCTTTAATCGATATCTTATAAATGATATCCAAAGTATCTAATTTTTCTTTATCTGAAAATTCTTGATTTTCACTTAGTGCAATTCCTAAATTATAATATAAAACTGCCCTATTAAAATGTAAACTTGCATTTGTAGAATCTGCTTTTAATTGGTCATCTATTTTTTTTCTAGCATCATCTACTTTATTTAATTTCATTGCGATATTTATTTCAATTGATGGGTAATAGTTATTTTTTGGAAAAATATTTTTTGCTTCAGTAATTAGCTTAATAGATTTTTCAAAGGAATCACATTCATCAAATAACTCACAATGATTAAATAATATATTAATTGAATTTTGATATATAGTATTTAGATTTTTTTGTGTTAGTATGTTCATTTCAATAAGTTGTCTATAAAAATCTAAAGCAACATCATATTTATTTATTTGTTCTGCAACATAGCCACCATAAAGCAGTCCTAGTGTATCTTTTGGGTATATTTTTAAAGAATTTATGAATTCTTCATAGGCTATCTCATAATTAGGCTCTCCCGATCCTTGAAGAGCAAATATAGCTTGATTTATAAAATGTGATGATAAATTTTGCAATGCTACATTAGAATTTTTTATAAGTGTTATGTCGTTTGTTTTTATCTTATCCCCTATAGCTTTAAAAGATTCAGTTGCTTTCTCTATAGCATCTAGATCAATATCTAAAAATTGTCTAGCTATAGCAGAATAAATATTTCCTTGAATATACCATGATCTAGCTTTAATATTATTTTTTTGAATAGTCATAGCAAGATCAATTTCTCCTTTTGCATCTATTAATAATGATCTTTTTTCTCCTATATCAGTTTTTAGTTCTGATTTATTTAAATATGTTTCAGCTTTATTAACACTTCCTTTGTATTGAGAATATGCGTCATTAATAACAAGAAATGGTATTAGTATTTGAGCAAGTATTGCTAAATTAAAAACAAAAATTATATTAAATATTTTGTTCATATTGTGTTAAAATTTAATAAGTATAATTATAAATATAATTATACTTATTAAATTTCTTCTACTTTAATTGTTTCAATTTTGGCAACAGATGATATTTCGTCACCTTCAGATAATCTAATTAATTTAACTCCTTGAGTTGCTCTTCCCATTACTCTAATATTTTTATCTGTAATTTTAGTGCGTATGGCAATACCAGATTTATTTATTATCATTAATTCATCATTTGTTTTTACTTCTTTAATTGCAACTAAATAACCAGTTTTTTCTGTTGTTTTTAATGTCATAACTCCTTTTCCACCTCTCTTTGTTATCCTATAATCTCTTATTGATGATCTCTTACCATATCCATTTTGAGAGACAACTAATAAATCAGATTCTTCTCTTGCAACGCAAATCATACCTATAACTTTATCTTCATCATTTTCTAATCTAACTCCTCTTACACCCGATGCAGTTCTACCCATTGGCCTAACGTTATTTTCGTGAAAATTGATAGCTTTTCCAGATTTTTTTGCTATTATAATATGATTGTTACCGTTAGTTAATTTTACATCTAATAATCTATCATTTTCTTTTATAGTTATAGCGTATATTCCATTAACTCTTGGTCTAGAGTAAGCTTCTAGTTTAGTTTTTTTAACCTGCCCTCTTTCTGTACACATAACTAAGTAATTGTTATTCAAATAATCTTCATCAGTAAGATTTGTTATAGTTATTATGGATCTAATATTATCTCCAGGTTCAATGTTTATTAAGTTTTGTATTGCTCTTCCTTTTGAAACTTTAGAACCTTCTGGTATTTCCCATACTTTTTTCCAAAATATTTTACCATATTCAGTGAATATTAGCAAATAATTGTGAGTTGATGCAATGAATAAATGTTCATTAAAATCATCATCTTTGGTTTTAACACCTCTAGCGCCTAAACCTCCTCTACCCTGTGTTCTATATTCATCTAATGAGGTTCTTTTAAGATAACCTTGGTGGGAAACGGTTATAACCATATCTTCATCAGGAATCATATCTTCTACAGTAAATTCTTCAGCAGAATGTTCAATTTCTGATCTTCTTTTATCACCATATTTGTCTTTAATATTGTTTAATTCATCTTTAATTATATTCATTCTTTGATCTTTACTTGATAGGATATCATTTAGAGAATCAATAAGTTTGTTTATTTCATCATTTTCTTTATTTATCTTTTCTCTTTCTAAACCCGTCAGTTTTTGTAGTCTCATTTCAAGAATCGCTTTAGACTGTATTTCGGATAATTTATATGCTTTTATAAGAGATAGCTTTGCTTCGTCAGCATTTTTAGATTTTTTAATCATATTTATAATATTATCTATGTTGTCTAAAGCTATGATATATCCTTGTAGAATATGTGATCTTTTTTTTGCTTCTTTTAAATCATATTTTGTTCTTCTTACAACAACCTCGTGTCTATGTTCTACATAATTTTTAATTAATTCTTTAAGATTTAAAATTTTTGGTCTTCCTTTTGCAAGTGCTACATTATTAACACCAAATGAAGACTGTAGTTGTGTGTACTTATATAAATTATTAAGGACAACATTAGGTATAGAATCTCTTTTTAATTCATAAACAATTCTTAGGCCATTTCTATCTGACTCATCTCTAATATCAGTAATTCCTTCCAATTTTTTTGCATTTATTAAATGAGCTGTTTTTTCAATCATATTGGCCTTATTTACCATATAAGGAATTTCTGTAACAATAATATTATTTTTTTCATTTTCGTTAATGTTAATTGTAGCTTTTGCTCTCATAACTATTCTACCTTTTCCAGTCTCAAATGCAGATTTAACACCTTGATAACCATAAATAATACCCCCGGTAGGAAAATCTGGTGCTTTAATGTATTTAACTAAATCATCAATAGAACAATCATTATTATCTATATAGTGAATAGTTCCATCAATTACTTCAGAAAGATTATGAGGAGCCATGTTAGTAGCCATTCCAACAGCAATGCCACTTGATCCATTAACGAGAAGATTTGGAAATTTAGCTGGTAAAACAGTAGGTTCATTAAGAGTATCATCAAAATTTGGTTGAAAGTCTACAGTTTCTTTATTTATATCTGATAATAATTCATCTGATATTTTTTTAAGTTTAGCTTCAGTATACCTCATTGCTGCTGGTGAATCACCATCGATTGATCCAAAATTACCTTGTCCATCAACCAGGGTATATCTTAAAGACCATTCTTGAGCCAGTCTTACCATGGTATCGTATATAGAGGTATCACCATGAGGGTGATATTTACCTAAAACCTCCCCTACTATTCTCGCACTTTTTTTAAAAGATTTATTATAACTAAGTCCTAAACCCAACATACCAAACAAAACTCTTCTATGAACAGGTTTTAAACCATCTCTTACATCTGGTAGAGCTCTTGATACAATTACAGACATTGAATAATCAATGTAAGCACTCTTCATTTCATCTTCAATATTAACGGATATAATATTCTGACTTTTATCTTCGATCATAGAAAATATACATGATTATTTTTGATGGTTAAAATGATGTGCAAATATATAATAATTTGCTCTTAAGATTATTGTTTTTTTATACTTTTAATAAAGAAATTGCAGCTTTTTTGATGTTTTTTTGATTTATTAAATAACTTCCAGAAACTAATATGTCTGCACCTGATTTATTTAATAATTTTGAATTCAAATTATTTACTCCCCCATCAATTTCTAACTTTATTTTTGGATTTATTTTTAATAATTTTTCTTTTATTGATTTGATTTTTTTAAATGTTGAATTTACAAATTTTTGTCCCCCTTTTCCTGGTACTACTGACATAATTAATATTATATCTATATCTTTTAGATAATTATTTAAAGTATGTATATCTGTTTCAGGATTTATAGCAATTCCACATTTTATTCCATGTGATTTAATTAATGATATGTTTTTACTTATGTTTTCTTCACTTTCAATATGAAATGAAATGATATCTGGATTGTATTTTAAAAAATTAGTTATAAATATTTTAGGTTTTTTTACCATAAAATGTATATCAATTTTCTTATTTGTAAACTTACTTATAGTCTTCATATTGAATAAATTTTCAGTATTTTTTTCAACAAAATATCCATCCATAATATCAATATGAACATATTTTATGATTGAATCATTAATTCTGTTTAATTCAAATTTTATATTATTAAAATCACAGTTTAAAATTGATATAGCTATATCACTCATTAATTATTTTTTTTAAATGTTTTATTTTATTCTGTTTAAAACTTGATTTTATCCAACCACCCCCTATAACATCATCCTTTTCATAGAAAACTGCAGCTTGACCAGGAGCAATGGCATTTACACCATTACCAAAAAAAACTTTTATAGTATCTTCAATTTTTTCTATAATTGCTGGACTTCCACTATCATTATATCTGATTTTGACATTAGCGTCTATTTTCCCTTTAATATTATCATATTTCATGAAATTTAGTTTATCTACATACATTCCATCCCTTTCAAGTTCATCAAAAGTTCCAACTATCACTTCATTTTTATCTTTTTTTATTTCAGTTACATAAATAGGGTAACCTGTAGCTAATCCAAGGCCTTTTCTTTGTCCAATGGTATAAAATGGATATCCTTCATGAATACCCAAAACATTACCATTACTATCAATGATATTACCTTTCTTAACTCTTTTATCAATATTTTTTACTCTATTTCTTAAAAACCCTCTATAATCATTATCAGGAATAAAACAAATTTCATATGATTCTGATTTTTTAACTAGATTTTCATATCCACATTCTTTAGCTATTTTTCTAATTTCAGTTTTCTTTAAATTCCCTAATGGAAATATAGTCCTAGATAAATTAGTTTGGTTAATACCCCATAGAGCATAAGACTGATCTTTATTTCTATCTTTTCCTTTAGAAATGTAATACCTATCATTTGATGAGTTAATTTTAGCATAATGACCTGTAGCTATAAATTCACACCCCAATTTGTCTGCTCTCTTTAAAAGAGCTTCCCATTTAATATGAGTATTACATAAAACACATGGATTAGGAGTTCTTCCGTTCATGTATTCATCAGTAAAATAATCAATTACATAATCTCCGAATTCACTTCTTATGTCTAAAATATTATGATGAAAACCTAAATCTACAGCAATATTTCTAGCATCATTAATAGAGTCTAAACTACAACATCCAGTTTCTTTAGTAGAAGATTTTGAAGAAACATAATCCCATGTCTTCATAGTTAAACCAATTACTTCATAGCCCATCTCTTTTAAAAGTATAGCCGAGACTGAACTATCAATTCCTCCACTCATTGCAACTAAAATTTTACCATGTTTACTCATTATTTTTATTTTTTACTATTATTAAGTAAAATTACTTTTTTTTATAATTAGAATTAAAAAATGTCATTAAAGTATTTTGTTAAAGTAGGTAATGTAAATAATTTAAGTGATGCTAGGTATTGTTCTGCAATGGGAGTTAATCAATTGGGTTTTAAATTGAGGGACTTTGGTAATCATGATTCTATAATAGATAATATTAAAGAAATAATCGGGTGGATTAATGGTGTTGATATAGTAGCTGAATTTGATAATAATGATGTTGAATTTATAAATTCAATTATAAAAATGAAATTATTTGATTTTATACAACTAAATCATAAAATTCATATCAATGATATTAATATTGATCCTAAAAAGATTATTATTTCAATTAATCATAATGCTGAATTTAATGAATTTTTTATTGATGATTTTATTAAAAAATTTTCAGAGATTAGTTATTTGATAATAGAAAATGTAGAATTATTTACTAGTAATCAGCTATATAAATTTTCAAATAATTTTAAAATTTTAATAAACCCAAGCCTTAATTTTATTAAAAATGAAGATTTAATTAATAAATATTCTTTATTAGGATTTAATTTATTTGGTTCTGAGGAAATCAAAGCAGGATTTAAAGATTATAATTCAATATCCGATACATTAGATTTAATTCAAAATTAACTTTTTTTACATTCTAGATATTTAATATTTTTTCCTTTATTCAAAAAGATATTTTCATATTTTGTTTTAATCTTTTTAATAGATTCAAATTTTTTACTTTTATATAAATTATTTGTCTTTTTAAGATGAGAAAACATTGATTTATTGATTATTTGATTACTAAATTTAAATAAAATTGTATCATCTGTTTTTAGTTTTAATTTTCCATTATTTTTTAATATTTTGTAATATTTAGAAATAAAATTTTGACTTGTTAGTCTTTTTTTAATATCTCTTTTTTTTGGTCTTGGATCAGGAAATATTATTAAAATTTCAGACACTTCGTTGTTGTCAAAAAAGTCTAAAATATTTTCAATTTGTACTCTAAGAAAAAATGCATTTTTAGATTTTATTTCGTTTAATTTTTGACCACCTTTCCACAATCGAGATCCTTTAATATCGATTCCTATATAATTATTATTTTGAAATTTTATGGAATTGTTAATTGTATATTCCCCATTACCACATGCTAACTCTAAAAATATTGGATTATTGTTTTTAAAAATTTTATTCCAATTACCTTTTAATTTATTATATATAAATTTTCCTTCTTCTATTATATAGTTATTCTGTTTATTTTGTAGATATCTTTCTAATTTATTTTTCATTTATATCTGAAATAAGAAAAAAGCTACCACCAATAAAAATTAATTCCTTGTTAGATTTTAGCTTATTTTTACAATAAAATATTGCATCATTTACTTCTTTAATTACAATATGATTTAATTGATTTTTTTTAAAATAACCACTCAATTTATTTGAATTAATAGCTCTTTTATTATTAGGTTCCGATATAATATAATTAAAATTATTAGGTAATATTTTAATTATTTTTTTCCATTTTTTATCTTTTACTCCACCTATAATAAAATAGACTTTTTCATATTTATATGAATTTAATTCATTAATAATATTATTAATTGACTCTATGTTATGACATCCGTCAGAAATTATTAATGGTCTTTTTGAATGGATTTGCCATCTACCTCCAAGACTTGATTTATTTATCAAATTTTCTAATCCTGAGAATGAATTTTTTGTTATTTTAATTTTAAATTTTTTTAAAATAATATTAGATGCATTTATTATTGAAGGAATGTTTTTTAAATAATAATTGGTTGGGGGTTTTACATTTAATATAAATTCTAAATTATTAGTCTTAACATTTATTTTTCTTGTAAAAATATTTTTGCTTAAAGATGTTATTTCAACATTTTCATAACTTTTAATGAATTTTGTTTTTAATTTATTGCATTTTTTTACAAAAATATTATCAATATTATTTTGCTTTTCTCCTTTAATGAAAATGGAATTTTTTTTGATTATACCCGATTTTTCAATTGCAATATTTATTAATTTATTTCCCAGTATATTTTGATGATCATAGCTAATATTTGTTATTATGCTTATGAAAGAATTTATAATATTAGTCGAATCAAGTCTACCCCCTAAACCGACTTCAATAATAGCTAAATCTATTTTTTTATATTTAAAATAACTTAGTGCCATCATAGTTGTAATCTCAAAAAAAGATGGTCTTATATTTTTAATTAAATCAAAATTCGATTCAATAAATGATATAATATATTTTTTACTTATTTTTTTTTCATTAACCCTAATTCTTTCTCTAAAATCTTTAATGTGTGGTGATGTGTATAACCCAGTTTTAATATTATTACTATTTGTTATTCTAGAAATACCATGTGCTGTTGTTCCTTTTCCATTTGTTCCACCAATATGAACAATTCTATAATTTTTATGTGGATGTTGTAATGCTAAATCTAGTTTTATTATATTTTTTAATCCAGGCTTATAAGCTTTTTTACCATTAATATAATAAACTGTAAGATTATTATATAGAAACTTTATAGTCTCTTTATAGTTCATCTAATTATTTTTAATAATAAATGTAATTTTTCCTTTAGAAATCTCTGCAGGATTATTATTATTAGTTGGGCTAAATGTTAATGTTAATACTTCTTCTCTATATATTTTTTCTACTTTAGGACTTAATGTTGTTTCTAAAGTCTTTAAACCTATAATATCACCATAATAATCTACTATTAATTCAAAAACTATTTTACCACTTTCAGAACTATTATCTTTTGGATTAGGAAGAAAATCCCATATCCATCCTTGTATTTCTAAAGATGATCCCTCTTCTCCTGAGCTTGATTTTGAATTAAATAAAGCTCTTTCGTCAATTTTATTAGGTTTATTTTCTTTTATAATTGAGCTTGAATCTATTAAAGAAACATTATTTTCATTTTTATAAGTGTTTGTTTTATTAACCTCAGTTTTTGGAATAGGTGTCTCTTCTTCCAAATCATTCTCAACCTTATTTATATTTTTTACTTCTTCTTTTATTAATTTATCATCTATATTTTCAGTAATTATTTCATCTAATTCTTCATTAGATGTTTCTACAATATCATTTGTTTGATCTTCGGTATTTTCATTATTATTATTTAAAAAAGTATTGTCAAGAACTTCAGTTCCAATTTCAATACCATATTCTTCTGGTGGTGGGTATGTTTCAGTCCAAGCAATTATTATGAAGAGTAATATAAAAAAAATAAAATTTGACAAAATGGTAAGATATATCGCCTTTCTTTTTATGTTTTTATATTCTTTTTCTTGCATTATTTTTTACTTGGTTGAGTTGCAATAGTCACTTTAGCTTCTAATGATGTTGCTATACTTGCCACATTAACTAAATGTTCAACAGGAACATCTTTATCACAATGCAGAACAACTAAGCCTTCTTTATCACCTATTTCATTTCTTAAATGAATTTCTATATTAGAAATATTGACTTCTTTATCATTTACAAAATATCTTAAATCTTTAGTTATTGTAACTGAAACCTTTTGGATAACAATTGTAGATGATTTACTTGATGGAAGACTAACAGGAAGACCTGATGGGGTTATAAATGATGCTGTTAACATAAAAAAAATTAATAATAAAAAGATGATATCAGTCATTGAAGACATACTAAATAATGGATTAATCTTATTATTAGCTTTTAAATTCATCTTTTAGATTGTAAAGTTTCAATAAATTCAATGGTTGAATATTCCATTCTATAAATAAGTTTTGCAACTCTTGAAACAAGATAATTATATGCTAGATAAGCTATTATACCAACAAATAATCCGGCAGCAGTAGATATCATAGCTTCATATATTCCACTAGATAATAATTTGGGGCTTACTGCACCTTCTTCCTGGGCAATTGATATAAATGCTCGAATCATACCAATAACAGTTCCTAAAAAACCTAGCATAGGTGCAGCACCAGAAATAGTTGCCAATAAATTTAAATTTTTTTCTAGATTATAAATTTCTATTTTACCAACATTTTCTATTGAAGTTTCAATGTTTTTGAGACTATTTTCTATTTTATTTAATCCTTTTAATATCATTCTAGCAATAGGATTATTTGTGTCATTACAAATTAATTTAGCTCCATTAATATCATTATTATTAACCCTTTTTATTATTTCATTAGTAAAATTTTTTGGAGATTTAGACTCTTTATTTATTACCAAAATTCTTTCAATGAATATGTATATCGTTATTATAAAAAGAAGGAGAATAGGAATTATCATAAACCCTCCTTTAAATAGAAGATCCATAACAGATATTTTTTCTTGAGTTTCTATAATAGTTAAAGCTTCTTGTTCATTTAAAATTTGAAGAATTAATATTTTAAGATCCATAATTTGTCATTTAATTTTTTACTATAATTTTCTAATGATTTTTTTGCTGCATCAATATCATCAAATAAATCAACTCCTACCCTATGCATATTATCCTTATTAGGTAAAATTATTATTGGTTGATACCCTAAATTTAATAGCATATTAGCTTTATTTAAAGATAGTTGATAATTAGAAAAGCTACCTGCAATTATGTAATATTTTCCGGTTAATTTATCTTGGGTTAAGATTTGAAGACTTTCAATTTCAATAGTGCTATTATAAATTATTTCTATTGTATCGTTATTTTGAACAATTATACTATCAGAATTTTTTGCAATAATCATACTATCTAATTTAAACTCAATAATCGTACTATCAATATTTTTTTGTTCAGTTCTAATGGAATCTATTTTAGATACTATATTTTTTTTTTTAAATAAATGTGTGTTGTTTTTTATATAATAAAAGACACCAGTAGACAAGAATAGGATTATAAAAAGAAAAAAAAAATTAAATTTTTTTTTAATCTTATATTCATTGGTATCAACATCTAATAAACCAAAATCATCATTATTTTCTTTCATTTATCAAAATTTTAATAATATACCTGCCATAGCATTAAATCCTAATTCTGGATACATAAAATAATATTCATTTCTTTTATTAAGAATGTTATTAATGTCTAATTCAAACGATATTTTATTATTTAACTTATAATTTGAGTATAAATAAAGATTTACATAATCATTTATGTTAATAATATTAGAATTAAAATCCATAGCATAGGAATCTAATAATAAATGAACACCAAAGTTAGATTTTAATTTATTATATGAAATCTCATTTTTAATGTTTAAGTCATATAGAGGTTTATATAAGACATCAGCATCTAAATCATATTTGTATTCTTCATGATCAAATTTTCTATATACAAAATCAAGACTAGGATTTATATATGAGTTAATAGGAAATTTAAATGAAAAGTTTATTTGATTAACATATGTATTTTCATCATATCGTATTAATGTATATAAATAGATAGGTGTTGTTACAGGATAATTATCTTTCTCAGCATTATTGTATATATAATTAGTAAAACCATTTAATGTTTTTCGTGTAAATGCAAGGTTTACATTTCCGTTATTATTTAATTGGTATTCAACTGATGCATTAATGTTAAATTTTTCATTAGTATTATTTATTTTTCCAAAAATAAATGGATCGTAAATAAATGGATTTGAATAAATTTTTTCTGAATATTTATTTGAAAATAACCCACCACCATAATTAACATTAAATGATAAATTATTTAGCTTAAATTTTAAATTAACAATCGGATATAATCCACCAATATTTTTAGATTTGCCTTTATAATTTTTTGATGATCGATTTAATTTTCCTCCAATTAATAAATAAAAATTTTCAACATTATAATTTACTAACCCTGATAAATTATAAGTATTTATTTTGAGTTTATCAAAAGAATTAAGATGATAATAATCATTATTAAATGTTACTAAAAAATTTAATTTTTTTGAGAATAAATAATTAAGTTTAAGATTAATAATGTTATTGTATTCATCATATAGTAAGTCTTTATAAAAAGAATTTTTATTTTCAATTCTAACTAACATTTTCTTATTAGAATAAGAATATCCATAATCGATGGAATATTTTGAATTATTTATTTTAATATCATCAAAATCTATTTCATTTAAATTTTCTAGATAACCATAATATCCTGTAATTATTTTTTTAAAATTAAACAAAGCATCAAATGTTTTATTTCTCTTAGAATGTTTTAAATATAAATTAACATCAGACTCATTGAATTGACTGTTGTTTTTATGATAAATTCCTTTAAGATTTGATTTATGATAAAGATTTAAATAAGAGTTCCAGTTGTTGTATTCATAGATTTTACTTTTACCATGGATTAAAAAACTTTTATAATTACCTACTTGTAATCTGATATTATTTTTAGGAATATTATTATCTTCTGATTCTAGTCTTATAAACTTGTCAATTTTTTTATTATCATTTATTATTAAATAATTAAGGTATGAAAATTGAATATCTTCCTTATCTAATGTATAAACATTACTATTTATTTTATTTATTATTTTATCAACTTTTGGTAATACAATTGAACTATTTTTTTCAATTAGAATTTGAACATCTTCAATTTCACCCTCATTATTTTGACTATATGAAATATTATAAAAAAATAATAATATGATTAAAATATATTTATTCATTTCTATTTAATTTATTTAATAACCCAATAGCTTCTTTTCTTATGATTTCAATTTCTGAATTATCTATAAGAGAATTCAATGTTGCCTTAGCTTGAAAATTTTCATCCATTGAAATAAATATTTTTGCTATCAATAAATAACTTTTACCAACCCAATATTTCTGACTAATAAAATTCTCATTTAATGTATATAGAGTTTCTAAAGCTTGTTTTTTTTCATTTTTGTTAAAAAATAATTCTGCTAATAAATATTGTGCTTCTGAAGCACTTTCATCTTTTACAAGATTTATTGTTGTTAATAAAATATCAATTGCTAAAGATTCATTATTATTTTTTAAATATGATTTTGCTTTTAATAAATTGATTTTATTTCTATTCGTGAATGAAATTTTATCATAGTTGTTTATTTGTTCTGAATAATATATTGCAGAATCTAAATTATTTAGATGCAAATGATTTGATACAATACCAATATAAGAATCTATTTTTTCTCTATTATTTTTTGATATTTTATTTAATACTTTATAATAGTTCAACGATTCATTATATTTTAATTGTTTTTGTTTAATTAAAGCAATTCTATTCAGTGATCTTGTATAATATTTTGTATTTAAAGTATCGATAACACTTTCATAAAAAGTTAATGCACTATCATATATGGTGTTTCTAAAAAATGATTCAGCAGTATAAAAATTAATTTCTAATAAATGAACACTTTCCTTATTATCATTTCTATACGAATTAGAAGATTTTATAAACTGATTATATTGTTGATTAAAATATAAATTTCTTAATGTTTCATATTGAATTGATTCAATATTTTTATTATCTGGAAATTTCTTTTTATAGGATTTAACATACTCATTTAACAATTTATAATTATTTGTATATGAAACTATTTTTTGAATTCCAAGAAGTGATTCACTTAATATATTTTCAGATAAAATATTATTTAAAATAAAAATAAAATCTTTTTCTGCTTGATCATATGCTTTTAAATTAAAATATGATGTAGCACGATTTAAGTAAGAATATGGCACATAATCACTAGTTCTATATTCATCTATTAAATTAGTATAATATATTATTGCATTTTCAAAATTTGATGTTTCAAGTGAAATTTGAGCTTTTCTAAACATAGCATCATCATTTAAATTAGATGTTTTTACTAATAAAACTTTGTCAAAAAACATAATAGATTTATCATATTGATTCATACCATAATAACACAAACCCTTTTGATAGTTTACATAATCTTTGTTACTATAATTATCTATTTTATCATATGTGTTTATGGCTTTATTAAAACTTTTTGATGCATAATAAGCATCTGCCAATCTTAATTGAACATCAGTTATATTATTTGAATTATTAATATTTTTTAAATAATAATTAAAATGATTTATTGACTCTTTATAATAGTTTAAATTAAAATTCACATAACCTAAAGATAAATTTGCCTTTAGTAATATATTTTTTGGTATAACATATTTTGAATTAGTTATTTTTAATAGATGATTTTTTGATTCTTCAAATTTATTTCCAATAAACAATGCCTCTGAAATATTAAGTAAAGACTCTAAATAAATAGATTTATCGACATCATATTTAGCCGATAAATTAAAATAATTAATACTACTATTAAAATTTCCTTTATTGAATTGATTAACACCTTTTTGATAAGTAATTGTCTGATATTTCTTTTTTATATCATCACTGATTTCATCTAATGATGAGATGTATTTAATAATTTTTTTATAATTATTTGTCATAAAATAATTCTCACCAAATAATTTATTTACTTCATCTTTTTTAAAATTTGGATATTTACTTATAAGTTTTTCTAATGTAACTATTGCTAAATCATGATCACCTATTACATAATTAATTTTAGAATAATTAAGAAGTGAATTTTGTGTATACACACTATCAGTATCTATTTTATAAGATGCATAATAGGCGTTTAATGCAAAATTAAGTTTATTTTCTTTAGTATAAATTTCACCTAAATAAAAAGAGGATAATTGGGTATAATTGTTTTTTATAAATGCTAATTCTTTAAAGATTTTAATAGCATTAGGATAATCCTCAATTTTATAATAAGAAAATCCGATTGAAAATTTGATTTCGTTTTCTCTATCGATAAAAGAATTAAGTTTATTATAGTGTTTTAGTGCATTATCATATTCTTCCAAGTGAAAGTATGATTTTGCTATATAATATATAGAGTAATCTAAATTTTCTACTTCTTGATTTATATGTTCCTTAAGTTTGATAACATCTTTAAATTTATTTTTTAAAAAATTTATGCTTATTTCATACTGAAGTGTTTTATTTCTAAAATTAGAATTATTAATTTTTTTGAAATAATTAATTGATTCATCTAAATTATGTAAGGAATATGAAATAACACCTAGTGAAAAATTAGTATTATTGATAAGATTCTCATTGGTAATATTTTTTAAATAATCATATGCTGTCTCATAATTTTTATTATTAAAATGAGATATTCCAAGTATATAGCTAATATTATCATCATTTTTATCACTAATCCTTGATAGGTACTTTATTGCTATTTTATAATTATTTTTTTTAAAATGAAATTCCCCATATTCATATAAAAGATTTTTTAGATATTTTCCATTATATAAATCAATATATTTTTCTGTGTTATAATATGATTTATCTACAAAATGAGCGTTTATTTTAGAAGAAATGTAGTAGTAACTAGTTTCTTCATTATTAAAATCTATTTGTGGAAAATAACTTTCATATAATTTCACACATAAATCATAATTGTTAATTGAATATGCTTGTTCAATTTTAGAATGAATATCCGAATTTATGATTTGATGGTTTTCTTGAGAAAAACACAAATGATTAAAAGATAAAAGAATGATAAAAATTGATTTCTTCATTTTTTTATAAAAATTTTAAATAATGTTTCTAATAACAATGAATTTTCATCATTATTAATTCTGTAGATACCCTTAGAAATAGAATCAAGTTTTTTAATTGTTTTTAAGATTAATTTTATCTCCAATAAACTATAATTGGATAGAGCAGTTAAATAAGATTTAGCCACAAAAGGATGAACGCTTATCGTTGATGAAATAGTATTTAGATTATAAATATTTTTTGATTTTATAACTAATAATTTATAGTAAAAAGAAAATAAATATAGTATGGTTTTTTGTATAGGAAATGTTTTTTGATTTGAATTAAAATAATTAAATATTTTAGTGCATTTAATAAGGTTTTTTTCCACTAAGCTATCTTGTAATTCAAAATAATTATAATCTCTATTAATACCTACATAAGATTCCACATCCTTTATATCTATGATTTTATTAGTTTTATTAATATAAATTTTTATTAAAGCATTAGAAATTTTAACTAAATTATTACCAATATTTTCAGACATTAAAAAGATAGCATCATCATTAATAATAAAATCTTTATTTTGAACCTCATCTCTTATCCATTTAGGAATTTGATTGTCATATATTTTATTTTCTTTTGCATCTGCATCTAAAACAACAGCATGTTTTAAAAAACTTTTAAAAAGTTGGCTCCTTTTATCTAATTTTTTATTTTTAATACAAAATATAACAGTTGAGGATTGATTAGGTTTTTTTATATATTCTAGTAAATGATTTAAATAAATACTGTTTTTTGTTTTAAAAACATCAAGTTCTTGAGCTTCTTTCACTATAATTAGTTTTTTATTAGATATCATAGGAAAGCTTTTACAGGAGTTAAGAACTTTTAATATTGAAGAATCTTTTCCGTAATGAATTTCTATGTTAAGTTCCTTTAAAGACTCATTAATAAATTCATTTTGAAAAAAATTTGATATTTTGTCAGTAAAAAAAGTCTCCTCCCCCATTAAAAGATAAATTTTAAAAAATTTACCATTTTTCAAATTTTGACTAATTTGAGTATAAGTTTCTATCATTTTAATTAGATACTTAAATGTAAATAGTTTTTAATAATATTGCATGTAATTAATTATAATTCATTAGTATGAAAAATTTCGTAGAAGAATTGAGGTGGAGAGGAATGATTCATGACGTTACTCCAGATACGGAAGAATATCTATCTAATAATATAACATCTGGATATATAGGGTTTGATCCTACTGCTGATTCATTACACATAGGAAATTTAGTTCAGATAATGACGCTGGCTCATTTTCAAAAATGTGGTCATAAACCCATTATACTAATAGGTGGTGCAACTGGAATGATAGGTGATCCATCTGGTAAATCAAAGGAAAGAAAATTTTTAGATTTAAAAGTAATATCTTCAAATCAAGAAAAAATAAGACTACAATTTGAAAAATTTCTTAATTTTTCTGGTGAAACTGCTGCTGTAATTGTAAATAATAATACTTGGTTTAATGATTTTAATCTTTTAGATTTTTTAAGAGATGTTGGAAAACACATATCTGTAAATTATATGACATCAAAAGATTCTGTTAAAAATAGATTAGAAACCGGAATATCTTATACTGAATTTACATATCAACTTATACAGGGTTATGATTTTTATTGGTTGTGGAAAAATAAAGATGTAAAAATTCAATTAGGGGGTTCAGATCAATGGGGAAATATATTAACCGGAAATGAACTAATAAGAAAAATTGGAAAAGGTGACTCATATGCATTAACAACTCCTTTAATTACAAAAACTGATGGGGGTAAATTTGGTAAAACAGAAGATGGAAATGTTTGGTTAGATGAAAAGAAAACTAGTCCATATAAGTTTTATCAATTTTGGATAAATGTATCTGATAATGATGCTATAAATTTTATTAAAATTTTCTCTTTAAAAAATAAAACTAAAATAGAAAAATTAATTGATTTACATACAAAAGATCCTCATTTAAGGATTTTGCAAAATTTTTTAGCTGATGAAATAACTATTTTAGTTCATGGAAAATTTAGTTTAGAAGTTACAAAAAAGACATCGAAAATTTTGTTTGGTAAATCAGAATATGAAGATTTAATAAAAATGAATGAAATTGAACTAGAATCTTTATCTAGTGCAGTCCCTTGCGTTACTATAAAAAGATCTGATTTATCAAATAATTTAATATCTATCTTATCTGAAGATTCTAAAAATCAAATTTTTAAATCAAAATCAGACGTTAGAAGAATGATTAATAACAATGGTTTAAGTATAAACAAAAAGAAAATAATGGATGAAAATTACAATTTATCAGAAAATCTATTACTTAATAAATTTATACTATTACAAAAAGGTAAAAAAAATTATACTTTTATTATTGTCGAATAAGAATAAGGTTATATTTGTGGAAAAATTAATCATATGCAAAACAATAAACTACTTTCTATAATAATTTTCTTACTTTTTGGCTTAACAATTCTTTTCTCATTTGCTTCAAGTATGTTTTACCTTGTTGAATCAACAGAAAGAGCTGTACTATTTTATAAACTTTCATCAATTGGTCTTGACAAAAAAAATGTAATCACTCCAGGACTTCATTTTAAAGCACCTTGGAATGAGGTTTATACATTTGATATCACTGATAATTTAGTTGAAGAAACCATTGACGTTCTAGATAAAAATGGTTTAAATATAAACGTAGATGTAACCATGAGTTTTCACCCTATGTATGATAGTGTAGGTGAAATTTATGAAACTTTTCAAATGGATTATCTTAGAAGACTTGTTAGACCTGAATTTAGATCTACTGTAAGGCAGGTTATGGGAAGATATACAGCAGAAGAAATATATTCAACCAAAAGATCTGATGTAGAAAATGCTATACAATCTGAAGCTAGTATTGCATTAGCTAAGCCTGGTAATAACATAGTGATGAGATCATTATTGATTAGATCTATTGCATTACCAGAACAAATTAGAAATGCTATAGAAAGTAAGTTACAACAGGAACAAGAAGCATTAGCTTATAAATTTAGACTTCAAAGAGAAGAAAGTGAAGCAGAGAGAAAAAGAATTGCCGCTCAAGGAGAAGCTATAGCAAATAGAATAATTAACAATAGTTTAACACCTTCCCTTTTAAGAATGAGGGGAATTGAAGCAACATCACTACTTGCAGCATCTCCTAACACTAAAGTTGTTATAATTGGTAATAGTAAAGATGGGTTACCTCTAATACTTGGTGATAATTAATATGTTCTTGGTGATAATTAATATCTTAATATGTCAAAAAAAGCATATTTAGAATATGATGGCAAAAAAATTACCTTACCAGTTATTATTGGTACAGAAAATGAATTAGGTATAGACATATCAAAATTAAGATCTAAAACAGGGTTAATTACATTAGATAAAGGATTTAAAAATACAGGTTCCACAACAAGTAGCATTACTTATTTGAATGGTGAAAAAGGTATTTTAAGACATCGTGGTTATTCTATAGAGGATTTAGCATCAAAATCTACATTTACAGAAGTTTCTTATTTGCTTATTTATGGAAAACTTCCATCTTCAAATCAGTTATTAAAATTCGAAACCAAACTTAAACACCATACTCTAGTACATGAGGATTTTAAAATCATTTTAGATGGTTTTCCATCAAAAGCTCATCCAATGGGTATTCTATCCTCATTAATTACTAGTTTAACAGCATTTTATCCTGAATCTATTGACCCAAACAGATCAAGAGATAAAGTTAATTTAAGTCTTATTAGAATGTTGGGTAAATTCCCAACATTTGTTGCTTGGTCTTATAAAAAACGTATGGGTCACCCAATTGTATATCCTGATAATAGTCTTGATTATTGTTCTAATTTTCTTAAAATGATGTTTAAAATACCTACAGAAAATTATGAATATAATCCTCTAATAAGTGATGTACTTAATAAATTATTAATTCTACATGCTGATCATGAACAAAATTGTTCTACAGCTACAGTAAGAATTGTAGGTTCTTCATTATCAAGTATTTATGCCTCTATTTCTGGTGGAATGAATGCATTATGGGGACCACTTCATGGTGGAGCTAATCAGGCGGTTATTGAAATGCTTGAGAAAATAAAAAAGGATGGTTCAAATATAAAAAAATATATTAAAAAAGCTAAAGATAAGAATGATCCTTTTAGACTTATGGGATTTGGACATAGAGTATATAAAAATTTTGATCCAAGAGCAAAAATAATTAAAGAAGCTACAGATAATGTTCTTAATAAACTTGGAATTAATGACCCTATTTTAGATTTAGCTAAAACTTTAGAAAAAATAGCATTAAAAGATCAATATTTTATAGATAAAAAGTTATATCCTAATGTAGATTTTTATAGTGGGATAATTTATCGTGCATTAGGTATTCCACCAGAAATGTTTACGGTAATGTTTGCTTTTGGGAGACTACCGGGCTGGATTGCTCAGTGGAAAGAGATGAGAGAAAATAATGAACCCTTAGGAAGACCAAGACAAATTTATACAGGAGAGAAGTCTCTAAAATATATAGAAATTGATAAAAGATAAAATTAAAATTTTCTTTTAAGAATTTCTTTTAAAATAATAGCATCTTTAATAGTTTTTTTATTTCTCAATTTTTGAATTAGGGTAATTTTTGATTTAGGATATTTGTTTACCTTTTTTAGGTCATTAATTAAAGCATCTTTATTAAGATTATCAATTTTTTCTGAAGAAGATTTTTTAAGTTCTTTTGGTTTTTCAATAATTATATCATGCATCGTTTTTTCTTCTATTTTTTTGTATATATTTTTTTCAGCATTTATTTCTTCTTTGACTACTGATATTAAATTTTTAAATGATTTTACTTCTTTTTTAATTCGGTTTTCATTTTTTTTATTTGATTTTACAGGATTAGATTTTCTTTTTCTTAAAAAAGAATTGAATAAAGCAATTAATATGAAAGCTAAGGGTGCTAGATATTCTAATAATCCTCCAAAATCCATATTTATATTATTATATTTAAGTTCAAAAATAACTCATATAATTTTATGCGACTAAGGAAACTTGAAATAAAAGGTTTCAAAAGTTTTGGTGATAAAACGGTTATTAATTTCAGTGAAGGTGTTACAGGTATTGTTGGTCCAAATGGTTGTGGAAAATCTAATATAGTTGACGCAGTAAGATGGGTATTAGGTGAACAAAAAACAACTCTTTTAAGATCTGATAAAATGGAAAATGTTATTTTTAATGGAAGTAAAACCAGAAAAAAACTTCAATTAGCTGAGGTAACAATAACATTTGATAACACAAAAAATGTTATTCCTACAGAGTATTCTAATGTATCAGTTACAAGAAAATATTTTAGATCAGGGGATAGTGAATATTTGTTAAATGATGTAAAATGTAGATTAAAGGATATTACAAATTTATTTCTAGATACTGGTATATCATTAAATAACTATGCTATAATAGAATTATCTATGGTAGATAATATACTAAATAATAAAGATAATTCAAGATTAGGTTTATTTGAAGAAGCCGCTGGAATATCAAAGTTTAGAAAAAGAAAAAAAGAAACTATTAATAAAATAAAATATACTGAATCAGATTTAGAAAGAATTGAAGATTTAATTTATGAAATTGAGAAAAATCTTAGATCATTAAAAAGACAAGCTAAACAAACAGAAAAATATTACAATTACAAAAAGGAGTATAAAGATATAAGTATCAATTTAGCTTTAAAATTATCAGAAAATACAAGAGAATTTTTAGTTACTAAAAAAAAGGAATTGAAAAGCATTGAAAATGAAAATGTAAAAGTTGTTTCTAAAATAGGAAACCTAAATTCAAAATTAGAATCATCAAAGTCATCTCTTATAACTTATGAAAAAAATCTTATTAAAAAACAGAAATCTATAAATTCACTACTTGACAAAATCAGAAAACATGAAGAATCAAAAAGATTAAAAACAGAGAAATCGAAACTACTATCTAAGAGAATTATAGAATTAAAAGAAAAAATTAAATATGATTCAGAAAGCAACGAAAGATCGAAATTTTCAATTAATAGTATAGAAAAAGAAATTGAAACTTATAATTCTAAATTAAATGTTTTATTGGAAAAACTTGATAAAACAAAAAAAGAATATTTGAAGTTTGAAAAAGATTTAAAAAATAAAAGTATTAAGATTTCTGATATATCAGATGTTGAAGAAAATTTTAGATCTATTCAATATAATTTAGAATCTTTAAGTAACAAAAAAACTCAAATTTTAAGTTTAATTAGCATTGAAAATATTAATAAAGTTAATCTAGAAAAAAAAATAAAATCTATTCAAATAGAAATAGATGAATTAATAAATTCCATTAAAATTGTTGAAGAATTATTTAAACAAGAGAATAAAGAAATAATTAGAATTAATAAAATCTTTACTCAAAAATCAAAAGATCTTTCTAGTGAAGAAATTCAATATAATAAGCTCAAAAATAAAGTAGAATCTTTAAAAAAAGAATCAGAATATAAGTCTCTTACATTTAAACTTAACAAAGAAAGAATCGAAAAAAATATTAATACACTAAAAGATTCTGAAGAGGAAATAAGTAAACTTTCCACTGAAAATAATGTTAAAGATTCAACATTAATTACTATGTACAATTCAAAAGAAGTACTAGAAAATGAACTTGAAAAATATGAAAATGATTATTACAAAGTAAAATCCCATATTGATAATAATGATAAAGAATTAATAGATTTACAAATTAAAAAAGATAATAATTTACTCTTAATAGATGAATTAAAATCAAATATTTATAATAATGAATTAGAGTTAAACTCTGTGGTTCAAAGAATTTCTGTTGAATTTGATATAGAACTTAAAAATTGTGAAATTAACAAATCAGTTATTGAATCTTTATCTGTAGATAAATCAAAAAAAAGACAAGAAAAATTAAAAATTAAAATTGAAAAAATTGGTCAAATCAATCCACTAGCAATGGAAGCATATGATGAAATAAAAGAAAGGCACGATTTTATTTCTAAAGAAAAAAATGATCTAATTGAAGCTAAAGATTCTTTATTAAAAACAATAGAAGAAATTGACAAAGTAGCTAAAGTTTCTTTTCTTGAGTCTTTTAAAAAAATTAAAAATAATTTTAAAACCGTTTTTAGATCATTGTTTACAGATGATGATGATTGTGACTTGTTAATTATTGATGAAAATAATCCATTAGAATCCTCAATAGAAATTATAGCGAAACCTAAAGGAAAAAAACCACTTACAATAAATCAATTATCTGGTGGTGAAAAAACATTAACAGCCACTTCCCTACTATTTGCAATTTATCTTTTAAAACCTGCTCCTTTTTGTATTTTTGATGAAGTTGATGCTCCATTAGATGATGCTAACATTGATAAATTCAATAAAATAATAAATAAATTTTCAAACACTTCACAATTTATTATAGTAACCCATAATAAAAGAACAATGATTAATACAGATATTATATATGGAGTTACCATGCCTGAACAAGGAGTTTCTAAGCTAGTCCCTGTAGATTTAAGAAATTTAAAAACATAAATGAATACTGACAATTATCATTTTGAATTATTAAATTAGATTATAATTTTATTTAACAATAATTAATTATTATGAATAATGAATCAATTATAGGTGGTGAATTTTTAATTAAGGAGAGTAATCCAGAAAACATTTTCATTCCTGAAGATTTTAATGAAGAACAGAGGATGATGGCAGATGCATGTTATGATTTTCTTGAAAAAGAAGTAATTCCTAAGACAAAAGAAATTGATAATCATGGACATAGTTTAATGCCAATCCTTTTAAAAAAAGCTGGTGATTTAGGTTTGTTAGGTTTATCTATTTCTAAAAAATATGATGGAATGAACATGAGTTTTAATACGAGTATGCTTATTGCAGATATTGTAGGAATTACAGGTTCATTTGCAACTGCTTATGGTGCTCATACAGGCATTGCCATTCTTCCATTAAACTATTATGGAACTGATGAACAAAAAGCAAAATATCTCCCTGGCCTTGTCTCAGGAGATATTATGGGTGCTTATTGTTTAACTGAACCAGATTCTGGATCAGATGCTAACGCCGCTAAATCTAGAGCTGTCTTATCAAAAGATAAAAAATCATTTATAATTAATGGTCAAAAAATGTGGATAACTAATGCTGGTTTTGCTGATTTGCTTACTGTTTTTGCTAAAATAGATAATGACAAATATCTATCAGCATTTCTAATTGAAAAAGATTTTCCAGGGATAACTATGAATGAAGAAGAAAATAAATTAGGTATTAAAGGATCATCAACTAGACAAATATTCTTTAATGACGTTATTGTTCCAATAGAGAATTTGCTTGGAAAAAGAGAAGAAGGATTTAAAATAGCTTTAAATATTTTAAACATTGGTAGAATTAAATTAGGTGCAGGAGTTTTGGGAGGATGTAGAGCTCTTATATCAAGTGCAATTCAATATTCAACTGAAAGAATACAATTTAGTGTACCAATATGTAGCTTTGGCGCTATTAAGAATAAAATAGCACAAATGGTAGTTAAAACCTTTGCGGGTGAAGCTATTTCATATAGATCAGGTCAAGAAATTGAAAATAAAATTGTTGAATTTGAAAAAGATGGTTTAATAACAAATAAAGCAGAAGTAAAAGCACTTGAATTATTTTCTATAGAATGTGCTATCTGTAAAGTATATTGTTCTGAAATACTTGATTACGTTGTAGATGAAGGTGTTCAAATATACGGTGGTATGGGTTTTTCTGAAGAAGCCCCAATGGCCAGAGCTTATCGTGATGCTAGAATAAACAGAATTTATGAGGGTACAAGTGAAATTAATAGACTAGTTATTATTGGAGTCTTGCTTAAAAGATCTGTAAAAAATGAAATTAATTTATTTGATGAAGCAAAAAAAGTTTTAAATGAATTGATGTCAGTACCAACATTTGAAGATTACGATATAAATAATAATTTTTCTAAATATTATAATCACGTAAAAAAATTAAAAAAAAGCATATTAATTGTTGTTAGTAAAGCAACATTACATTTTGAAAATAAAATTAATGAAGAACAAGAAATTCTTATGAACATAGCAGATATGATAATTGAGTTATATGCTTTTGAATCTTTAATTTTAAGAACTAATAAACTTTATTTAAAACAACCTAATCCAATTTTATTAGAATTAGCTCAAGCTTCAATGTATGAATCTACAAAAAATATGTATTCATCTGGTTTTGAAGCTTCTTGTAGTTATTTGCATGGAGAAGAATTGAATTTTATTTTATTAGCCCTAAAAAGGTACATTAATTTTGATCCTTTCAATTTAAAAGACTGCAGAAGAAAAATTGCTGATCATTTCATAAAAAAAGGAAATTATAAATTATTTAATTTATTATAATGAAAAGAGGATCCTTTAATTCAAAATTAGGATTTATTTTAGCTGCTTCAGGTTCAGCAGTTGGTCTTGGGAATATATGGAAGTTTCCCTTTGAAGTTAGCAAAGGTGGTGGTGCTGCTTTTTTATTGATGTATCTTTTTTTTTGTTTTGTTCTATGCTTTCCAGTTATCGTTTCTGAACTTGCCATAGGAAGAAACACAAAGAAAAATGCAATAGGTGCATTTAAGAAAATGGGCCATAAAAAATGGAATTTTATAGGAAAAATGGGTGTTTTTTGTGGGGTACTTATATTATCGTTTTATACTATAGTTGCTGGATGGGTTTTAGGCTATGTTATTGAAATGTTAGCAGGTAATTTTTCAATATCAAATAACTTTTCTGAGTATGTTAATGATGTTGATAGAATATTAATTTATTCTACTCTTTTTATGTTTTTTACTGCATTAATAGTATCAAAAGGAATTGCAAATGGTATTGAAAAAGCCGCAAAAATATTAATGCCTTCATTACTAATAATGATAATAGCATTAATAATATATGCTTTGACATTACCTAATGCAATAGATGGAATAATATTTTATTTAGTCCCAGACTTTTCTCAGATTAATTTAACAGTAGCAGGAAATGCTTTAGGGCAAGCTTTTTTTTCACTTTCTCTTGGAATGGGAATGCTAATAACCTATGGGAGTTATGTTGATAAAAATACTAATATTATTAATTCAGCAGCATTAATAACTTTAACAGATGTTGGTGTAGCATTTTTATCGGGTTTGATTATTTTTCCTTTTATTTTTTCTTCTGGTATTCAAAGTGATGGAGGTCCAGGATTAATTTTTGAGGTTTTTCCTAAAATTTTTGAAAGCTTAGGAAATATCACTGGAATAATTATTGGGTCAACATTTTTTATATTATTAGCTTTTGCTGCTATTACTTCAACAATTTCATTACTAGAGGTTCCCGTTTCATTCTTGGTTGATGAATATAAAGTTCATAGAAAATTTTCAGTATGGATTATTGCTTTAATTATTCTTTTGATTGGAATACCATCATCTTTATCTCAAGGTAAAAATGATTTTTTTACAAATTTTATAACTTATTATGGTGAAGAAAAATCAATTGATTTTATGACTTTTATTACTGACGTATCTAATGATACACTCTTACCATTAGGAGGATTTTTAATAACAATTTATGTTTCTTTTGTGTGGAAGAAATCAAATTTATCAAGGGAAATATCTAAGGGAAATAAATCTTACAAAGGATCAATAATGGAGAAATATATAAATTTTTCAATTAACTACATATGTCCAATAATATTAGGAACAATTTTTGTTTTGACTTTCTTTAATAAATTTTTTGGATTTTCATGAGATTTTATTCATATCTAAGAGCTTCAATAGGATCAAGCTTACTTGCTTTACTGGCTGGAATATAACCACTTAAAATACCAACAAACGTGCTAACTAAAATACCAACACTCATCCACAACCATGGAATTATAAAACTACCTCCTCCAATGTATATTGTAACCAGATTACCAAATATTAATCCTAAAATAACACCACCCAAACCACCAATTTGACAAATTAATATAGATTCAATTAAAAATTGATATTTAATTATCTTAGGTGTTGCTCCCACTGATTTCCTAATACCAATTTCCCTAGTTCTTTCAGTTACTGTAACTAGCATTATATTCATTAGACCAATACTTGCTCCTAAAAGTGTAATAATACCAATTGCAAATCCAGCAGTCTTTAAATATCCAGATATTTCATCAAGTTCTGAATCTAAGGAATTATTTTTTTCAATAGTAAATGATAGCTCACTACCTAATGGATCTTTTCTAAGAATTTTAAATAAATAAGTAGAATAATCTATATCATCTGATATCTTTTCAATATCATCTACTCTTATATTAATAACATAATTAGATGAAGGTTTTAATTTTCTTGAAGTTTCTATAGGAATAATAAGTCTATTATCTCCACCACCACCAAATAAGCTTCCTTTTTTCTCTAATAAACCAATAACTCTAAATTTATTTCCTCTGACTGTAATATATTTATTAATTGGATCTTCATTATTTTTAAAAAGAGCGGATTTAACTTTTGATCCAATTAAAACAACAAAAACACCACTTTCATTTTCAATTTTTCTAAAATTTCTACCTTTTTCTAAAATGATATTTTTTACTAAAATATAATTTTGATCACCAGCTTCAACAAAAACATTTGGATTTGTTGTTTCTGATTTATATTTTAATTCAGCTGTAGGAGTTACTAATGTACTAACAGTTATTAAGCCTACACCTTCATATTTTTTTTTAAATTCTTTAGTTTCTCTATATTTTATTGGTGGTTGATTTTTTTTACTTATACCAGATGATCTTCCTCTATTATCTCTTTTACTTTCAATAGTATAAATACTTGAACCTAAATCTGAAAAACTGTCAGAAATTGAACTTTTAATGCCATCTATAGATGTTAATATACCAACCAATGAAGATATACCTATAGATATAATAGCAGACGTTAGGAATACTCTTAATAAATTTGATTTTATAGATTGGAGTGCCTCAAGTAAAAGGTGAAAATAATTCAATATTTTTTAACAAATATAAATAAAAATTAAAGAGCAGCTTTAGTAGTAGAAATTATAGCAGAAGCAATTTTGTATGGATCACCATTAGATGATGGTCTTCTATCTTCTAATCTACCTTTCCACCCATTTTCAAGTGTTCCAATAGGAATTCTTATAGATGCTCCCCTATCAGAGACAGCATACGAAAATTGATCTATAGACTGAGTCTCATGAGCTCCAGTAAGTCTTTGATCGTTGTGCGCACCATATACAGTTATGTGTTTTTTAATATTTTTTTCAAATTCATCACAAATTTTATTAAATACCTTTTCATCACCACATGTTCTAAGAACTTCATTAGAAAAATTAGCGTGCATACCAGAACCATTCCAATCACCCTTTATAGGCTTGGGATGTAAATTAATACTAAGACCATATTTTTCAGCATTTCTTTCAGCTAGATATCTTGCAACCCATACTTGATCACCAGAATCTTTAGCTCCTTTAGAAAAAATTTGATATTCCCATTGACCTGTAGCTACTTCTGCATTTATTCCTTCAATATTTATACCAGCCTCTAAGCATTGATCTAGATGTTTTTCTACACAATCTCTTCCGAATGTATTTTCTGATCCAACACTACAGTAATACTGACCTTGAGGAGAAGGATAACCATTTGTAGGGAATCCTAATGGTAAATTAGTATCGGGATTCCATAAAAAATATTCTTGTTCAAATCCAAACCAAAAATCATCATCATCATCATCAATTGTAGCTCTTCCATTAGACTCGTGAGGTGTAGTATCAGCATTTAATACTTCATTCATTACTAAATAACCATTAGATCTATCGGGATCTGGGTAAATTGCTACAGGCTTTAGTAAACAATCAGAATCATTTCCTTCTGCTTGTTGAGTAGAGCTTCCATCAAAATTCCACATAGGACAATCATCCAATTTTCCAGAAAAATTAGATTTAATCAAAGTTTTACTTCTTAAACTTTGTGTTGGTTTATATCCGTCAAGCCATATGTATTCTAATTTAGATTTATTCATAATTATTATGTTTTCTTTATATTAAAACTTAAATTTTTTCAAATTAATAAAATAATAAGATTATCAAATATAATTACTAGGAAAATACTGTATATAATAATATATTTTATAAAAAATTTAAATTATTCTTTTATTATTAAAAATATTAAAATTTTATTAATTCAATAAATGATATTTTTATTGATTTATTACTTTATTGTACTTTTAGAATATCTGCAAATACTTTTTTAAATTTTTCGACCTTTGGAGAAATAACATAAGAACAATATGCTTGAGTTGGATTAATTTTAAAATAATCTTGATGATAATTTTCAGCTTTATAATAATTTTCTAATTTTTCAATTTTTGTAACTATTGGACTTAACCATGAACCAGAATTATCTAATTTCTCAAGATATGTTTCAGATAGTTTTTTTTGCTCTAAATCGTGATAAAAAATTATAGATCTATATTGTGTTCCTACATCTGCCCCTTGTCTATTAAGTGTAGTTGGGTCATGCGTTTTCCAAAATACTTCTAATAGTTTAACAAATGATACTTTATTGGCATCATATTTAATTCTAGTGACTTCAGCAAAATTTGTTTTTCCAGAAGACACTTTTTCATAGGTAGGATTAATTATATTTCCTCCAGAATAACCTGATTCAACTTCAATAACACCATCAACAAGTTCAAATATAGCTTCAGTACACCAAAAACAACCTGAACCAAAAGTTGCATATTTTACGTTCATAAAATTTAAATTTAAAATAGCTACACAAAAAATAATTATTTTCATTTAATAACAATATTTTTTTTTAACATTTATAGCATCAAAATTATTTAAAGAAGCCGCTATAGAAAAATTTTTACATGCTTTTTTATCGTTTTTTAATTTTAAATATATTAATCCTAGATAATAATATGAATCAGAATGATTGCTATTTAATGATATAGAGGTATCAAAAGCTTTAACTGCATCTCCAAAATTACCTTGGTATTGTAAAGATCTTCCTAGAATAAAATATGCCTGATGAAGTTCATTATTAATTTTAATTGCTTTTTTTGAATATTTTTCTGCTAATATATAATTTGAATTCCTAATATGATGAATTGCTATACTTAAAGTTGCATTAGAGTTTTCATTGTTTAATTCTAAAACTTTTTGATAATCTTTAAAAGCTAATTCAAATTGTTTTAATTCTTCATATGATCTACCTCTTCTATAGATTGATTTAATATCATTTGGTTTGAAATTAATTACTTCATTATATAATTCTATCGCCTCTATAAAGTTCTTAGATTCATATAAATTATCAGCATCTCTTGATTCGTTTTTTACGCAAGAAATAAATAAAAATAATATTATAATAAAATGTTTCAAATAATTGAAATATAAAAAAATTAATTATTAATTTTAGGCTAACCTAAAAATATAATTTGGTATGTCTAATAATAAGTTATCAAAATCTGAAGAAGATTATATCAAAACCATATTTAACCTTTCAGAATTTGGAAATAAACAAGTATCAACAAATTCTATATCAAAGGTATTAAAAATAGAACCAGCTTCTGTTACAGATATGGTAAAAAAACTATCACTAAAAAAACTTATTTACCATAAGAAATATAAGGGATCTCAAATTTCTAAGTCTGGTATAAAAGTTGCGTTACAAATTATAAGAAAACACAGGTTGTGGGAAGTTTTTTTACATGAAAAATTAAATTTTAAATGGGATAAAATACATAACATAGCAGAAGAACTAGAACACGTAAGCTCTAATAAATTAATCGATGAGCTAGATGACTATTTAAAATATCCAAAAATTGATCCACACGGCGACCCGATTCCTAATAAATTAGGAGTTATTGAATCTAATGTAAAAATTTCTTTAAGTGACTTAAAAATTTTTGAAAGTGGAATAGTATCTAGAATAATAAAAGAAAATGATCATTTTTTTAAACTTTTAAAAAAATTAAACATACAAATAGGAACAAAAATTAAAGTAATTGAAAAATTAAAATTTGATAATTCATTAGAAATTATTATTGATAAAAAGAAATTATTAATATCTAAAAAAATTGCTTCAAACATTAAAATAACTAAAATTTAAATATGGAAAACATTATAAATTTTTTTGAAAATTTGAACCCAATAACAGGTGCATTTTATGCGACAATGTTTACGTTTATAGTAACCTCATTAGGTGCATCGTTTGCCTTATTTTTTAAAAAAATGCACAGAGGATTATTAGATGGTTTACTTGGTTTCTCAGGTGGTGTAATGATTGCTGCTAGCTTTTGGAGTCTTCTTGCTCCATCTATCGAAATGTCAGAAGGAGAAGGTTTTCAAAAAGTATTACCAGCAGCAATAGGATTTACATTAGGTGCTGTTTTAATATTTATTTTGGATAAAATATTACCTCATCTTCATATAAATTTCAAAGAAAGTCAAAAAGAAGGAATTAAAACATCTTTACATAGAACAGTATTATTAGTTTTAGCTATTACACTTCATAATATACCAGAGGGTCTAGCTATAGGTGTTTTATTTGGTGCAGTTGCATCAGGCATGCCAGAAGCATCTATAGCTGGTGCAGTAATTTTAGCTATTGGTATAGGCTTACAAAATTTTCCTGAAGGAATAGCAGTAGCTATGCCGTTAAGAAGACTAGGGGTAAGTAGATTAAAAAGTTTTTATTATGGTTCATTGTCTGGAGTTGTTGAACCAATTGCAGGAGTAATTGGAGCTGTTGCTGTTACATTTTTTACTCCTATTTTACCCTATGCATTATCTTTTGCTGCAGGTGCGATGGTATTTGTTGTTGTTGAAGAGGTTATACCAGAAACACAGATGGATAAATATACTGATATAGCATCGTTAGGTTTTATTATTGGTTTTGTTATTATGATGTGTCTTGATGTAGCTTTGGGTTAAAATGAATATTTCGATTAATAATGATACAATAATTGCTCCCTCTACACCATATGGTTTAAGTGCTATTTCTCTTATTAGATTATCTGGAAAAAAATCTATTTTATTAACTAATAAAATTTTTTTAAATAAAAATCTAAATAAGGTTAAATCTCATACAATCCATTTTGGAACTATTAAATACAAAAATGATATCATTGATGAAGTATTAGTCTCAATTTTTAAATCCCCTAGATCCTATACAAAAGAAAATGTAGTAGAAATTTCATGTCATGGTTCACCTTATATAACAAATAAAATTATTTCTATTTTTGTAAAACTTGGAGTAAGAATAGCAAATAAAGGAGAATTTACTTTAAGATCATTTTTAAATGGAAATATGGATCTTTCTCAAGCAGAGGCGGTTGCCGATTTAATATCTTCAAACTCTAAAAATTCTCATAAAATAGCATTAAATCATATTAGAGGTAATTTTTCAAAAAAAATACAAAAATTAAGAAATGAATTAATTGATTTTTCTTCATTAATAGAATTAGAGTTAGATTTTTCTGAAGAAGATATTGAATTTGCAAATAGAGATAAATTATCTAATACTGTAAATAAAATTTTAGAATTTTCGAAAAATTTAATAAATAGTTATGATGCTAATAACGTTTTAAAAAATGGTATAGAAGTTGTCATTTCTGGAAAGCCTAATGTTGGAAAATCTACAATCCTAAATGCTTTAATAAATGAAGAAAAAGCAATAGTTTCTAGCATACCAGGAACTACTAGAGATCTTATAGAAGATACCATAACTATAGGTGGAAATACTGTTTGTTTTGTTGATACTGCAGGCATTAGAAAAGCCACAAATAAAATTGAAAAAATTGGAGTGAATAAAGCTATTGAAAAAGCAAAAAATGCATCCATCATTATTTACATATTTGATTTATTCAATGAATCTTTGGATTCGATTAAAAATCAAATTAATTCTAAAATTTTAAAAAACAAAAATGTTATATTAATTGGTAATAAGTCAGATTTAAAAATAAATACTAGTATTATAAATTTTTTCAAAAAAAATGATATTATAATAATTTCAGGTAAAAAACCTAAAGATATCAAAAGCTTAATAGATACAATTGATTTAAATATTAATAAAAACATAATTAGAGGTGAATCTTCTATATCAATTAATCAAAGACATTATGATTCATTATCTAAAGTGAAAAATGCTATGGAAAATGTAAAAAAAAATTTGAAAGAGAAATTTAATACTGATTTAATTGCATTAGATATTAAATACTCATTGTCTTATCTAGGTGAAATAACAGGTGAAATAACAAATGATGACATTCTTTCAAATATATTTTCTAAATTTTGTATTGGTAAGTAACATAATATTTTTTATTATTTTGAATTTTTAAAAAATAACAAAATAATCTACTATAAACCAATAAAATAATGGAACATTTTATTGGTTTAATTGTAAATAATAAAATAAATAGCTAAATTATTATTTATAACCAAACTATTTTAAATATGGATTCAATTATGAAACAGGTTGGTGGCCTTATAGCAGGTCTTACTGGTCTAGTAGTATCACTTATTGGCTTAGGAGTTGCGACTGAAATTGTCTTTGGAGGAGCAATGGGACTGAGTGTTATCGGAAACATTACTTCAATCGTAGACAGTTTAAGCGGTGGCGGCTTTGTTGGACTTGTGGTTTTACTTATCCTTTGGGGTCAAGTTAAATAAACAATATAACAATCATATTAAGTTTGATAAAAAACCGCCTAAGGGCGGTTTTTTTATCTTTTACCATCTACATATAAACCTAAAAAATAATGAAAGAAACAATTAATAAAGTAAGAAAATTGTTAAAACCTATAATTAGACTATCTATTGCCTTTGCAGCTACAGCTATTTTATTTCAATTAACTACAAATGTTAAATTATTTAATATGGATGTTGTAAGTAATACATCTAAATTTATGAATGATATTGGTAACGAGACAGTTATGGGAATAATTTCAATATCTTTACTTTTAAATTTTCTTGGTAAAAAAATCAAATTATATTAAAAATTAATTTATTATAAAAAAAATTTTACACTGAATAATAAATTTTAATATTGCACAGAATATGATAAAAAATTCTATTAAATTGATTTTAATTATAATATTTTTATCAGTTGCTTACAGTTCCACAAATTTTTTATATTCTCAAGATACTTCTACAGAAAATAAAACAATAAACTTTAAAGAATTAGAAGATCAAATTGATCTTCTATTTAAAGAAATAGATAAACTAAATAAAGATTTTAATTCAAAAATATCAAAACAATTAGAATCATTGATCAAAGAAAATAAAAATTATTTAAATCAATTAGAAAGTGAATATAAATCAAAAATTAAAGATGAATCCTCTCAAATTGAATCATTGAAAAAATCTGTTGATGAAATATTAAAAATTAAAAACGAAGAACTTAAAATAGTTGATAAAAAAATAAAAGATATTGAAAAAAATATAAAAAATCTATCAAGCGATGAACATATTAAAAATTTAAGAAAAAATATTAAAAAAGAATTAGATGAATTTAGAAATACTTTAATTAAATCTTTTGAAGAAAGATTAAATATCAAAGTTGATACAATAAATTAATGACAAAAAAAAGAAAACCTGAAAGTGAAATGATGTCATATGGATATGATCCTCATTTATCAGAAGGTGCTGCGAAAACACCATTATTTCAAACAAGTACTTTTATTTTTAAAAATTCTGAAGAAGGAAAAGCTCATTTTCATATAGCCTATGGATTAAGAAAAAAAAGAAAAAATGAGAGTGTCTCTTTAGCATACTCTAGAATAAATAATCCTAATGCTGAAATTGTAGAAGAAAGATTGAAAATTTGGGATAATGCAGAAGCTTGTGCTGTTTTCCAAAGTGGAATGGCAGCTATTACAACTACTATATTAGAAATTACCAAACCGAACACTCTTATTATGCACTCTTCACCTTTATATGGTGGAACAGATCATTTTATGAAACATATACTTCCAAAATATGGAATTCATTCTATGTATTTTGATTCTTTTGATACTATAGATAAAATTATAAATAAAAAAAATAAAAAATATCCTAATTTAGAAGTCAGTTTAGTATATATAGAGAGCCCTGCTAATCCAACAAATAGTCTAGTAGACATAAAAAAATCTAAAGAAATAGCCAACTATTTTTCAAACAAAAAATCTAAAACTTATTTAGCTATTGATAATACATTTATGGGACCAGTGTTTTCTCAACCTATTGAATTTGGTGCAGATCTTGTTTTATATTCAGCCACAAAATATATCGGTGGTCATAGTGATATTATAGCTGGTTCTGTTTGTGGAAATAAAGTATTGATTAATAGAATAAAAACAATGAGAGTTTTTTTAGGCAATATGGCTAATCCTTTTACTTGTTGGTTAATGCTAAGAAGTTTAGAAACATTAAAACTTAGAATGGAAAAATCTGCAGAAAATGCTAATAAAATAGCCATAATTTTAAATAATCATAAAAAAATAAAAAAAGTACATTATTTAAATCTAATTCCTAAAAAATCTAATGAATATAAAATTTATAAAAATCAATATTCATCTGGTGGAGGCATGATATCATTTGATATTAAAGGCGGAGAAAAAGAAGCATTTACATTTTTAGATAATCTTAAATTAGTAAAACTTGCTGTAAGCTTAGGTGGAACTGAAAGTTTAGCATGTCACCCCTACTCTATGACTCATGCTGATGTTAGTAAAAAAACTAAAAAATTATTTGGTTTTACTGAAACTCTAGTTAGATTATCTATTGGTTTAGAAGATAGTGATGATTTACTTTATGATATAAAAAATGCTTTAAAAAAAGTATAAATCAATAAGAATTTTTATGTACATTTTTTATAGATCTACCAGATGGATCGTTCATTTTAGAAAATTTTTTGTCCCATTTTAAGGCTTCTTCAGTGCTACATGCTACTGATTTACTATATGGAACACATTTAACTGAACATTCATCATGATAATATTTATTAAAAATCATCCTATAATAAAATTCTTCTTTTGATTGTGGTGTGTTTGTAGGATAAAGTTTTTTCCTATTATTAAAATCAAAATCTGAAATATTATTATTTGTAAATTCTTTCAAACTGTCAATCCATGAATATCCAACTCCATCAGAAAATTGCTCTTTTTGTCTCCACAATATCTCGTCAGGTAACTCTCCTTTAAATGCTTCTCGTAAAATTGATTTTTCGATTTTATTAGGTTTTATCATTTTATCTTTTGGATTAATATTCATTGAAACATCTAAAAAATCTACATCTAAAAAAGGAACCCTCCCTTCAACTCCCCAAGCAGCTAAAGATTTATTTACCCTTAAACAATCATAAAGATGTAATTTATTAATTTTTCTAATGGTTTCTTTATGAAATTCTTCAGCATTAGGAGCCTTATGGAAATATAAATAACCTCCAAAAATCTCATCTGCTCCTTCTCCAGATAAAACCATTTTAATTCCCATTGATTTTATATATCTAGCCATTAGATACATAGGTGTTGAAGCTCTAACCGTAGTGACATCATAAGTTTCTAAATAATATATTACATCATTAATTGAATCAACACCTTCTTGTATAGTAAAGACTATTTCATGATGTATAGTTTTTAAATATTCTGAAACTTTTTTTGAAGCTATTAGATCAGGTGAATTTTTTAACCCTATAGCAAAAGTATGTATTTGAGGCCACCATGCATCATTTTTGTTATTACTCTCTATTCTTTTTTTTGAAAATTTTTTTACTATTGAAGCAATTATTGATGAATCAAGACCTCCAGATAATAGTACCCCAAATGGAACATCAGACATTAGCTGTCTTTTTACAGAATCTTCAAGGGATTTTTTTATATTTTTTACTATTGTTTTATTTTCAGACACATTATTATAATTCATCCATGATTTAGTGTAATATTTAACTGGATACTTTAATTTTTCATTCATATATGTTCCTGGTGGAAATTCCTTTATATCATTACAAATACCAACTAAACATTTCATCTCTGAAGCAAATAATAAATTTCCGTTTTTATCTGATCCCATATAAAGTGGTATAACTCCAATAGGATCTCTAGCCACCAAAATTGAATTGTTATTTTTATCATAGATGATAAATGAAAAAATTCCATTAATATCATTTAAAAAATCAATGGATTTATTTTTATATAGAGATAAAATAACTTCACAATCTGAATTTGTTTGATAATCATATTTTATTGATTTATCATTTCTAATACTTAAATGATTATATATTTCACCATTTACTGCTAAAATTAAATTTTTATCCAATGATAAAATTGGTTGACTTCCAGATTTTATGTCAACTATTGCCAATCTTTCATGAGCTAATATTGCATTTTGTGATGTATAAATGCCCGACCAGTCAGGACCTCTATGTCTAACTTTTTTTATCATATCTAAAGACATTGACCTAATATTATTACTTAAATGCCTGTCTTTGTTATAAATTGCAAGAATACCACACATATAATTATAAATAAGAACGCAATATAATTTCTAAATTTTGAATCAAAAAAAAAATATTAAAATTTTAAATTCATATCTGATACATATATATTATAAATATTTTCTAAAAATAGTAGCAACTATATTATTATTTTCATTTTATTCATGTGATAAAATAAAAAATAAAAACAACAAAGTTTTATCTGATTCTGCAATGGTTTCATCGGCTCATCCAATTTCTTCAAAAGTTGGTATTGATATATTAAAACAGGGTGGAAATGCTTTTGACGCTGCTGTAGCAATTCAATTTGCACTTTCGGTTATTTATCCAAATGCAGGAAATATAGGTGGTGGAGGTTTTGTAGTTTACAGATTAAATAATGGAAAAATTGGTTCTTTAGATTTTAGAGAAAAAGCTCCTTTTTTATCAACTAAAAACATGTATTTATATAATAAAAATGATTCTATATTAATCGATTATAAATTAAAAAATAATGAATTAGATAAAATGATTGTTGATGTAAATAAAAGTAAAATCGGTCATTTAGCATCTGGGATTCCTGGTACGGTGGATGGAATGATTAATCTTCATGAAAAGTTTGGTATTTTAGATTGGAAAAGTCTCTTAGTTCCATCAATAAAGCTAGCTAGAGATGGTTTTCAACTTACTACATTGCAATCAAATAGTTTAAATAATACTAAAGATTTATTTATTAAAGTAAATAAAAAATCTATTCCTTTTGTAAAAAATAATAAGTGGAAAAAAAATGATATATTAATACAAAGCAATTTATCTCTAACGCTAAATAGAATAAAAAATCAAAAAAGAGATGGCTTTTATTCTGGAATTACCGCAAAATTATTACTTAGGGAAATGAATAAGGGCAATGGGATATTTACTCAGGATGATCTCGATAAATATTCTTCAATATGGAGAAAACCTATTGTTGGATATTATAAAGATCATAAAATTATTTCTATGGGACCTCCTTCTAGTGGTGGAGTTGCATTAGTCCAATTACTAAAAGGTATTGAAAATTATAATATAAAAAGTTATGGTTTTAATAGTTTAAAAACTATTAATCTAATGGCAGAACTTGAAAGTAGAGTTTATGCAGATAGAGCAACACATTTAGGTGATCCTGATTTTTACAAAGTCCCTATCGAAGGATTAATTAATAGTAATTATTTAGAAAATAAATTCAAAAATATTAATCCATTAAAAAAAACACCTTCAAATAAAATTAAAGAAGGTTCAATTACATATAATGAAAGTAACGAGACAACACATTTCTCTATTGTAGATAAGTTTGGAAATGCTGTTTCTATTACTACAACCTTAAATGGATCTTATGGATCTAAAGTTGTTGTTGATGGTGCTGGTTTTTTATTAAATAATGAAATGGATGATTTTAGTGTAAAACCTGGGTTTCCAAATATGTTTGGACTAATTGGTGGTAAAGCAAATTCAATTGAACCTGGTAAAAGAATGCTTTCATCTATGACTCCTACAATAATTGAAAAAAATAATAATTTATTTATGGTATTAGGTACTCCCGGTGGATCAACCATTATAACTTCTGTATTTCAAACTATATTAAATGTTATTGATTATGAAATGACTATGCAAGAAGCAGTAGATGCAAAAAAAATACATCATCAGTGGTTTCCAGATATATTATATGTTGAAAAAAATTCAATAAACAATGAAACTAAGGAACAATTAATATCTATAGGTCATAAAATTAATGAAAGAGGTAGTATTGGAAGAATGGATTGTATATTAATTAATTCAGATAATAAGTTGGAGGGTGGATCAGATAAAAGAGGAGATAATATAGCTATAGGTTACTGAAACAACCTATATACATCAAATGAACACATATTTTAAGTCTAGTGGTACACTAATAGGTACACTAATAGGTACACTAAAAATTATAAATTATTTAACCATCTAACCCCACTCCTCTTTTGAATTTTTCTTGGATGTTTGTAGATTTAAATTAGTTATTTTTTAAAAATTTTCTTCTTCTTTTTTTTGCCAGTAATTGTAAGTCAACAACTGTATCCGTTTCATCAACAATTTCAAGACCTAATAATGTTTCAATTATATCTTCTAAAGTAACAACACCTCTAACTGATCCATATTCATCAATTGCTAATGAAATATGTTCCCGTTTTTTTAGAAGATTATCGAATAAAAATGGGATTTTAGATTCAAAATAAGTTTTTATAATAGGCCTTTTAATATCACCTAATTTCATTTTACCTTTTTTTTGAATTAGTTTTTCAAGTATAGTGTCTTTTAAGACATAATAATTTATATCATCATTGTTTTTAGAATAAATTGGAATTCGTGAAAAAGGCAATTTTTGATTATTGGAATAAAAATCTTCGATAGATGAATTGATGTTAGCTGATTTAATAACTGAAAAAGGAGTCATAATTTCTCTAAGTTTTACATTTTTGAGTTTAATAATATTTTTAATAAAATCTGAATCTTTTTCTTTGATTATTCCCTGTTCTTCTGCAATTTCAGCTAAAGTTGAGATATCCTCTCTTTTAAAAAATGAATGCTTTTTTGAAGTACCTATCAGGTTTGTGAAGAATTTAAGAATCCATAGTATACCTGAATATCTAAAAAATGGAATTATTGACATTAATATAACAGTAGAAATATTTGCAAGTTTATCCCAATATTTTGCACCTATCGTTTTAGGAATAATTTCTGATAGAAGTAAAATTAAAATGGTCATTATTGTTGAAACAAAACCAATTAAAGAATCTTCAGTTATTTCATTACCAAAAAAAATATAACTATTATTAACATTTAGTGCAGCATAAGTAATTTTTGCCTGAACACCCACCATAATAGCTCCAACAGTATGCGCTATAGTATTTAGAGTAAGAATAATTATTAGAGGTTCATCAATTGAATTTTTAAGCTTTTGAAGATTCTGAGCATACTTTTTACCCTCTTTAATTTTGATTTTAATGAATGTAGGATTTACACTCAACAACACTGCTTCTAAAATAGAACACAAGAATGAAAGAAAAATAGTTAAAGTTCCGTAGAGAAATAGAAGTTCCAATTAGTAAAATAATATTATAACCTTAAATTAATAAATCAATATCTTAATATAAAATTTTTTTATCTAAATATTATATAATTAATAAAAGCTAACCCCACTCCTCTTTTGAATTTTTCTTGGATAGTTGTAGATTGAAATATGGAGAGAAAAAATGCATCTATGATTGAAGCTGTTGTTCTTTTATTGTCGTTTTTCTTGATACCAATAAATCAATTAAATGCTCAATCATTAGACTCGATAAAAACAGAGAATGTGACATTCAAGAGTGAAGGAGTGAGTCTTGCTGGAATAATTTATATTCCCAAAAAACCTCAGGCTGCTGTTGTAATTGTTCACGGTTCTGACCAAGTCCCTCGAATGATAAAGTTTGCTGAATTGTTATCAAAAAATAACATTTTGGTATTGACCTATGATAAACGAGGAGTTGGAGAATCTGATGGGGTTTATGCTGGTCCTGAAGTAGGAACAAACAATATTAGCAGAGACAATCTTAATCTATTAGCAAAAGATGCAAGTGCTGCCGTGAATACAATTCATAAAGAGAATAAGAATTTACCTATTGGTCTTGTTGGTTTCAGTCAAGCAGGATGGATAATTCCAATTGCCGCAAACAAAAATAAACTAATAGAATTTATGGTTTTGTTTAGTGCACCTACAGTTACAACTCTGGAACAACTTAGATTTCAGTTTTACACAGATGGGAGAACTGATTTTTGGGAAAATCACACAGAGGGAGACGCACGTGAACATATCAAGAATGACCCTGACCGGTATCAATTTACAAGTACTGACCCAAAAATTGCTCTAAGTAACCTTTCAATTCCAGGTCTCTGGCTTTTTGGTGAAAAAGACATACAGATTCCAGTAAAGTTGTGTATTGAGCATCTTAATAAACTTAAAGTTCAAGGTAAACCTTTCGAATATAAGCTATTCTCAACATTAGGACACAACACTACTTTTGCCAATACCACAGAACCAGTTGATATTTCTATTCGTTGGATAAAGCAGAAAGCTTTGAACATTAAGAATCTAAAATAAAAACTAAACAAAAAACCCGCTATTTCTAAAGACTAACCCCACTCCCCTTTTGAACTTTTCTTGGATAGTTGTAGATTGTAATTACAAAGTAGGTACGAATAACAAAGGATAATACATAGTTATGGGACTAAATAAAAAGAATAAAGACATTATAACTAATAATGGGTGGAATGAAATTTATTATAATGATGGAGAGGGCTCAATAAAAGCAAGATTTTTTAAGAAGAATGGTAAAATGGAAGGTATAGTTAAGTTTTATTATGAATCTGAACAATTAAAAACAGAAGCAAATTTCAAGAATGATAAAGCGGAAGGTATAGGTAAGGGTTACTATGAATCGGGACAATTAAAAGAAGAATCAAATTTCAAGAATGGTAAATTGGAAGGTATAGGTAAAACTTATTATGAATCTGGACAATTAAAATCAGAAGCAAATTACAAGAATGGTAAAAAAGAAGATATAGGTAAAACTTATTATGAATCTGGACAATTGGGAAGAGAGGCAAATTACAAGAATGGTAAAAAAGAAGATATAGGTAAAACTTATTTTGAATCTGGACAATTAGGAAGAGAAGCAAATTACAAGAATGGTAAAAAAGACGA